>Ga0209227_1000520_pt1 | contig 33527 bp, 25 predicted proteins | sample YNPBryantNP2012_FD_185815 | JGI IMG/M metagenome (GOLD analysis project Ga0209227, IMG submission 185815) | Anoxygenic and chlorotrophic microbial mat microbial communities from Yellowstone National Park, USA - YNP Bryant NP 2012 (SPAdes)... ...
GGCGCGCCGGTCTCGAACCTGCCTGGAGCAAAACCTTCCCCTGTTGACATTTACCAGCCTCTGTGATAGAGTGAGCAGCGTGGAACAAGCGGTAGAACCTCAGCCCGAAACCCTGGTTGTCGACGAGTCCCGGCCGGCCCGGCCCCGTTCGACCTCGCTGCGCCGGGCCGTGGCACGTCGCCCCCGGGGACTGCTCGGCGGCGCACTCTTGCTGGGCCTGGCTGGTGCCATCTATCTGCTCACGTTGGTGCCCGGTGTCTCTGTGGGCGACAGCGCCGAGATGCAATGGGTACCCTACACATTGGGCGTGCTCCATGCCACCGGTTATCCCCTGTATACCATCTTGGGCTGGGCCTGGTCGCATCTCATCCCCCTGGGCACGGTGGCCGGGCGCATGAACGCCTTCTCGGCCGTGGCAGCGGCCGCGACCGTGAGCCTCACATACATGCTTGCCCGGCGATTGACCACCTCGTTAGTGGCGGCGATCATGGCGGCGCTGGCCGTGTTAGCGGCCCCGCTGGTCTGGTCCCAGGCCGTTGTGGCTGAGGTTTATAGCCTGCACCTGCTTATCGTGGTCTCACTCCTGTACCTCCTGGTGCGATGGGGGCAAAGCCGGCACGCCGACCGCTGGCTCCTGGCCGCAGCCCTGGTGACCGGATTGGGCCTGGCACACCATCGCACCATACTGCTCCTGGCCCCGGCCGCCTTACTCTTCGTGTACATCGTAGACCGGTCCATCTGGCGGCGACCACGTCTGCGACCGGGAGGCCGGCTATGGTTGAAAGCCCTGGGCCTGTTCCTGCTGGGCCTGTTGCCTTACCTCTATGTGCCCTGGCGACTCGGCCTCGGGCCGCAAACCCTGGACGTGATCAGTGGGGCCTCTTTCTGGCGAGCCTTCGTGACCTTGCGCCCGGACTGGCAGGAATTGGTGCCCCAGGTCTTGTTGGAGCAGTTCGGCCTGCCGGGTGTCCTGGTCGGACTGGTGGGCCTCTGGTGGCTCCCCACTCGACCGGGCGGCTGTCGGCGTCCCTTTGGTCTGTTGCTGCTGCTCTATGCCCTGGCCCAGATCGCTTTCGCCGTGGCCTACTCCGTGACTGATGTGGCCGTGTTCCTGTTGCCGGTGATCCTGATCTATGCCCTGTGGATCGGGGCCGGTGTGGATGCGGTCTGGGTGGCTCTGGGGCGTTGGGGCTGGGCGAGCAAGCCCCGGGCCATCGGCGGCGCGCTCCTGGTGGGGGCGACGTTAGCTCTCCTGGCTCTGCGTCTCCCTGAGTGGGCGGCTCAAAGCGCGGCGATAACCGCTCGCACTGAGGCCGAAGTTCAGCGCATCCGCAGCGTGGCCCAGGGTTCGACCAGCCTGACCCTGGAACCGAACGCTGTCCTGAACGTGGAGGGCGGCATCTATGGCGCGTTGCTCTATCACCAGGCCATCAATGGACAGACCATACCGCCATTCATCCAGGTCTACATCCCCTTCGCGCGAGACTACTACGACCAGACCCTGGCCGAAGCCCGAGACCGGCCGGTCTATCTCATGTATAATTACGATGCGACCCGCGTCCCGGCGCATTACCGCCTGACACGGCAGGGTGAGGTCCTCCGGGTGACGACCGCCACCACCATCACCCCCACCCACCTGCTCCGACGCTCGCTGACCAACGACATCGAGTTGTTCGGCTATGACATAGTCACCGGCGGGCTATCGCTATACTGGCAAACCCGCCGGCCGATCCAGCATGACTTTGGGGTCTATGCCCATTATTTTGCCGCCGACCTGACGCCCGCCGGCCAGCAGGACAAGGTCCCGACGGGCCGGACCTGCTATTACCCGCCCTCCCACTGGCCCCCCAATGAACCGATCCTCGATCTGTTTGACCTGCCGGAAGGCGTCACATACGCCCGCGTGGGATTGACCCGCGATGAACCGGCGTCCACGGTCATCCAGGTGGGAGCGATCCTGGAGGGCGGCGAGCACCCGGTGGGCGAGAATCTGGGTCAACTCATTGACCTGCTGGGCTACGATCTCACCCGCCAGGGCGAGATCATGCGCCTGACCCTTTACTGGCAGGCGCGTCAACCCGTGCCCCATGATTACACCGTATTCGTGCACGCCCTGGATGCCAACAACGGTCTCATCGCGCAACGCGACCAGCAACCATTGGGAGGCTTCTATCCGACCTCCCTGTGGCAACCCGGCGAGATCATCGCCGACCGTTACGAGCTATCACCCTCGTCGTTATGCCAGCGTCTCCTGGTGGGAATGTACCTGTGGCCGTCCATGGAACGCCTGCGCCCGCCCAATGGAGAGGCCATCACCATCGAGTTGCGCCCATAGCGATTCACAGTCTATAGACCGCCGACCGAGGACTGACGACCGCCGACCGAGGACTGACGACCGCCGACTGAGGACTGAATGGACGAAGCAGACTTGATCGCCGCCAGCCAGAAGGGAGACACCGCTGCCTTCAACCAACTGGTATGGGCGTATCAGGAGCGCGCTTACAACCTGGCCTATCGGATGTTGGGCGATCCAGATGCGGCTGCCGACGCGACTCAGGATGCCTTTCTCGCTGCCTACCGCGCCATCGGCGGGTTCCGGGGCGGTTCATTCCGGGCCTGGATCCTGCGCATCGTCTCCAATGCCTGCTATGACCAGCTCCGTCGCCGGCAGCGCCGGCCTACTGCCTCCCTCGAGGCCCTCTACACTGCCAGCGAGGAATACTCAACTTTGGCGCAGCCCCGCGTCGGCAATGGTCCAGAGAACCACGTTTTGCGCCAGGAGGTATGGGAGTTGGTGAGCGCCGGCCTGCAAACCCTCCCCCCAGACCAGCGCGAGGCGGTGATCCTGCGCGACATCCAGGGCCTTGACTACCAGGAGATCGCCCAGGTGACCCGGGTCTCCCTGGGCACGGTCAAATCGCGCCTCAGTCGGGGCCGGAGCCGGTTGCGCGATTACCTGCGCCGGCACCCGGAACTTTTGCCCACCGATCTGCGTCAGTAGAGTGGAATGAGAGATAGATTGACGATCAGGGACATGAAACCATGCTGGGCCAACGGGGTTCTCAGGCCAACAACCATCTGACCGACGACCTGCTCTCGGCTTATCTGGACGGAGAGGTGACGAGCAGGGAGCGGGCGCGAGCAGAAGCCCATCTGGCCGAATGCCCGGCCTGTGCCGGTGAGCTGCGCGCCTTGCAGGCCACCGTGAGCCTCTTGCGCGAGATGCCCTCGGCCCCGTTGCCGCGTGCCTTCACCATCCCGGCCACTGCCGCCCGCCGGACACGGCGGATCGCGCCATTCTCACGCGGCTGGGGCTATCGGGCGTTGCAGGGGGCTACTCTCCTGGCGGCGGTATTGCTGATGGTAGTATGCAGCGGGGACCTGCTGTTCCAGACGGTGCCGACCCTGGCTCCCGCAGCGTTGGCGCCGGCAGCGGTTTCCACTCCGGCGACGGACCAGGAGTGGCTCGCCGCTCAGCCCTCGCCCACCGGGGCGCGCACGGCCCGGCAGGCAGCAGAGATGACGGCCCCCGTCCCGGCGGTGCCAACCAGACCAGCGGCACCCACTGTCCAACCGGGTACGCCGGCGCTTACCACGCTGGCCGGCAAAGCAGCATCCGGCACCGAGACCCCCATCCTGGTCGCTGGCACGGTCCAGGAAACGCCCACGCCAGTCCCACCAGCCCCATCATCGCCGACGGCGGTGCCGGGTACCGGCCCGCGCTTCCTGACCAGTGCCACCCCCACCGAGGAAACGACCACCGACGTCGGCACCACGCCTGGCCCGGCTCCCACGTCTGCGACCTGGCAGGCCACGACGGTCACGCTGGCCTACCAGCCGTCACCAGCCCCCTTGCTGGAATCTGAGCCAGCGTTGGCCCCCACGCCTCAACTCAGCCTGATACGCCTGGCCGTCTATGGCGTCGAGCTTGTCCTGCTGATCGTGGTCGTCGGGTTGACGATCATCACCGGCGCAGCCTGGCTCACTCGTCGCCACAAGATAGACGAGTAACAGGGCCACCCCCAATTGTTTTTTCGGCCGGGATCGAGTAGAATATCACTGTACCCTCCCGCAGGCCGGAAGACGGCCGGCAACCGGGGCGACCGGTCATCGGGGCACGCCTACCGGCGTCTGGTCTGACACCTGCCATCCAATCTGCGGGAGAGCGGGCAGTTATGGCTCAGGGCGGATGCGCCCGGCCTACCCGCTGTCGGGCACCCAGTCAGGCCCCCGGCCCAGGCCGGATTGAGTGGGCCTGGCAGACCCGGCGCGAGCACAATCATACGAGGAGATCAGTTATGAAACTGGTGATCAAGATGGCTGCCGTGATGGTATTTCTGGCCGTGGTGATCAGCGTCTCGTTCCTCCTGGGATTCGGGACCGGCCAGGTGGTGGACCTGCAAAGCTGGCCGCAAGGCTTTGCCTCGCTGGCTCCCACGCCGAATCCGGCTGGCGATCTCAACGAACGCTTCCAGGTGTTCTGGGACGTCTGGCACATCGTGGAGGACGAGTTCTACGGCGATCGCCCAGACACGCAAAAGATGATCTACGGCGCGATCCGGGGCATGTTGGCAACGCTGAACGACCCCAATACCGCTTTCTCTGACCCGGTGTACACCGAGATCGAACATAGCAATATGGAAGGGCACTTTGGGGGCGTGGGCGTCGAGATCCGGATGGTGAACGGCAACCTCATCATCGTCAAGCCCATCGAGGGCACGCCGGGCGAACGGGCCGGCCTGTTGCCGGGTGACATCATCACCCACGTGGACGGCAAGGCAATCAAGGGTCTGGACGTCGTTGAGGCGATGGCCCTGATCCGGGGGCCAGAAGGCACCAAGGTCGTCCTGACGATCCAGCGCGAGGGTAAAGAACCCTTTGACGTGACCATCATCCGCGAGCGCATCCCCATCCGCACGGTAGAATACGAGATGCTGGATGGCGGCGTGGCCTACATCTTGTTGCGTCAGTTTGACGGCAATGCCACCAAAGAGGTCCGCCGGGCCTATACCGAGCTGGCGAAGCAGAACCCGAAGGCCCTGATCCTGGACCTGCGCGGCAACCCCGGCGGCTTGCTCGGCGAGGCGATCAGCGTCGCCAGCCAGTTTTTGCCCGAAGGGGCTTTGGTGGCCATCGAGCGGGACCGGGACGGGGAGCAAAAGTTCACCGCCCAGGGGGACGGGATAGCGCCCAATATCCCGCTGGTCGTGCTGATCAATCAGAATTCGGCCAGTGCATCCGAGATCGTGGCCGGGGCGTTGCAGGATCACGGCCGGGCCAGGCTCATCGGCGAGACCACTTATGGCAAGGGGTCTGTGCAGAACGTGCACGACTTGCGCGACGGGTCCAGCGTGCGCGTGACCATTGCCCATTGGCTCACCCCCCGGGGCCGGCTCATCCACGAAAAGGGGCTGGACCCGGACATCGTGGTGGCGTTGACCGAGGATGACTTGAAGGCTGGCCGGGACCCGCAACTGGACCGGGCGGTGGAGTACCTGACCACCGGCAAATAGAACAACGGATGCCGGGAAAGCAAGAACCCCGTTTCCTCTCAGAAAACGGGGTTCTTACGTTTTACGTTTTACGTTTTACTTTACGTTTCACTCCTCATTCACCAGCGTGAGCATGTGCGGCTCTTTAGCCTCGACCAGGGCCTTCACCATCACCGTGAAATCTGGCAGGCTCTTAGACCCCAGGTCTTTCTCCGTCCGCAACCGCACCGATACCGTCCGGTTCTGCACCTCGCGGTCGCCGATGACCAGCATATAGGGGATCTTTTGCAACTGAGCGTTGCGGATCTTGGCCTGCATCCGGTCGCCGGAGGTATCCACCTCGGCGCGGATTCCTTCTCCACGGAGCGTCGCCTGCACCTGGCGAGCGTAGTCCAGGTGCCGGTCCGCGATGGGGATGATCATCGCCTGGACCGGGGCGAGCCAGACCGGGAACGCGCCGCCATAGTGCTCGATGAGACAGCCGAAGAAGCGTTCCAGGCTGCCCAGGAGCGCGCGGTGGACCATGTAGGGCCGGTGCTCCTGCCCATCCTCGCCGATGTAGGCCATGTCGAAGCGGTCCGGCAGGTTAAAGTCGAACTGGATGGTGGTACACTGCCAGGCCCGGCCCAGGGCATCCTTCACCTTGATGTCGATCTTGGGGCCATAGAACGCGCCGCCACCCTCGTCTATCTTGTATGGCAGCCCCCGTGCTTCCAGCGCCCGGCGCAACGCGGCCTGGGCCTGTTCCCACCGGGCTGGCTCGCCCACGGCCTTGCCCTCGCGCGGCCGCGTCGCCAGGTAGATGTCGAACTCCTGGAACCCAAAGGCTTCCAGCATGTCCATGCTAAAGTTATAGACGCCCATGATCTCGTCTTCCACCTGGTCCGGCCGGCAGACGATGTGCGCGTCGTCTATGGTGAAGCCGCGCACGCGCAGCAACCCATGGAGCACGCCGGAGCGCTCGTAGCGATAGACCGTGCCCAGCTCCGCCCAGCGCAGGGGCAGCTCGCGGTAGGAGTGCAGCCGGGTCTTGTACATGAGGATGTGGTACGGGCAGTTCATGGGCTTGATGTAATAGTCCACCCCATCAATGTCCATCGGCGAATACATGTTCTCGCGGTAAAAGTCCAGATGTCCACTGATGGCCCACAGTTCGCCCTTGCCGATATGGGGTGTGGCGACGATCTCGTAGCCGCCGCGTTCATGCTCCTGATACCAGAACTCCTCGATGAGCCGCTTGATGCGTGCGCCTTTGGGGTGCCAGCAGATCAGGCCGGCCCCGCCCACCTCATGGATGCTGAACAGGTCCAGGTCCTTGCCCAGCCGGCGATGGTCACGTTTGGCGGCTTCTTCCTGTCGCCACAGGTATTCGTCCAGTTGCTCCTGGGTCTCCCAGGCCGTGCCGTAGATGCGCTGGAGCATGGGCCGGCGCTCGTCGCCGCGCCAGTAGGCCCCGGCCACGTTCAGCAGTTTCACCGCGCCGATCTGGCCGGTGCTATCTACGTGCGGCCCGGCGCACAGGTCCGTGAACTCGCCATGCGTGTAGATGGAGATGACCGCGTCGGCCGGCAGGTCGTTGATCAGTTCCACCTTGTATGGCTGGTCCGCGAACAGCTTCAGGGCCTCGGCGCGGGAGACCTCGCGCCGTACAAAGGGCAGGTCCTGGGCGATGCGTTCGCGCATGCGGGTCTCGATCCGGGCCAGGTCCTCCGGCGTCAGTGGTCGGGGCAGGTCGAAATCGTAGTAAAAGCCGTCCTCGATAGGTGGCCCGATGGCCGTCTTGCCTTCTGGGAACATTTCCAGCACGGCCTCCGCCATCACGTGGGAGGCCGAGTGTCTCATGCGGTGCAATAGCTCTTCGTTCATGGCGTCTCCTCCTGTAGATTGGGTTTTGGTTCTTGGGCCTGGGGCTTTGGAGTCATAAGCTATCACCTCCTCTCGCTGTGATCGCCGACGGCCGACCGCAGACCGTCTCGTTGCCCCGTTGTCGGTGATCAGCGGTCGAAATGAAAACGCCCCCCGTCTATCTGGGACGAGAGGCGCGCCTCACGTGGTTCCACCCACTTTCGGTCAAGGGACACTGATTCCGTTGACCCTCCTTGGGGCCGGTAACGGGGCCATCCGGGCCGCCATACTCCCTTTGAGGTTTCCGGCGGCCGGCTCAGCGGTGGTTTTCGCGGGCCTCTTGGGCAAGCGAGGCTTTCAGCCAGAGACCTCGCCTCTCTGGTGCGGCAGGCCCGTTACTCGTCCGCGTCAACGCCGGTTCATGATTGAATGATGATCGTTAGTGCGTGTGCTCTACACTGCCAATGATTGCCATTTCTAACAGGGGATGCTTTTCCGCAGTACATCTATGGTTGTTTCGATGATTCCCCTGAACGCCTCATCCTTCAAGATACCCACTCGTTTGTTCATCAGGCTGATGTGCGCCGTGAACAACTTGGTCGGTCGCGCAAAACTCACAGCACTCAAAGACCCTTTGCTAAAACTGCCATCGGTCAATCTGACCGCATTCGGGTCGCTGTAGGGTTTGCTGGTGATCTGGCACAGAATCCAATCGTCGCGCCCTGCCTGGGCCAAAACGACGGCCGGGCGAAGCTTAATCCCCGACAAATCAGAAAATGGGAATACAACTACAACGACGGAAGCTGGGCCAGGTGTGACCACGCTTTGTCCTCTTCGGGTGTATCCCACTCCACCGCCAGGGCGGCCTGGCTCATGAGGGCTGTTTCAAGCGCGCCTGGTTCCGTCTCCTCATCGAGCACCATAACAAACGCACGTCGCAGAGCCGGCAACGATGTCGGTGTCAGAAGGCGAGGCGTGCCGGTGAGATCAATCACGGCTTCGTAAGTCTGAATCATCTTGATTCCTCCTTCTCCCCCTCGCCGTCACGCCATCGCCTTCGCAAGCGAGGCTTTCAGCCAGAGACCTCGCCTCTCCGGTGCGGCAGGCCCGTTACTCGTCCGCGTCAACGCCAAAGATGTCCTGGCTTTTATTATACCACACCGGGGGCCGCTGTACAACCCCCATCCTTGCCATCCGTGCATAACTTCTGTCAGGGAAGGGACAAGGGGGGGAGAAAGCCTTTCTGTTTTTTTGCGGCGGGTGGCTTCGCCGCCCGCCGCAAAACCCCTCCTCCCATCCCCTCGCCTGGCCCGCCGCCGCAGGCGAACGGGCGAGGGGAGGGGGGCAGGGGGAGGGGTGAGGGCCAGGCGGAATTTTAACGCCCGTCCAAAGTGTAAACCAATCTCCCTCGAAAATAGCCCCCCGGCCTGGCTCGCGGCGGCGACCACCGGGAGTGTAACCCGCCGTGCGAAGCACGCGGGGTCGCAGACCCCGCGCGAGCACACCGGCGTATTTTCGTGCCACGGGGTGCGCCCCGCGCGTGGGTAGCTCCCCAGAAAATTGAACCATCCCTTCCCGGACAAAATTGATGCCCGGATGTCAGTTAGCTTGCTGTTGACACCTCACGGGGGCCGGATTATAATCCCCTCCAGGACAGAAGCTGACCGGGGTTCCCGGAAATATATGCACCACATCTACTGGATACTACCAAAGCTGTTGGCCGGCCGACCCGGACCAGAGTGTGCCCCCTGGGACCTGCACGAGTTATGGCAGGCCGGTTTCCGCGCCCTGGTCACCCTGGACCGGCGCGGCGTGGACCTGGCATTAGTGTGCCGGCTCGGGTTCGCGCATCGGTGGTACGAGCGAGAAGACCTGCCGGACATCGTGCTGCGGACGTTCCAGGAACAACTACAGTTCGTGGCAGCCATCGAGCCGGCGCTGGCCTTTATCCACGAGCAGGTATCGGCCGGCCAGCCCACGCTGGTACACTGCTGGGCCGGACGAGACCGCACCGGGGCCACGCTGGCCTGCTACCTGGTACGCTACCACGGTCTGACGGCCGATGCAGCCATCGCCCAGGTGCGGGCGACCCGGCCGGATGCCATGGCCGCCCCCGGTTATACCGACGTGGTGGACGTGTTGGCCTGGCAAGAGGGCGGAGCACATAAACACCAGAGTGGTTGACCGGGCATGAGAGACCGTAGCCCAAGAAACACGATCAGCCGCCAGCACTGTATCTACTACTACAGTCCGAGGCCAAATCAGACCAGAATGGGTTGTGTGGGCGAGAACAGGCTGCTATAATCAGGGCCAGTAATTGCTCACCCTCCCGCAGGTTTGGGCGTATTCCCATCAACCTGCGGGAGAGTATGTCCACTCTTGCGCCATCGGGGCGAGGCTTTCGTGGTTTTTGCGAGTCCGGGGATGATTAAGGTACAACCATGCCCATCTTTGAGTCAGTAGTGAGTTTCTTGAGCTCACCCACAGGCATCCTGCTCTACTATCTGATTCTCCTCTTCACGTTAGAGATCGCCCTCGGCCTATGCTGGGGCGAATGGCAACGCACGCGCAACACCAGGTATCGTCACCTGCTGCTGGGCTTTGGCGGAGTACTGATGGCCAAGCTCCTGGTGGCTGGTGGCGAGGGTCTGCGCCTGTTGAATCTGTCGCCTGATGGGGCCTCTTTCTTGTTCCCGCCGCTGGCCCTGGCCCTCGAAACGGCAGCCCTGGTCTTCCTCTGTTGGGCTTTCCTGCCCTCGATATTCAAAGTCCGGCGCACCCGCTACGGGCTGCTATGGGGCAGCCTGGGAGTGACCGCAGCCCTTTACCTGATCACCCAGTCCGGCCTGCTCGTGGTCGGCTGGACCGGCGGCCCCCAGGCCGGGGCTGCGATAATGCAAGGGCAATATTGGATCAGTCGGCTGTGGTTCCTCTGGCAGGCCCTGTTGTGCGCTGGCCTGACCCTGGTCTATCTCTGGGAGGCTGGCCGTCGCCGGGCCCTCATCGCCATGGGATTCGCGGCCCTGGTCCTGGGCCGACTTCTGGAATCGCTCTCTCTTTATCCCCCGGCCATGACCACCCCCGGCCCGGCGATATGGGAACACCTCAGCAATGTCATCGCTTTCCCCCTCTTTGCCGTGGTCATCTACCAGGCCACCATCAGCCGACTGCATCGCTACAACCGCGAACTGCAGGACCTCAGCCGGGAATCGCAACGGCAGGTGCGGGACCTCTTCTTCCTGCTGGAGACGGTCAAGGCTACCACTGGGTCCCTGGATGCCCAACTAACCTACAACCAGGTGGTGGAGAATATTGCCCTGGCCATGCGCGCCGATCACTGTGGTCTGGCCTTGTGTGACCCCGGCGATCCCCGCCATGTGCATCTGGTGGCCACCTATGACATTCAGACTCGTGAACGACTGGCCCAACCGCTCCAACTTGATCTGAGCCGATATAAGGTGCTGGAAGTGGCAGTCAAGCGTGATCGCCAGGTCATGATCGAGCAAGTGGAAGCGGACCCCGCTCTCAAGTCCCTCTATCTGCAATTGCGCGGCGCCACCCTCGGCCCAGCCCTCTTTCAATCCATCGCCATCAACAACCGTGTCCTGGGCGTTTTGCTCCTGGCTAAAGAGGGAGACCAGACATTTACGGCTGAGGAGCGCACCTTCTGTAAGAACCTGGCCAGGCAGATCGCTGCGGCCCTGGAAAACATCCGCATCTATTCTGCCTCTCGACAAGAGATGCAACAGGCCATCGATCTGCGAGACATGACCCAGGCCCTGGGCACGAGCCTGGACCTGAAACATACCCTGGATACGATCCTGGTCCTGGCCCAACGCAAGATCGGATATGACATGGCCGAGATCTCACTCCTGGATGAGGACGGGCACGTGACCTGGGTTCGCGGCGCCAGGGACCACGTCTATAGCCGCACCGATGTCGGCCAGCCACTGCCGCCCGGCCCGGCGCGGTGGATCGTAGAACATCGCCAGGCCCTGCTGATCCCCCAGGTCACCGACCCCCTGCCCCCGCGCCCGGAATGGGCCGACGTGCCGGTCACCTCATTCCTGGGCGCGCCCCTGCGCCACCAGGAGAACCTGCTGGGCATCATCGAGTTGGCGCGAATCCGGGGCGCACCGTTTACCGAGGCGCACCAGCAATTCCTCACTCACCTGACCACCGTCGCCGCCGGGGCCGTGGAGCGCGCCCTGACCTACCAGACCATGAGCCGGCAGGTGGAACGGAGCCACCGGGAGCTGCGCGCCTTGCAGACGGTCTATGAGGCCATCCGCTCTGCCCGGCCCCTGCCGGAGGTCCTGGACACCATTCTGGACGAGGCTATCCAGGCGACGCGCTCGGCCTGCGGCACCCTCATCGTCTTGTCCGAGCAAGAAGAAGAGGGGCTGGCCTATCATCTGTTCCGGGGCCTGCCGGCGGCACGCGAGACCCTGTGGCGACGCCTGGGGGTGGCCGGCAGCGCCCTGATCCGGGCCATGCGCCACGGCGAAGCCCTGCATATCCCTGATCTCGCCGCTGAACCAGAGCTGCGGCCCTTGAGCGAAACCGGCCGCGCCCAACTGGTCGTGCCCCTGCCGTCGGGCGCCAACCCCAGTGGAGGCTTGATCCTGGAAAGTCCCCAGGCGAACACCTATGATACCACCGACCTGCTGTTGGCGAAAACGCTGGCGGATGCCATCGCCCTGGCTCTCGTTCAGGACCGGCCGGCGGAGAAACTGTCAGATCAGGCCACGCAGACCCTGCTCCAACGCCAGGCCCAGCTCCAGCATCTCCTGGCCTTTAAACGCAGCCTGACCAGCAACCTGGACCTCACGGTGAGCCTGTCCCAGGCCCTGCCATTGGTCCTCAATGCCGTCACTCCTCCCCTTAGTGGGGCCACGGTGCTGCTGTTTGATGCGGAGATTAACTCGTTGGTCCCCCAGGTCACAGTCGGCTATCGAGCGCGCCCCTTCAAGCTGGATGAGGAGCTGGCCTGGCAGGCCATGGTCCAGCACAAGGTGCTCCAAAACACTGAGCCGGGTGGTTCAGCTATGGCCGTGCCATTGCAGGTCGCCGAAGAATTCCTGGGCGTGCTCCTCCTGGCGACTCCCGGCCGCCGCCTTTTCGACCGCGACGAGGTGGAATACCTCTCCGCCATGGCCCAGGATATGGCTGAGGCGATCCATCAGGCCCGCCTCTATCACGACCTGGGCCAACAGGTGGAACGCCTGGCCGCCCTCCGGCCCAGCCTGGCCGACCAGGCCACTACTGACAGCCTGCGCCCGATCCTGGATAGCCTGCCCCTGGGGGCTATGATCGCGGACCCCACCGGCAAGGTGACCATGCACAATGACCTGGCTCAGCGCCTGCTGGAGCGCACGCCCCTGCTCAACCAGAATATCTACACCCTGTGCCGGTTAGCCGATGACACTGGTCAGCTCCTGCCAGCAGCAGCCCCCTTGCGTCAATTCCAGCCGGTCAGACAATCTCTGGAGTCGGGAAACCGGCTGGTGGATGTTTACCTGACCCCCATCCTGGCCGCAGACGGCGCGCTATTGGGCTATCTGGCCCTGCTCCGCGATGAAGGATACCGCGCCCAGCAGGCCGGTTTCCTCCAGGGCACACTGGTGCAACAACTCTATGAGCCATTAACCTCCGTTAGTGGCTGTCTGGACCTGTTATTGGCCGGCCGGGCCGGCCCGCTCCCGGATTCGGCGCGGGAGTACCTGCAAATGGCCCAAGGTCACTGTGCTCGCCTCACCCACCTGCTGGATGGCCTGGCGCGCGGCCCCGCCCCAACGGCTGTTGCCCGGCCCCCGGAACCCGGCCAGCGGCCAGAGCCAGTCGCGCGGGCTGCCCCGCACATCCTGGTGGTAGACGATGAGCCGGACATCGCCCGCCTGGTGCAGCACTATCTGGAGCAGGCCGGCTATACGGTGGTCCTGGCCGCCGATGGCGCGGCGGCCCTGGACATCGTCCACCGTGACCGGCCAGACCTGATCCTCCTGGACCTCTTTATGCCCGAAATGGACGGCTATGCTGTGATCCAGCAATTGCGTGCTCACCCGGCCACCGCCAGCATCCCGGTGATCGTCATGTCCGTGTTGGCGACCAATACTCAACTGGGAGCCGTGGCCTGTGTGAATAAACCCCTCAACCGCCAGCAATTGCTAGAGGCCATAGACCAGGCCCTGGCGCGGGTGGAACAGGTACTCCTCGTCAGCACCGATGCCGCCCTGGTCACTGAATTGACTGCCCGGTTGTCGGCCCAGGGCTACCCCGTACTCCAGGCCAACGATGAACGCCAGGCTTTGGACCTGGCCGGTCGCCCTGAGGTCCGCCTGGTGGTGTTGGATCTGCGGAGTGGTGAGTCGGCCCTGACCGGCGAGTCGTTGCTGCACCAGATGCGCCAACTTGCCGCTGCGCCTCCCACAGTGGTCTTGCTGGACACCCAAGACCCGGTCCAGGAGGAACGCCTGCTGGCCCAGGGAGCCAACGCTGTGCTCACCGGTCCAGTCGAACCAGCCACCCTGGTTGGGCAGATCAAAGACCGGCTGGTGCTGACCACCTATTACCAGGACCTGGTGCAGGCCACCGGCGCCGACGACCCCTATCTGCGCTGGCGGGCCACAGAGACCTTGAGCCAGGCCCCCCTGGAAGAGGTCCTGGGTTACCTGTTGGCTGCCCTGCGCCACCCGAACCCCTATACCCGCCTGAATGCCGTAGACGTGCTCAGCCGACGGGGTGACCGCCGGGCCATGCTGCCGCTCATCGGATGTCTGGCCGACGACGATCACCGGGTGGTGAGCCGGGCCGCCGAAGCCCTGGGCCAGTTGGGCGATCCCAGGGCCATAGAACCCCTGATCGCCCACCTGCGGGACAGTGATGCCCTGGTGCGTAGCAAGATCGTGGAGGCGTTAGGCTGGATAGGAGTTGGGAGTCAGGCAACCGTAACCCCTGACAGCACCAGCGTCATCGAACCGCTATTACAGGCCCTGCAAGATGAGGATGCCGGCGTCCGTAGCCGGGCGGCGGCCGCCCTGGGCCTGATCGTCGGCCAGGATGAGGGAACAACCCGGGAGAGTGCCCCACCCCCGGTCGTCATCGAGGCCCTGATCGCGGCCCTGGAAGACCCGGCCCCAGAGGTCCGCGAACGCGCCGTCGAAGCCCTGGGCCGGCTGGGCGATGAGCGGGCCATCTTTCCCCTGCGCCGCCTGGTGACGACCCCCGGGCAGCCCGGCTCGCTGACGCCGGAACTGGCCCAACAGGCGATCCGCCAGATCCGTGAACGCAGCCGGGACCGCCGGGCGGAGGAAATAGCCGAAGATCAACGCCGCGCGAAACGCAAGACGTAAAGAGGGTTTCCCCATGTCTTATGACCAGTTTTTCGAGGAGGACAGTCAGGGTCTCCGGGGGATCGCGGCCGGGTTACTCATGGGCCTGGGCCTGCTGCTCATTGTCCTGATCACCATCGGCGGGGCGGTGCTGCTGTTGCATTATGAGCACCCGGCCGGCCTGGCCCTGATCTCGCCGACGCTTTCCCCCTTGATCGTCACGGCCACGCCATCGGCCGAGACGCCGGCCGCCACCCTCTCGCCGACTGCCCCGGCGGTCAGCCCCACGCCCGGCGCGACGTATTGGGCCTGGCCCACGGCCCCGGCCACGCCGATCACCTATCCCACCTGGGTTAGTTATCCCACGTCGGGGCCTTGCCCTCCCCCTCCCTACCGCTACTGGGTCTATATCGTCCAGCGCGGTGATACATTGAGCAGCCTGGCCCGGCAGTTCGATACCAGTATCGGCGTGCTCATGCAGATCAATTGCCTGCTGGATGCCCGGATCTATGCCGGCCAGCCGCTACGTATCCCCGGCTACCCTCCCCCGTGGCCCACCGCCACGATCCCACCCACGGTCGTCTGGCCCACCCCGACCCCCTGGGCGACTGCAACCCCTGGCACGCCCACGGCAACGGCCATCACGACTCCCGAGACCCCCTCCCCTACGGCGACGCCCGGCACCCCCTCGCCTACCGTGGAGCCGCCCACCGTGACCGCATCGCCTGAACCCAGCCCCACCACGCCACCGGCCACCCCGACGTCGCCGCCGACCGAACCACCGGCCACGCCAACGTCGCCGCCGCCGACCGAACCACCGGCCACGCCAACGTCGCCGCCGCCGACCGAACCACCGGCCACGCCAACGTCGCCGCCGACCGAACCACCGGCCACGCCAACGTCGCCGCCGACCGAACCACCGGCCACGCCGACCCCCTGAATAGGGGGCGCCACTGCCCATAAGATGGTTCTGCCGGGGTCAAGCCTTCTGGACCAATCCGGCAAGGTTGGGGTTTCAAGACCCTCGTTGGGTGGTGATATGATCGCCCTGGAAGACCTGCTCACCACAACTACCGCCCATCTGGTCGGCCCGGCGCCGGTCCACGCTTTTACCGGCTTTTGCTATGACTCGCGCCGCGCCCGGCCGGGCGAATTGTTCCTGGCCCTCAAGACCGAGAAGGCCGACGGCCACGATTTCATCACCGCGGCCGTGGCGGCCGGCGTGACCGGCATCCTCTGTGAACGCCCCCCCGATCCCCCACCCCCCGGCGTTACCTGCCTGGTGGTGCCGGACACCCGGGCAGCCTTGCAGTCCTGGGCCGCCCATATCCTGCGCCGCTATGGAACCCGGGTCATCGGCGTCACCGGCAGCGCCGGCAAGACCGTCACCAAAGAGGCCATCGCTGCCGTGCTGGACGGTCCCTACCGGGTGTTCAAGAACCCCGGCAACTATAACGACCTGCTCGGCCTGCCCATCGCCCTGGGGCAATTGAGGCCGGAGCACCAGATAGCCGTGTTAGAGATGGCCTCCGACCGCTTTGGCGAGATCGAGGCCCTGTGTCGGCTCGCCCCGCCCCAGGTGGGGGTGGTGACCAGCATCGGCCCGGCCCACCTGGCTTATTTTGGCTCCCTGGAGGCCATCGCTGGCGAAAAGGCCCATCTGATCTGGGCTTTGCCCGACGATGGCGTGGCCGTTCTCAACGCCGACGACCCCCTGGTGCGGGGCATGAGACCGTTATCCGGGGCCCGGGTCATCCAATACGGCCGGGATCATGGGGCCGACGTGCACACCGGGCGGGTACAGGTCCGGCCAGACGGTCTGAGTTTTCTGGTACACGCCGCCGGCGCGCGGGGCCGGTTCGAGTTGCGGCTGCTGGGCCGCCATCACGTCTATGCTGCCCTGGCCGCCGTCGCCGTGGGCCTGGCCTATGACCTGCGGCTGGACGACATCGCGGCCCGTCTGAAGACCCTGGAACCACTGCCCGGCCGGTTGCGACCGTTGCCCGGTCTGGCCGGTTCCGTTATCCTGGACGACACCTACAGCGCGTCCCTGCCCTCCGTGCTGGCCGCCCTGGAACTGCTGGAACGATTCGACCAGGGCCGGCGGATCGTCGTGCTGGGTGATCTGCTCGAACTGGATGATCTGGACGTCGCCCGCCAGGTGGGGAGCCGTGTGGCCCGGGTCGCCGATCTACTGGTGACCAAAGGGGTCCAGGCGGAGAGCATCGCCTTCGCGGCCCGGCGGGCCGGTCTGGCCCTCGGCCAGGTGTTCGTCACCTACACCGCGCCGGAGGCGGCCCGCGTGGTCAGTGAACACCTGGCGCCGGGTGTCACGGTCCTGGTCAAAGGCGACCGGCAGGCGCGGATGGAACAGGTGGTGGGGCGACTCCTGGCGGAGCCGGGCCGGGCGGAGGCGGTATTGGTTCGCCAGGACCCGGCCTGGACGGGGCGCTGGCCCGGCGCGCCGATCCTCTACCCCGAAGAGCGCCCCACCTGGATCGAGGTGGACCTGGAGGCCATCGCCCACAACTGTGAGCGGATCAAGGCCCTGGTGGGGCCGGCCGTGGCCGTGCTGGCCGTGCTCAAGGCCAATGCCTATGGGCATGGGCTGGTGCCGGTGGCCCGCACCGTGCTCCGCCACGGGGCCACCATGCTGGGCGTGGCGGCCCTGAACGAGGCCGAGGCCCTGCGCCAGGCCGACATCGCCGCGCCCATCATGATCCTGGGCTACACGCCAGCCTGGCAGGCCCGCACCGTGGCCCGGCTGGGCCTGACGGTAGCCGTCTATTCGCTGGACGTGGCCCAGGCCCTGAGCCGGGCCGCCACTGCCCTCCACCGCCCGGTCAAGGTCCACGTCAAGGTGGATAGCGGCATGGGCCGCCTGGGGCTATTGCCAGACCAGGTGCTCGACTTTCTACACGCCATACACGACCTGCCGGGCCTGGAAATCGAGGGTATCTTTACCCACTTTGCCACCGCCGATGACGCAGACCGGACTTACCTGCATCGCCAGCTGGACACATTCCAGGCGGTACTGCGGCAGGTCCAGGCGGCCGGGTTCTCCTTCCGCCACATCCACGCCGCCAATTCCGCGGCCACGTTGACGTTGCCCGCCTCGCACTTTACGCTGGTCCGACCCGGCCTGGCCCTCTACGGTCTCCAGCCATCAGACGCCGTGCGCCTGCCACCGGATTTTCGGCCGGCTCTGAGCTTCAAGACCCGCATCGCCCAGGTCAAGGAGCTACCGGCGGGGCATTGCGTGAGCTATGGCTGCACCTTCTGGACTACGCGCCCCACCATCGTGGCGGTGCTCCCGGTGGGTTATGCCGATGGGTTCCGCCGCGCGCCGGTGAACTGGGGCCAGGTGCTCATCCAGGGCCGGCGGGTGCCCCTCATCGGCCGGGTGTGCATGGACCAGTGCATGGCCGACGTGACCGACCTGCCCGGCGTCCGCCAGGGCGATGAGGCCGTGCTAATCGGCGCCCAGGGCAATGACCGCCTCACCGCCGAAGAAGTGGCCGCCCGCCTGGGAACCATCAATTATGAGGTGGTGAGTGGGTTGTTGGTGCGCGTGCCACGCATGTATTGAGCAAATTGCAGATTGCAAATTGCAGATTGCAGATTGGTGCGCGAGGCAGGCGGGATTTGACGGGGAGCCGTAATGATGATACAATGATACTCGGATGGGAAGTGGTTCCCCGCCTCCAGCGGCGAGTGCCGGGGTTGGCACGCGAGGATGGTCAACGGCGCAGGGGACTGCCGGACCATGCCAGAGGAATATATGCGCGACTTTAACCGCCTCCTCACCTTTGTACGACCATATTGGAAACACATGCTGGCCGCTCTGGTCTGCATGGTCATCGCCGTGGGCCTGGGCATGCTCCTGCCCTGGGTGGTTCAGAACCTGGTGGATGTGGTGTTCGTGCAGAAGGACATCCACATGCTCACCTGGGTGACCCTGGGTCTGGTGGGGGCCTTTGCCTTGCAAAGCGGCTTTGATTTTTTAAAGCTCTACCTGCTGGCCTACGTGGGTGAGCGCGTGACGGCCGATATGCGGGTCCTCATCTATGAACACCTTCAGGAGCTGAGCCTGCGCTTCTATGCCGACCATCGCGTGGGGGAACTGGTCTCCCGGGTGACCAACGACGTGATGGTGGTCCAGAGTGCCCTCACCGGCAACCTCATGTTCCTCATCCAGCAGGTGGTCATCCTGGTGGCCGGGGCGACTATCCTGCTGCTCATGAATCCCCGTCTGACGTTGTTGATCCTGTTGGTGGTGCCGATCATCGCCGGGATCGCCCAGTTCTTTGGCAACCGCATCAAGCGCATGTCCACCAAGGTCCAGGAACAACTGGCCCATGTAACCACCATCCTGCAAGAAACGCTGGCGGGTATCCAGGTCGTCAAGAGTTTCGTGCGCGAGGATTACGAGACGGCTCGCTTCACCCTGGGCGTCCAGGGGGCCTTTGCCGCGGCCATGGAACGCACCACGACCCGGTCCGTGTTCATGCCTCTGATCAGCTTTGCGGCCTTTGGGGCCCTGGTGCTGGTGCTATGGTATGGCGGCCGGGAGGTTATCGAAGGGGCGTTGTCGGCCGGCGCATTGGTGGCCTACCTCCTTTATGCTGTCCTCATCGCCAGTCCCATCCAGTCTCTCACCACCATCTATAGCCAGTTCCAGGAGATGTTGGGGGCAGCGCATCGCATCTTTGAGCTGCTAGATGCCCGCACGGATATTATCGAGTTGCCCGGCTCGCCGCCATTACCCGCGGTAGAGGGCCGGGTGACCTACGAGGATGTGGTCTTTACCTATGATACCCGGATCGCCGTGTTGAATGGAGTATCTCTCACGGCAGAACCGGGCCAGGTAACGGCCCTGGTGGGGCCCAGTGGGTCCGGCAAGACCACCCTGGTGAGCCTGCTCCCCCGCTTTTACGATCCCAACAAGGGGGCCATCCGTATTGACGGGCACGACATCCGCTCGGTGCAGATCCGGTCCCTACGCGATCAGATCGGCATTGTCCCCCAGGACACTCTGCTGTTTGGCGGGAGTATTCGTGAGAACATTGCTTATGGCCGGTTGGAGGCGACGGAAGAGGAGATCGTGGCAGCGGCAATGGCGGCTAATGCTCATGATTTTATCATGCGGTTGCCGGCGGGCTATGACACCCAGGTGGGGGAACGGGGCATGAACCTGTCCCTGGGCCAGCGGCAACGCATCTCCATCGCCCGGGCCATCCTCAAGAACCCGCGCATCCTCATCCTGGACGAGGCCACGTCATCATTGGACAGCGAATCCGAGGCCCAGGTGCAGGAGGCCCTGGAACGGCTGATGGAAAACCGCACCACCTTTGTCATCGCCCATCGTCTGTCTACCATCCATCGGGCTGATCAGATCCTGGTGCTGAACGATGGTCGCATCGTGGAGCGGGGCACCCACGAGGAGTTGATGGCCCGCGAGAACGGCCTGTACCGGCATCTATACACCCTCCAGTTCGCCCTGAACGGCAACCACGCCCGGCGTGATACCGGCGCGCCGGATAACCCAGCCCCCCAGACCAGCGGCCCCCCGGCAGGTGTCTACCGCCGAGAACGAGAGCGCTGAGATAAACAAAGGCGTCCCCGCTTCGGGACGCCTTGTTAGCTGATGGACTTGCGCTGCCCAATCCCACCTCAATTGTGGATCACCACCGGCGTGCCCACCGGCGCCCAGTTGAACAACCAGCCAGCCTGGTCAGTGCGCATGTTGATACAACCATGACTCATGGGGGTGCCAAAGTTGTTGTGCCAGTACGTGCCGTGGATGGCATAACCCCGGTAGAAGAACATGGCATAGGGCACGTTGGGCAGGCTGTAGCCCGGACCGCTCATGTGCGTGTAGCGGTATTTTCTCTGAATAGCAAAACGTCCGGTGGGGGTGGGATAGCGATTAGTGCCAGTGGAGGCCACCGCCTGTAAGACCGGCCGGTCCCCCTCATAGGCTGTCAACGTCTGCCGCGACAGGCTGATGTCAATCCACTTGCCAGCCAGCAGTGACCCGGTGGTGGCGGAAGACGTGACCGGCGTGGCGCCGGGCTGGCGAGGGATTGCTGTTGCCTGGGCCGGACCTGGTGATTGACTGGGGACGGGCGTCCGTCGGTCGCGTGATAGGGCCTGACGGGATTGCATGGCCTCCCAGTTGTTGGGGACCAGGGCCAGGGCCTGGTCAAAATAGCGGCGCGCCACTGTGTATCGGCCCTGTGCGACCCGCCACCGTCCCCAATCCAGGTAGCACTGGGAGAGCAGGGCGGTGACGACCGGGTCAGCCGGGTCACTTCGGTGCGCCGCCGTCAGCAGGGCCACTGCTCGCGGCCAATCCTCCGCCACCAGGGCCGCCCGGCCAGCCACCAGCCGGTTGACCCTGGATGTCGCAGGGCTGGCGACCCCAGAGCTGGCCGGGTCTGCCTCCATCCTCTGGGACTGCAGGGCTATAGTGAGGGTCTCACCGGGCCACAAACCCCGGGCCGAGATGGCTGGGGCCAGGTTCAGGGCCGCCACCGCGATCAACACCAGGAGCACGAGCAGGAGCAGGCCCAGGACTACCCAACGCCACCGCGAGGGATAGGGGCGCAACGGGACCGGCGCCAGGTCCGGCAGGGTGCGAGGAGTTGCCCGGCGGGCGGTTTCTATCTGCTGGATCTGGCTCTGAACGCGCTGTAAGGTCTGACGCAGCCGTACCTCATCCTCGCCCCCCGGCCGGGCGACGAGCAAAGACCGGGCCTGGTGCAGGTACTCCAGGGCCAGGTGCGGGTCAGTGGTCAGCCGGGCCAGGCCCTCCCAGGCCGTCACGCAAGTCGGGTCACTGGCGATGGCCGTGGTGAAATAATGCCTGGCCCGGCGGCGGTCCCCAGCCCGCAGGGCCTGATAGCCCCGTTCCACCAACACCTCCGCCGTATGAGGCTCCCTCTCGTCCATCGTTACAGGTCCACGAAATAAGCTGTCGCCGCTTTATCCAGGAGTTCCTGGGTCAAAGCCGGGCGCACCTTCAGGAAGCGCGCCGTATCCACCAGTTGATCCACGATATCCCGGGGATGGCAGGCCCGCAGGGGGCGTTTGGCCTGCACATAATACTCGCGTAGCAGATAGATCACACCCTCATCCTCGTAACGCACGCCCCGGCTCTGGCAGACCCGCCGAAAGATCTCCCGATACTCATCGTAGGTGGGGTTGCGGATCTCGATCTTGTGGCGGATGCGGCGCAGAAATGCCTCGTCCACCAACTCACGTGGGGGGATATTGGTGGAAAAGACGATTAGTTGGTCAAAGGGGACCTCGATCTTTTTGCCCGTGCGCAGGGTCAGAAAATCCACTCGCTTCTCCAAGGGCACGATCCAGCGGTTCAGCAGGTCCCGGGGCCGCACCTGCTGCCGGCCAAAGTCGTCAATGATAAACATGCCCGTATTGGCCTTCATCTGGAACGGGGCCTCATAGAACTTGGCGATGTCGTCGTAGACCAGGTCCAGGCTATCCAGGGTCAACTCACCACCGACCAGGACGATGGGCCGCTCGCAGAGCACCCACCTTCGATCATACTCGCCGGGTTTCACCGTGTCCGGGTCTTCCAGGGGTTTGTGGTTCACCACATCAAATACGCGGATGATGTGGCCATCCACCTCCACCGCGTAGGGGATGAACACGTCGCCCTTGAGCATCTTGGCGATGGCCTCGGCGATGACGGTCTTGCCGTTGCCCGGGGGGCCATACAGGAAGATGGACCGGCCGGAGTTGGCGGCCGGCCCGATTCGCGCCATGATGTCCTCACTGATCACCAGATGCGACAGGGCGCGACGCATATCTTCTTCGGAGACATAGACGTTGTTGATCGTCTGCCGACGTACCGCCTCGTTATAGGTGGCCAGGGGCACCGGGGCCGGGCCGGTGTATTGGTTGCGATCCAGGATCTCTTTCGCCCGCTCACTGCCCCGGCCGGTGATGGAATACTGGTAGGCCATCTCGCCAAAGCCGGTCGTGCCCCGCACCTCGCAATACTTCTCGCGCTTGAGAAAGTCCAGCGCCTTATCCACCACGTTCACAAATGGCAGGCGCATCGCATCAGCGATCTCCTGGCCAGTGAGGAAACCCCGGAAATACATGATCTTGAGCGCCAGGTCAGCGATGAGGTCCAGACGCAAACCGGTCTCCTCCACCGAAGTCGGCTCGGCGGGCAAGAAGGGCCGTGTCTTGATGGCGCTGAGGCCCAGGCCACCGGTGTCTGGGCGTCGGGCCAGGCTGCCGGTCGTTGGTTTGCGCAACCCACCGGTTCCAGAGTTCTGCATGGTCATGTCAACTGTGCCTCCATCACTGCACCCTCCCGCCGGTTAGCTGCCCTCCAGCCTGCGGCAGGGTAGACAGTCTGAACTGATGTCACGCTACCACTTGACTTCTACCGTTTTACAGGGTACTATTCTGTAGGCAGGCCATTACGAACAAACGTCGTAACTGCTCACCCTCCCGCAGGTTCTGGCACAATCTACAGACCAGAGTGCGCCTCAATGACCTGTTCCCGTTGCCAGACATCTTCGACCCTGCGGGAGGGTAAAGGCTGAGCAATTACCAGGCGTTCATCAGGGAGGGTATCATGTCTACAGTTCTGATCTATGATCCTTTGTATCTTGCCCATGATACGAGTGGGCATCCAGAGAACAGCCGGCGCCTCACCACCGCCCTGGCCGTGTTGGAACGCGAGGGGCTGCTGGAGCGCCTGGCGCGCCCGGCGGCCCGTGACGCTACGCTGGCTGAGATCGAAGCCATCCACGAGCCAGAATATATCCGCCACGTGCACCGTGTGGCCGAACGCGGCGGCGGCTGGCTGGACGGGGATACCTATGTTGTCTCCGCCAGCTATGAGGCAGCCTTGCGCGCCGCTGGCGGCCTGCTCACCGCAGTAGAGCAGGTATTGAGCGGCACCGCCGCCAATGCCTTTGCCCTGGTGCGGCCGCCCGGTCATCACGCCCTGGCCGGCCGGGGCATGGGTTTCTGTCTCTTCAACAACGTGGCCATCGCCGCGCGCTACGCCCAGGCCACGTATGGCCTGGAACGGGTGATGATCGTGGATTATGACGTGCACCACGGCAATGGCACGCAAGATGTCTTTTACCGCGACCCCAGCGTGCTCTACCTGAGCACGCACCAGTACCCTCATTACCCCGGCACTGGTTATTTCAGCGAGATCGGGGAGGGGCCGGGAGCCGGCTACACGGTGAACGTGCCCTTGCGCGTCGGCGTCGGTGATGCCGGGTTCGCCGCCATCTGCGCGGAGATCATCGCCCCGGTGGCCCGGCGCTTCCAGCCAGAGTTGCTCCTGGTCTCCGCCGGCTTTGATGCCCACTGGTCCGACCCGTTGGCCGGACTGGCCCTATCCATCGCCGGGGGCTACTTCCCCCTCGCCCAATGTCTGGTGCGTCTGGCGGACGAGTTGTGCCAGGGCCGGCTCGTCTACACCCTGGAAGGCGGCTACGAGCTGGAGGCAGCAGGCTATAGCATCGCGGCCACCTTCCGCGCACTCCTGGGCGATACGCAGGCCACCGATCCGCTGGGACCATCACCCCGGCCCGAACGCCCGGTGGACGACATCATCCAGACCGTCAAACGCACCCACAACCTTTGAATCATCCGTCAACGTCAAACGTCAATGACGTACGACGCCTGACGTTGCCCTTGCTTTCACCAGAGAAATGATGTAAAATTTTACTCCGGCACTTTGAACATGGAGGTGTTGCGAGTATGCCTACGTACGAATATGAGTGTCAGGACTGTGGCATTCATTTCGAACGTCGTCAACGGATCACCGAAGAACCGCTGAAAACCTGTCCAGAGTGTAAAGGTACGGTGAAACGGGTGCTCTACCCGGTGGGAATCGTGTTCAAGGGTTCCGGCTGGTACGTGACCGATCATCGGCGGCCCCAGCCGGTCGGCGATAGCGAACCGAGCAGCAAAAAGTCAGGGGAGGTCAAGAACTCATCCACTGCTACCTCGGACGAAGAGTAAACAGACCATGCGCGCCGTTGTGCAGCGAGTAAGTCGCGCCGCCGTTCGGGTGGACAACCGTGAGATCGCCGCCATCGGGCCGGGCCTGGTGGTCCTTCTGGGCGTGGCCCACGGTGACACCGAGGCTGAGGCCCGCTGGCTGGCCGACAAGATCGCCCACCTGCGCATCTTTGAAGACGAAACGGGCCGCTTCAACCGCTCCACCCTGGACGTGGGTGGTGAGGTCCTGGTGGTCTCCCAGTTCACCCTGTTGGGCGATGCCCGGCGTGGCCGGCGTCCCGACTTTACGGCCGCCGCCACGCCGGACGTGGCCGAGCCGCTCATCGCTCGCCTGGTCGAATTCGTCCGCCAGCACGGGCTGCGGGTGGTCACCGGGCAGTTCCGCGCCTACATGCAGGTGGAGATCCACAACGATGGCCCGGTGACCCTGGTACTGGACCGCGTGCCGGCCGATTGACCGGCGTTATTGTACACCATGCCTGCGCGTTTGGCAATCGGACTGTGGTACTAACTTTTCTCGACGGGCGAAAGGAATCAATCTTGACCGTCGTGTGGACTACAGGTGACGCCCGATGACCCGGTATGCTACCGCCCGATCCAGAAAAGCCACACCGCCGCCAATTACCCAGCTGAAAAGGAAAAAGATCATTGCTTTCGGCTGGTACGGCGGCAAGTATTCGCACCTGGATTGGCTACTGCCCTTGCTGCCACCTTGCCATCACTACTGCGAGCCCTTTGGCGGATCGGCCGCGGTTCTGCTCAATCGCCCGCCGTCGCCGGTAGAGACGTACAACGACCTGGACGGTGAGGTGGTCAATTTCTTTCGCGTGCTGCGCGACGACAAGGACCGATTGATCGAAGCCATTGGCCTCACCCCATTTTCGCGCGAGGAGTTTGCCCTCGCTTGCGAGATTGACCCTGACCTCAGCCCGTTAGAACGCGCGCGACGGTTCTTTGTGCGCGCGCGACAGGTGCGCACTGGCCTGGCGCAGACGGCCAGCCTGGGTCGGTGGGCCAACTGCAAAAATACCAGCCGGGCCGGGATGAGCGGAGCGATCAGCCGCTGGCTGGGCAGCATCGAGGAGTTGCCCGAGATCGCCGAGCGGCTGCTACGGGTGCAGATCGAGAACCGGCCAGCGCTGGACGTGATCCGGCTGTACGACGGGCCCAACACGCTCTTCTACTGCGATCCACCTTACGTCCATCTCACGCGTGGTGACAGCACCGCCTATGGCTATGAGATGACGGACTACGAGCACCGGGCACTGGCGGAGGTGTTAAACTCCGCCCGGGGCCTGGTCGCTATCTCCAATTATCAATGCGCGCTCATGGATGAATTGTATCCCGCGCCCAAATGGATCAAGACCGTGGCCCCGGAGAAAACCATCCATTCCACCAAAGATACCCGCGTGGAAGCCCTATGGACGAACTACGATCCGTGGATGCAGGGCAGGGGTATGCGGAGGCTATTTGAGAGGCTATGAGTAATCCAGCTCAGATTCTTGAGCAAGCACTTTACCGTTCCTCCACCAATCTCACCAAGCCAGTGTTAGACGATGCGGAAGTACTGGAGAGAACAGAGTATGTCTGTCGTTGTCTGAGCAATCGCGCTGGGGTGCGTTTGCTGATGGCCTGCCTGCTGGCGAAGATTGACCGCCCGGATGTGGACCCGCGCAAGCCCTATACGGAGATTGGCGACCCCGACGCTTTCTCCGGCCGTGCTTATGACGAGGCATACATCACGCACTTCATCAACGAGCACAACCTGCCTTGCAACACAACAACAGCTTTCCTGACGCCAGCACTGCGGAACATAGACCGGCCTCTCACGATGGATGTAGAACTGGTGGGGCGGCCTCGACAACTCTACGTATACACCTTGCAACTCCTGGAGGATGTGCATACCGGGCGAGTGTCAGCGAAAGATCTATTGGCCGAAGTGATTCGTGTCCTCCTGGTTATGCGCAATGAAAAAGCCGAGCGGATGGCGACACTTCTCGCCGGGCTGCGACATGCGGAAGATGCCATGTCACTCTCATCCGAAGCGATCGTTAAGCTAATTGAACAACATCTCAGTTGCAAACATTCGAGTCGTTTGCCCGTACTGATCGTCGCCGCTGCATATCAGGCGGCCGGGGAAAGAATTGGGGAACGTTTATTGCCATTGAAGAGACACACCGCAGCGAATAAACAAACCGGTGCTCTGGGGGACGTGGAAATCTGCCTGGTGAACGAGGACAGCGTGGTGACGGTCTATGAAATGAAGATGAAGCGCGTCACCATAGATGACATTGATCGGGCACTTCAGAAGGTTGCCGCCGCTGCCGGGCATATCCACAACTACATCTTTATCACAACCGATCTGATTGACGACAACGTGAGAGCATACGCAGCAGAGGCGTATGAAAAAACCAGCGGAACTGAGATAGCCATCCTGGACTGTATCGGCTTCTTGCGGCATTTCCTTCACTTCTTCCACCGCCTGCGGGCCGATTATCTGAATGCGTACCAAACGTTGGTGCTGGCTGAGCCCGACAGCGCGGTCAGTCAACCGCTCAAAGAGGCGTTCCTGGCCCTGCGTCAGGCAGCAGAGGCCGAGGTGTAACCGAGGCAGGCCATGACCGACGTCTTGCTCTGGTGGCTGGCGCTGGAAGGGCTGGGTTGGCTCGTCCTGCCCCTGGCCGCCAGCCTCTTCCAAACCCTGCCCGACCGGGGCTACCCCCTGGCCAAAGCCCTGGGCCTGCTGGTCACGGGCTATTTCTTTTGGCTGACCTGCACCCTGGGCGTGCTGGAAAACACCCAGGGGGCGATCGTGCTGGTGGCCCTGGTCCTGGCAGCCGGGTGCTGGCTCCCCAACCGGACCTGGCGGCAACGCGCGCTGGACGTGTTCCGCGACCAATGGCGGCTGATCCTGGCCACGGAGGCCCTCTTCACGCTGGCCTTCCTGGCCCTGGTCGGCCTGCGGGCCTATAACCCGGAGATCCTCGGCACTGAGAAGCCGATGGATTTCGCCTTCCTCAACGGCATCCTCCGTAGCCGTCAGTTTCCACCTCTGGACCCCTGGATGAGCGGCTACGCCATCAGCTATTATTACTTTGGCTACCTGCTGATGGCGATGCTGACCCGGCTCACCGGAACCATGCCCGGCGTCGCCTTCAACCTGGCTATCGCGGCGGTGTTCGCGCTGACGGCCGGTAACGCTGCCAGCCTGGTCTATAATCTGGTGGCCGGTCGCGGCGGCCGGCCCACAACGGCGTTCCTGTTCGGCGCATTGGGGGCGTTGTTCGTGACCACCCTGGGCAACCTGGAGGGGTTCCTGGAGTTCGCGTATGCCCAGGGCTGGGGCAGCCCGGACTTCTGGCGGTGGCTCTACGTGGCCCCAGACCCCGGCGGGCTGTTCCCGCCCAACGCCCTACCCACCGGCGGCACACCCACTGACTGGTGGCGGGCCTCGCGGGTCATACCCGGGGCCATTGACGAGTTCCCGTTCTTTAGCTTTTTGTTGGCCGACCTGCACCCGCACGTGATGGCCCTGCCCTTCGGGGTGCTGGTATTGGCCATCGGGCTGGCGGTGTTGCGCGCGCCCGCTCCACCGGGGTCTGAGACCATCGCCGAATACGGAACGTGGCGCCGGCTCTGGCCGGCCGACCTGTCGCCGTGGGTCCCTCTGGCAGTGGGCGCATTGTTTTTCCTCAATGGCTGGGATTTTCCGGTCTATGGCCTGCTGCTCATCGCGGCTTATGCGGCCAGGGTCTGTGGCCCGGCCGGCCCGTGTGGTTGGACATGGCTGCGGCAAGTGGCCCACTATGCCGCCGTGCTGATAGCCCTGAGCGTCGCTTTCTACCTGCCGTTCTATCTCAGCCCGCGCATCCAGCCCCAGGGCATCGCGCCGGTGTTGGGCCACTACACCTCGCTGGTGCACCTGTTCATCTTCTTCGGGCCGTTCCTGGTTCCGGCCGTGGCCCTGGTACTGGACGGCTGGCAGCAGTCGAGAGGCAGCGGCCTGCCCGGCAACTTTGGCTCCCTGGTCCTCATCGTGCCGGTGATCCTGGCCCTGACCTGGACGGTCGCTATCCTGGTGGGCCTGCGGGTCAATCTGGTCCCGGCCGATCAACTGCCGGCCCTTATCTCGCTCACGGCCAAACCGTTGCACCTGGTGGTCTATACGCTCCTGGCTATCGGCGCATTGAGAGTAGCCCTGCGCGTCGTGCTGAAACCGGCTACAGGTGACTCGGACCGCTTCGTCCTCATCCTGATCGCCCTGGCGTCCCTGCTGCTCCTCCTTTGCGAGACGTTCTATATCCGCGACGTGTTCAGCAGCCGTATGAACACGGTGTTCAAGTTCTACTACCAGGCGTGGGTATTACTGGCGGTGGCGGCGGCGTATGGTCTCTATGCCATTCCCTGGCGCTGGCCCCGGTGGGCCTCGGTGTCAGTAGACGTCATTGCCTGGTTGCTCGTGCTCGCCGCCCTGTGCTACCCGATCTACGCGATTCCCATCAAAGCCGGGGATTTCCGAGGCCAGCCCACGCTGGACGGCACGGCCTGGCTGGCCGGCCCCTACCCCGCCGACCTGAAGGCCATCCGCTGGCTAAACGAGCACGTGACCGGCGCGCCAACCATCCTGGAAGCCGTCGGCGACAACTACAGCGACTACGGCCACGTCTCCGGCCTGACTGGTCTGCCCACAGTGATGGGCTGGCCCGGGCACGAGTGGCAGTGGCGCGGCGAATACCCCTACCAGCGTGAGGCTGACGTGAAGGCCATCTATGGCGGTGACGTGGCGACGGCCCAGTCGTTGCTGGCCCAGTATGACGTGACCTACGTCTATGTGGGCACCCTGGAGCGGCGGGATTATCCGGCCGAGTCACTCGCCAGGTTCGCTGAGTTTATGGACGTGGTGTATGACCAGGATGGGGTGATGATCTACAGGCGCAGGTAGCTGGTCACTTTTTCCGAGTGCGGCGGTGAGCTACCCGGCCCGCCGGGTCCCCGACGGTGGGGATGGTCAACGGGCCTCAGTTACTGAGCCTCCACGAAAGCGCGCTCTAGCAGATCGGTCACACCCAGTTCAGCGGCCATGCGGTGCATATAGTCACGGTCCAGGCGGTCGCCCTGCACTTTGAGTACCCCCAGCACGTCGCGCCAGTGGCGGTCCGAGACCTCGCCGCCGATGCAATACCATTCCAACTTGGCGAGGACAATGTCTTCGGCGCTGGTGACATAGGCACGGTACTCTGGATCCTCGCTCAACAGATGCAACTGGCGGCGAGCCAACTGAGCGCGGTCAAAAACGCGCGGTTTGGCGACAAAGACATCCACCTTGAACATAGTCTCCAGGTGGATCGCGTTGAAGGAACCGTGGCGGCGGATGGCGTCGCATATCATCCCCACGTCTACATAGAAGGCATCACCCAGCGCCCGCGCCAATGGCTCGGCGTGCTCTAATTGCAGATCGGCTACCAGATCGGCGTCCATTGTTGCACGCATCACGCCGTGTACGGTGCTGGCCAGGGAGCCGCCAATGGCGTAGGGCACGCCGAGGGCGTCCAATACGTCGGTCACCATCATCGTCGCAGCGATTTGCTCCGCTAACATCGGTCTTCCTCCGGCAGCGGGCCATAGGCCCTGGCGGCCAGTTCCGGACCCAGTAGCAAATCAGCCAGGCGGCGTTGCCGTTGGGCCGGGCTGTCTTCCGGGTAGCGCTGCCGTAGCCCGGCCAGGGCCAGGGCACGCACCGTGCGATTCATCTCGCCTACCAGGGCCATCTTGCGCCAGGCCGGCATCTGCCGCAGCCGCTGGATCTGCAATCGCTCGATGTCTGGATGTGTGTCCGGTGATAGGCGTGTCATCTTGCCACTCCCCGCTCTTTTTTTTGTCGGGCAGCATCTTTGACGGCCTCCCAGAGCGCAACGACATCTGCGCCCAGGACCCGGGCCTGCACATCCACATAGGCTTCATCAAAATCGGCGCTCAGCGCCGGGTCCACCCCCAGGTAGTGAAACACCATCATCTCATAGATATCGGACTCGTGCTTGCGTGACCGCCCCTCGGCCCAGGCCATCAGCTTGCCAACGATCACATCCTCCGGGCGAGCACACCAGACGTTCAGCAGCTCGCTGCCTGGCACCTCAACCGTCTGCCGCACCCGGCGTTGAAGCACCTGGCGATAGCGTGGATCCATCGTCAGGGGCACCAGGTCGGCCCTCTCGCCCCGGTCGGTGTCAATGATGTTGAACATGATGCCCATGCGGATCGAGTCACGCATTTGCACCGGGTCCGCATAGTAGCGCGGCGGCGGATAGGCGGCAACCAGGGCCTCGATGTGCGCATCGTCCAGATCGACCACGATGTCTATGTCGTAGGTGACGCGGCTGATGCCATACACCGTGGCGGCAAAGGCCCCGATGACGACGTAGGGCGCGCCGATGGCCTCCAGCGTGTGCAGGATGTCCAGGAACAGGCTAAGGCTCTCCGAGGGGAGACGTTCGTTGGACACGCTCCAATTCCTCCAAGACTTTCAGGTTGAGGGCGCGGGGTGACAGGTCCGGGTGCCGGCGACGCAAGCGGCCCCGGATCAACCCCACGGCCAGCTCGCGGGCATCGAGCAGGGCCACGATGCGCCGGCCCGGGGGCAGGCGCCCGCGCAGGCGCATCTGGTCCAGGTCTATCGGGTCAAAGCGAAAGACCATGTTTGCTTACTCCCTATCCGCGTCGTCTTCTATTTGAGGCGGATCTCACACGCCTGGGCGATCTTGCGCACGTGCTCGTACAGAGCCTTGTCAACCAGATCCGGCCCGATTGGCCTGAAGAGCGTGGCGGTCTCCCGGTATAGCTTGATCTGGTAGCAGAACACGATCCAGTTGACGACGAGCGGTCTTGACTCGTCTATTGGCTTTTCTCCCCTGGTAGCCAGACCGAGCCAGGGCCTGGATTTCGGCCCTGCCGCCGTCTGGGTGTTCTCGGAGCCACATCCGATCGTCCTCTGTGATGGTCCAGATGCCATGCCCACCGCTACCCATCAGCCCGGCTTCCACCAGGTCTACTCGCGCCCAGCGCACATAGTTCTGCCATTTCGCCTCTCCGGGACGGAGTGCCTCGCAGTGCTCTGGTGGCATCCAGTCAGCCAAGCGCCGCTCGAACCCGGCGACGACATCGGAGGGCGGCTTTCCACAGCCGCCGCCTTGTGGCGGGTAAGAAACCCGCCCTGCTTGCTGGGCCTTCGAGACGGGCCTCAAAGCAGAAAGATGCCGTTTTCCCGGCACGCCTGGACCATCTCCGGCGGCCAGATGCTCACCTGGATCTCCCCGATGTGGGCCTTGCGCAGGTAGTACATGCACAGCCGCGACTGGCCGATGCCGCCGCCGATGGAGAGTGGCAGTTCGTCGTTCAGCAACCGCCGGTGGAAGAGCAGGTGCTGTCGTTCCAGGGTGCCGGTGAAGGCAAGCTGCCGCAGCAAGGCTTCCTTGTCTACCCGGATGCCCATCGAGGACAGCTCATAGGCCCGCTTCAGTACGTTATTCCAGATGATGATGTCGCCGTTGAGACCCCGGTAGCCCGGCGCGGTCTCGGTGGTCCAGTCGTCATAGTCCGGCGCACGCCCATCGTGCGGCAGCCCATCGGCCAGCGGCGCGCCGATACCGATGATAAAGACGGCCCGGTAGCGCCGGGTGATCTCATCCTCCCGCTGCCAGGGGGCCAGATGCGGGTACTCGCGTTGCAAATCCTCGGCGTGGACGAAGGTGATCTCTTCCGGCAACTCCGGCTCGATGAAAGGATAGTGGTCGTAGACGTAGAACTCGGTGCGCTTGATGACCGCGTAGATGCGCCGCACGATGTCCTTCAGAAAGTCAAGGGTACGCTCGCTGCGGTCAATGACCCGCTCCCAGTCCCACTGATCCACATAAAGGGAGTGCAGGTTGTCGAGCCTCTCACACGGCCGGACGGCGTTCATGTCGGTGTAGAGGCCGTAGCCGTGGGGGATGCCATAGTCGGCCAGCATCATGCGCTTCCACTTGGCCAGGGACTGCACGATCTCGGCCACGGTGCCGTTCATGTCGGCGACGGGGAACGAGACCGGCCGCTCGACGCCGGTCAGGTCGTCGTTGATGCCGGTGCCCTGGAGCACGAACAGGGGCGCGGTGACGCGGGTGAGCCGCAGTTCCGTGGCCAGGCTCATCTCGAAAAAGTCTTTGACGAGCTTTATAGCCCGCTCGGTTTGCTTCACGTCCAGGGCGGATTTGTACCCCGGCGGGATGATCAGTCGCTCGTTGGTGGACATCTCAGACCCATACGCGATCAGTAGCGGACTTCTTTCACCGCCGGCATCGCCAGGAGCAGCTGGAGCAAGCGCTCGTGTTTGGCCGGCGATCCGCTGGTTCCCCAGGTAACGATCATATCCGTACCCGATTTGATGCACTTGTGACTGGTGAGCGCCAAACCGCTTTCGGTAAAAGCTTTCTCCAGCTTGGTGAGGGTTTCTGGGGAAAAGGTGGCGACCACCTCATAGGTCTGGGTCTGGCGCAAGCGGTCAATCCAGTGCTCCAGCGGGGGAAAGCCCCACAGCACGATGAGGACGATGCCGGTGGCGACGAGGACCAGGATGATGTGGCCGCCGCCGATGCCCAGGCCCAGGGCGGCGGCCAGCCAGATGGTCGCGGCGGTGGTCAGGCCCACGACGCGGCCGGCGTCCCGCAGGATGGCGCCGGCGCCCAAAAAGCCCACCCCGGTCACGATCTGGGCTGCGATACGCGCCGGGTCCCCCGGGCCGCCGATCTTGATGGAGAACATGGTGAACAGCGTCGAGCCGAGGCAGATAAAGATCATCGTGCGG
>Ga0209227_1000521_pt1 | contig 33486 bp, 34 predicted proteins | sample YNPBryantNP2012_FD_185815 | JGI IMG/M metagenome (GOLD analysis project Ga0209227, IMG submission 185815) | Anoxygenic and chlorotrophic microbial mat microbial communities from Yellowstone National Park, USA - YNP Bryant NP 2012 (SPAdes)... ...
AATGTCCTGCAGAACCACGCTCGCGTCAGGCGCCAGCCTACAGATCTCCTCTTTGATGGCCTGTGCGGCGCAGATGTGGCCGTGGCCGATGGATGAGTAGAAGATGAGGATCTTTCTTGGCTGGCTGACGCCGGTCTTGTTAGTAAAAGGTGTCAATGGTGATGAGATGGCTTTATTCATAATTTGGCATAGCATCTTACCACTTTTTGTTTTTTAGCTTGATGTCAAAAAATGGGACCAAATAGTCCCTTGTCAAGGCCCTTTCAGCATGTTAAAAAGAAGAGCTTTTTAAAACGCACACTCCAGGGACCTGCCTTGTGGTGCCTTCCTGGCAGGAGGTAGAAGGCAGCGGCTGTCTGGAGTGGAGGAAAAACCACACAAAAGGAGAAACACATGTCTTATCTGTCCATGAAGCACCTCTTAGAGGCAGGCGTCCATTTCGGGCATCAGACCCGCAGATGGAATCCAAAGATGAAGCCCTATATCTTTGGGGCAAGAAACGGTATCCACATCATCAACCTACAGGAAACCGTCAAGATGTTCAGGGTCGCCTACGATGCAGTACAGCAGGTGGCTGCCAACGGCGGCACGGTTTTGTTTGTAGGCACAAAGAAACAGGCCCAGGACTCCATCATGGAAGAGGCCAAGCGCTGCGGCATGCCCTATGTTGCCTATAGATGGCTGGGTGGTATGCTCACCAATTTTACGACCATCAAAAAGGGTGTCGAACGCCTGAAAAAACTGAATTCCATGTTTGAAGACGGTTCCATTGAGCGTTTTCCCAAAAAAGAGATTCTTCTCATGAATAAAGAGCGGGAAAAGCTGAACCTCAATTATGGCGGTATTCAGGACATGGCCGATGTGCCTGACGCTGTGTTTATAATAGATCCCAATGAAGAGGCCATCTGTGTGCATGAGGCAAATCGTCTAGGTATCCCCACAGTGGCCGTGGTGGATACCAACTGTGACCCTGATGGCATAAATTATATAATTCCCGGAAATGACGATGCCATACGCGCCATTCGCCTGCTCACCTCCCGCATAGCGGATGCAGTGCTGGAGGGCCGTCAGAAGTATCTCGAAAGGCAGCAGGCAATGACGGACAAGTCCGAGGCTGCCATCGATGAAACCACCTTCGCTGCAGATGAGACAGGCAAACCTGAAGAGCTGGTTTCTGAAACCGCAGGCGAAGAACTGGTGGAAGAGGCCTCGAACTAAATTTTCATCACAGCTTTTCATTCCGTGTTCATCCTGCTGGAAACAGGCATTCGATATAGTCTGGGTCGGTTTCCATGTCGATGAGTCCATGAACACGGCTTTCTTATTTTTTAATTCATAGGGGGATATATGGCGGATATTTCAGCTGCAAAAGTCAAAGAATTGAGGGATCGCACCAACGCAGGGATGATGGACTGCAAGAAGGCACTGGCAGAGTCCGGTGGGGATATGGAAAAGGCCATTGCATGGCTGCGTCAGAAGGGGTTGGCCGTAGCAGGAAAAAGGGCGGGCCGTTCCACTTCCGAGGGTGTGGTGCAGTGCTACATACACTCCAACAACAAGCTCGGTGTTATGGTGGAGGTGAACTGTGAAACGGATTTCGTGGCCAAGACGGATCAATTCATTCAGTTCGCCCACGATATCGCCATGCAGATCGCAGCCACAAATCCTGTGGCTATTCGGCGTGAGGAGGTGCCGGCCGACCTCCTGGAAAAAGAGAAGGATATCTACCGCAAACAGGCCTTAGACTCAGGCAAACCGGCCCAGATAGTGGAAAAGATGGTCACTGGTCGTGTGGAGAAGTTTTATAAAGAGGTCTGTCTCATGGAACAGGCGTTCGTCAAGAATCCCGAGGTCTCCGTGCAGGACATGCTGAACGAACTCATCGCCAAGATGGGAGAGAACATCTCGGTAAAACGTTTCGTGCGGTTCCAGGTGGGCACCGAGTAATATGTCCAAGGCTGGTAAGTATGGCCGCATACTTCTGAAGGTGAGCGGAGAGGCGTTGATGGGTTCCGAACCCTTTGGCATCTCTCCGCCTGTCCTGAAGGACCTGGCCTCTGGTATAGGCATTGCCGTTTCTGAGGGCATACAGGTGGCCTTGGTAGTGGGAGGCGGCAATATCTTTCGCGGAATGAAGGGCGCTGCAGCCGGTATGGACAGGGCCACGGCTGACCACATGGGGATGTTGGCTACTATCATGAATGCCCTGGCCCTGCAGGATGCCCTTTTAAGGGCAGGTGTGGCAGCCAGGACCCTTTCTGCTGTGGAGGTGGGCAAGATGACCGAGCCGTTCATTCGCGCAAGGGCCATAGGACACCTGGAAAAGGGAAGGGTGGTGATTTTAGCTGCAGGCACCGGAAATCCTTACTTCACCACTGATACAGCGGCGGTTTTGCGCTCCCTTGAACTCAAGGTGGACATCCTGATGAAGGGTACCAGCGTGGATGGTATCTATGACAAAGACCCAAAACAGCATTCAGATGCAATCCGTTATGACGTCATCACCCATCAGGCCGTGCTGGAACAGGGGCTGCGCTTTATGGATGCCACCGCCATTGCCTTGGCCAGGGATGCAGGGCTTTTGATACGGGTATTTAATATGCGTGTAAAGGACAACATCATCACCGCCTTACGGGGTGAAAACATAGGTAGTTTGGTGACAGGAGAAGAACATCATGAGTGAAGCTGCTAATGAAGCCAAACAGAAGATGACCAAGACTGTGGAGGTCTTTGAAAAGGAACTCTCTCGAATCCGCACTGGAAGGGCTACCCCAGCCCTTTTGGAAGGGATTCGCGTGGAATATTATGGCAACCAGATGCCGTTGAGCCAATTGGCCACTATCGCTGTCCCTGAAAGCCGTTTAATGACTATACAGCCGTGGGATGCCGCTGCTTTGGCGCCCATTGAAAAGGCCATCCTGAAGTCAGACCTTGGTTTGACCCCCAACAGCGACGGCAAGATGATTCGCATCAATGTCCCGCCGCTTACAGAGCAGCGCCGCAAGGAACTGGCAAAGACGGTCAAAAAGATGGCCGAGGACTGTAAGGTGGCGGTGCGAAACATCAGACGGGATATCATCGAGCATCTGAAGTCCAAGAAAAAGGACAAGGCCATCTCAGAGGACGAACTCTTCAGACTGCAGGATGAGATACAGAAGCTGACGGATCAGTTTATCAAAAAGATCGAAGACATACAGGCCAAGAAAGAACGGGAAATAATGGAGTTCTGATACTCCAGATCCTTGCTTTGATGACAACCCCATTTTCCAAGATACCGACCCATCTGGCTGTCATAATGGACGGCAATGGCAGGTGGGCAAAACAACGGGGCCTGCCCCGCATTCTGGGCCACAGGCAGGGCGTAAAGGCCGTCCGTTCCACTGTCCAGACATCCCGAGAGATTGGGATTCAAGTGCTCACCCTCTTTGCCTTTTCACAAGAGAACTGGCAGAGGCCTGCTGCAGAGGTGAATGCCCTCATGGACCTTTTGCATGAGTATCTGGACAAGGAGTGTGAGGAGCTGATGCAAAACAACATCTCCTTGCGGGCCATCGGTGACACCTCCAGACTGCCTTCAAAGGCCTTGAAGCGCCTTCAGGAGGTCATTGCCGTGACCTCCGGTAACCAGGGCATGATTCTCAACTTGGCCTTGAGTTACGGCGGCAGGAATGAGATCGTCAGGGCTGCCCAGCATCTGGCCCGCCGTTGCCTCGCACAAGAGCTCACCCCTGAGCAAATAGATGAGCAGTGCTTTTCTCAGGCCCTCTGGACCGCCGGTCTTCCAGACCCGGATCTCATCATTCGCACCAGCGGCGAGCTGCGCTTAAGTAATTTTCTGCTGTTTCAGGCCGCCTATGCAGAGCTCTATGTAACCCCTGTGCTTTGGCCGGACTTCGACAGGGATGAGCTGCTGAAGGCCCTTGCTGATTATGAAAGGCGGGATCGCAGGTTTGGAAGGGTGTCTGACTGATGGTCTTCCGGAGTAGCTATGCATAAGACAAGGGTGTTGACTGCATTGATTGTGGGGCCGGTCCTGGCAGGATTGCTGTGGTGGGGAGGGCCAACCACCTTCTCATTGCTTGCCCTGAGTGTGACGGCCCTGTGCATCTTTGAATATTTTTCCTTTATGTTTAAGGAGCAGGGGCTGTTGGCCTTGTTGGGTGTCTTGTTGGGGAATATGCCGGTGTTGTCCATGCTGACCAGCAATGAACCTGCCATGCTTTCGGCTGAGACCTATCTCGTCTTGTTGGTCAGTGCCTTTTTCTTTATTCTCACTTATTCCAGGTGGAGTGCACCCTTTCTGTCCTGGGCCATGTTCTTTATGGGTGTCTTTTATATCTCCAGCTGTATGGCACATCTGGTGCTGCTGCGTCAGATGGAGATGGGCAGGGAATGGCTTTTTTTCCTCTTGGCCGTGATCTTTGCAGGGGATACGGGTGCATACTATGTTGGGCATGCCCTTGGCAGGCACAAGCTCTGTCCTTCAGTAAGTAAAGGTAAGACCATAGAAGGGGCTGTGGGCGGTCTTGCGGCCAGTACAGCGGCCGGTGTCGCTGTGGGGGTATATCTGTTGCCTGCCTGGCCTGTGTGGTTTTTGGCCCTGATTGCTGGCAGCACAGGCGCTGTGGGGCAGTTGGGGGACCTGGCCGAGTCTGTTATGAAACGCTTTGCAGAGGTAAAGGACTCCGGCACACTTTTGCCTGGACATGGCGGCATCTTTGACCGCATAGATGCCCTGCTCCTGGCTGCTCCGGCCCTTTTTTGGCTCATACACCTTACAAAAGGGGTGATCACACCATGATACGGCCCAAACGCATCTCCATCTTGGGTTCCACTGGTTCCATCGGCAGAAGCACACTGGATGTGGTGCGGCTCTCCAAGGGGCTTTATGAGGTGGTTGGATTGGCAGCAGGCCAAAACATTCAGCTCTTATTGGAGCAGATCTGCGAGTTCAAGCCTCGAGTGGTGGCTGTCATGACGCAGGAGGCGGCAGAAGAGCTCAAGATGCGTCTGAAGGCCTTGAATGTGGCATTCAATGGCCGGGTGTTGTACGGCAAGGATGGCTATGTGGAGGTGGCGACCCTGCGGCTTGCGGATATAGTGGTCTCAGCCATGGTGGGGGCAGCCGGAATCGTGCCCACTGTGGCGGCCATAGAGGCGGGCAAGGACATCGCACTGGCCAATAAGGAGGTCCTGGTGGCGGCAGGTCCCCTGGTGCGCAGCCTTGCTGACAAGAAGCGAGTGAACATACTGCCTGTGGACAGCGAGCATTCCGCCATCTTTCAGTGCCTTGCAGGCCACAGAAGGCGGGAGGTGAGCCGCATTTTGCTTACCGCATCAGGAGGGCCATTTCGCCTGAAACAAGAAGGGTTTGAGGCCATCACCCCTGAAGAGGCGGTAAAACACCCCAATTGGTCCATGGGGCAAAAGATATCCGTGGATTCATCCACCCTGATGAACAAGGGATTTGAGGTCATAGAGGCCAAGTGGTTGTTTGAGGTGGAGGCTGAGAAAATAGAGGTCTTGATTCACCCCCAGAGCATCGTGCACTCCATGGTGGAGTTCTGGGATGGTTCCATACTGGCACATCTGGGCATTGCTGACATGAGAATCCCAATATCTTACGCCCTTTCCTGGCCCGAAAGAATGCCCCTTGACCTGCCTCGGCTTGACCTGACCGCTGTCTCCTCCTTGAGTTTTCATGCACCTGATTTGAAACGCTTTCCATGTCTTCTCTTGGCCTATGAGGCCCTGCGCAGAGGCGGGACGGCCACCACAGCCCTAAATGCAGCCAATGAGGTGGCAGTGGAGGCATTTTTACAGCATAGGCTTGCCTTTACCGACATCGTCGAGGTGGTGCGCCGAGTTTTAGCGGATTTCACTCACCAGGAAATAACCTCGCTGGAGGATGTCTTGAGTGCCGATGCCCTGGCGCGTGTAAAGGCACATCGCGCCGTAGATGCCCTGGCCTCGGCATGAATTGTTCACAACCTATTGATTTGATTGGCATATCATCAAGGAGTGTTTCATGACCACTGTCTGGTCCTTTTTATTTGTTTTGAGTCTCTTGATCCTGGTGCACGAAGCAGGCCATTTTTTTGTGGCCCGTTTTTTCGGCATAAAGGTGCTCAAGTTCTCTTTGGGGTTTGGGCCCCGAGTGTGGGGTATTGTCAGAAACGGCACGGACTACTGCCTCTCGGCCTTTCCTTTGGGTGGTTTCGTCAAGATGCTGGGGGAAAACCCTGATGAGCCTGTGGCAGCACATGAGGAAAGGGAGTCCTTTTCCCATAGACCTGTGTGGCAGAGGGCGCTTGTGGTGGTGGCAGGTCCTGTCTCCAATCTGATCTTTGCCTGGTTTGTGATCTTTGTCATTCTCCTAACCCACGGCAATCCACGTCTGTTACCCACGATAGGCCATGTCAACCCTGAATCTCCGGCGGCAAAGGCTGGTCTGATGCCGGAAGACACAGTCATATCCATCAATGACAGGCATATCGATTCATGGGACGAGGTGGCGGCTGGTATTCGGGCATTCGGCGGCAAGGCCGTCAAATTGGAGATAAAAAGGGGAGACGAAGTCATTCAGCTTACTGTAACCCCTGACCTTCAGAAGGTCAAAAATCTCTTCGGCGAGGAGGTCATGACTCCAATTCTGGGCATAAGCGCCTCCGGCGCACTGGAGATAGACAGGCTGAATCCCATAGGTGCCTTTGCCATCTCAGCAAAACGCACATGGGAGATGATCAGCCTTACGGTGCAGGGCTTTGTAAAGCTGTTTCAGGGTGTTGTGCCCCTTTCCACTCTTGGAGGGCCGGTCATGATCGCCCAGATGGCAGGTGAACAGGCGCAACATGGGCTGCTGAACCTCTTCTTTTTCATGGCCATGCTCAGTGTAAATCTTGGGGTGTTGAACCTGCTGCCCATTCCTGTCCTGGATGGCGGGCACCTGGCCTTTTATGCGGTGGAGGTAGTGCGCAGAAAGGCCTTTACGCAGCAGCAGATGATTTTGGCGCAACGAGTGGGAATGGCGTTTTTAGGTGCCTTGATGCTTTTGGTATTTTATAACGATATCCTGCGCATCATCGGCCTTCCCAACCCATTTGGCCCACATCCTCTGGAAAGGCTGCCCTGATGGGTTTGGCCTGATGGGTTTGATTTGATTGATGTGCAGTTTTATGAGAGGATGTAGCTTGCCAGCTTGTAGATGAGCCTTGCCGCAAGGAAATCAGCGGCATGATAGCCTGGTAGCGGCGAGAGTTCCACTACATCAAAACCTATGACCTGCGTGCGGCTGAGAATGGCTTTGAGGCATTCCAAGAGGTCGAACCAGCCGAGTCCGCCCGGCTCAGGCGTGCCTGTGGCCGGCATAATGGAAGGGTCCAGGCAGTCCAGGTCGATGGTGATGTAAGTGGGCAGGGATTCCATGCGGTTGAGCAGGGTGTAAATGGCCTGTTTGCGGTCAGCGGCCACATCCCTTGCCCAGATGGGTGGGCGGTTCTCTGCCTGCAAGAATGCCATCTCTTCAAGGGAGGTGGCCCTTTGACCTATCTGAATGACATTTCCCAGCCCCCATACCCGGCGCATGACGCAGGCATGGCTGTAGGGTGTGCCAGAATAGGATTTCCGCATGTCCGTGTGGGCATCGAACTGCACGATGTTTATGCGTCCAAAGTGATTGCAGGCGGCCTCAATGGCGCCTATGCTGACGGAATGATCCCCACCCAAAACAATGGGAAACTGGCCGTTTTGCAGGACTGACTCCACTGTTTTTCGAATCTCTCTTACCATGGCCTCTACAGGCAGCACAGGCTCCAATGGCTCCAGGGTGTAAAACCCCTGTTTATAGACCTCTGTGCCCGTTTCTTCGTCGTAGAGTTCCAGGTTTTTGGATGCGGTTAAGATGGCCTGGGGCCCGTCTCGTGCGCCTGTTTTGTAGGATGCAGTGTGGTCAAAAGGAACAGGGATCACGACCATTTTGGCATGATCCCTGTCTATTTCTTGTGAAGTAATGGGTAGGAACTGATAAGGCATTGAAATTACTGAATTTATGCAGTCATTCCCATGCGTTCAGTGTTGATGAAGTTGTGCACCTTGCGAATGACCTTTGGAAATTCAAGGCCTCTGTCCAAAAATTTCACCTCGACCTTTTGAATGTCGAAGAGTTTGCTGATGTAGTTGATGGCAGCCTGACCGTCGAACTGTTTACAAGAAAAGATGTCCACGCTCAGATAGGACTTGTCAGGGAATGTGTGTATGCTTATATGACTTTCGGCTATGATTACAAAACCAGATATGCCCCAGTCTTCAGGCACTAAGCCCGCATATTTGAACACATAAGGCGGCATTATCTTAGTCATATTGATCTGTTCCGGATAACTACTCAGGAAGTTGTAGATGCCGTCTATGTCCATCAACTTTTCACGATCGCACCCGTAGCCGTCCATCATAAGGTGCTGCCCAAAACCATACTCGATGTCTTCCATCATCGCAGTGCCCCCCTGTAAAAGTGGAATTTGGAGTAGCGTAACCACGCCATAATGGTATAAAAAATACTTGTTGAGGCGTTGTTAATACGTCCAATCCGTCTATTTGTCAAGAAAAAAATGATGTTTTTTAGAGGTACATGATTTGTCAGGTTCGAGGTAGATTGAAAAAAATAGACACTAAAAGTCTGAGAGAGATAGAATAAACCAAATTCAATCGCTAATTTTGGGCAAGTCAAGCCTATTGTTTCCATGTTTCTTTCCGTGTTATGTTATAAGTTGGAATCAGTTTTGTTTATCACATGTGGAGATGCCCATCAGAACCTTTCTTATCGCATTTATCTGCCTGTTTGGTCTGTTTTCCCATGCTGTTTTAGAGTGGGGAGTCCCTGTAGTCTGGGCTGGTGAACCACGTGTGTCCGTAGTGCTCTCCTCGGAAATACGTCCCTATATTCAGGCCATGGATGGCCTTAAGTCTGCTTTTCCATCTTATATTCACATCTTATCTATGGCCAACCCAGAGTTGGTGGCTGAGCAGCTAAAGTTCAATGATTATGAAAGGATAGTGGCTGTGGGTTCCAATGCCGCCAAATTGGTGCTCAAAAACGTTTCCGATAATAAAAAGGTAGTGGTCCTGATGGTGCTGGACATTCAAGAGAATTTGGGCGATGCCGTGTGTGGCGTGGATATGCGGGTGCCCATCGAAGAGCAATTGCGTCTGATCTCAGGGCAGCTTGGAGGTAATCTGCGGATTGCTGTGTTGTTTAGTACTCAGGAGAATGCAAAGCGAGTGAAGGAGGCGGAGCAGGCCGCCCAAAAGATGGGGCTTCAGTTGATCCCATGGCAGGTGTCGGAGCGTTCCAAGGCCTCTGAACTCCTAAACACTGAGGCTGTGAGAATAGACTGCCTATTGTTTTTGCCTGATCCCATTTTTGATTCAGAGACCTTTATTGCCCATCTGGTGAAGACCGCATTGTTAACCGGCGTGGCCCCTATAGGTTATAACCGTTTTTTTGTGGAAACAGGGGCAGTGCTCTCCTTCAATCTGGACTATATGGGTATCGGAAGGCAGGGAGCAGCCTTTTTGAATGATCCGGGGATGTGTCGTATCCTTTCACCTGTATTCCAGGTGGAATTTAATGAAAAGGGCCTGGAACTTGTACGAAAACAGAGGGGAAAAAGGCAGTAATGGTGCGTCTTGGTGTGAAACACAGGCTTCTTTTGGGATTATTGGCACTGATGTTGGGCTCTGTGGTAGTCTTTTGGGTTGTTGGTGGCATGTGGGGTGAGCGTTTTTTGCGCAGCCGTTTTGAGGATCGAATAGCCTTTTTGGCCCATCACTTGGCCTTAAATGCTGAATTAGGAATGCTTTTAAACGATAAAAAGATGTTGACAAGACTGGCTGAGAATATCCTCTCAGAAAAGGATGTAACAGCTGTGGTGATTCAGGACACCGATGGGAAGGCCCTGGTTTCCGTAGGAGACAGGCAGGGTGGAGGCAATGTCATGCTCTCGGAGATACTTCTGCGGCAACAGAAGGAAGACCCGTTTTTACAGACTGATTCCCAGAAAGCCAGGTCACTGGGCCGGGTGATGGTCTATTACAGCACCGCCGGCATGGAGGAGCTGCTTTTGAGCCTGCGCAAGCTGTTTATCTGGATCGTCCTTGCCATCGCAGGGATTGGTATGGCCGTGTTTTATATATTTTCCCAATCCTTGGTGGTTCCCCTTAAGGAGTTGGTAAAGGCCGCCAAACAGGTATCAAGGGGGGATTGGGATGTGGAGGTTAGGGGAGGGGCCCTGCCCGAGACCATGGAGCTGGCCGAGGCATTTAATCAGATGCTCATCTCCCTTAAGGAGAGCAGACGCTGTCTGGAAGAGAGTTATCAGGAGATGAGTTCCCAAAAGGCCCTGGTTGAGGTGGGTGAATTCGCCTTTCATGTGGCCCATGAGGTCAAAAACCCCTTGGGGATCATGAAGGGGGCCATGGAGATTTTGAAAAAGCCTGAGGTGCCGACGGAGACAAAGACCACCATGATCTCCTATGTGGAGGATGAGATAAGGCGTCTGAATGATATGATTCAGGACTTTTTGGCATTTTCAAGGCCCAGAAGGCCGGTATTCCAGCCCGTTGTGCTTCAAGGGTTTCTGGAGGAGCTGGTGCAGCGAATGGGGCTTGAGTGGGAGGCAAAAGGTGTCTCCCTGCTGTGGCGGTGTGAGTGCGACACAGCTACATGTATGGCGGATGCAGATATGTTGTCTCAGGCTGTGGTGAACCTGGTGAAGAACGCCTGTGAGGCCGTTGAGCACGGTTCGAACAGTCCGGAAGTGGTGGTGGTTTTGAAGGCATCGGGTGTGTATGCCCTCATAGAGGTGCAGGACAATGGCATCGGCATACCTGAGGAATTGAGGGAGCGCATACTGCAACCGTTTTTCACCACCAAGACAAAGGGCACCGGGCTGGGGCTTTCCTTTGTGCGGCGTGTGACGGAGTTGCACGGAGGAGAGCTGGCATTTGAAAGCAATGAAAACGGCAGTGTGTTTAGGTTATTTTTGCCATTGAAAAATATGTGATAGAAAGGTGTTGTAATGCTATGGCAAGCATACTGATAGTGGATGATGAGCCGAAGATTCGGCATATCCTGCGGATTATGTTGTCTCTTAAGGGCCATTCGGTGCATGAGGCCGCAGACGGCGAGGATGCCCTGAAGATCCTGCAGAAGGAGCCCGTGGACCTGGTCATCTCGGATATCAAGATGCCCAAAATGGATGGGCTTACCTTGCTTGAGCACATAAAGGAGCTGGATCCGGGCTGTCCTGTGGTCTTCATCACGGCCTTTGCCACCATCGATTCCTGTGTAGAGGCCATGAAAAAGGGCGCGGTGGACTATATCACAAAGCCCTTTGATGAGCAGCGTATCCTGCTGACCATTGAAAAGGCCTTGGGGATCTCCCGTATTCTGGCGGAAAATAGGTCCCTAAAGGAGGAGTTGGCGCGTCAGGAAGAGGATGGGATAGTCTGTGTTTCACCTGCCATGCAGAAGGTCTTGGAATTGGCACTTAAGGTGGCGCAAAAGCCTGATACCACCGTGCTCATCACGGGTGAGTCAGGCACTGGCAAGGAGATCGTAGCCCGCTTCATACATCGGCACAGCCCTCGTGCCCAAAAGCGTTTTGTGGCCATAAATTGCGCGGCCATCTCACCAAGCTTAGTGGAGAGTACCCTCTTTGGCCACGAACGAGGGGCCTTTACCGGAGCTGACAAGCGAAAAGAGGGGTTGTTCGAGTATGCACATCAGGGAACGCTCTTTTTGGATGAGATAGGTGAGTTGCCCCTGGAGGTGCAGGCCAAATTGCTGCGGGCCCTTCAGGAGCGTGTGATTCAACGCGTCGGTGGAAACGAGCAGATTAAGGTGGATGTACGGGTGCTCTGCGCCACCAATCAGGACCTGCAGCACATGGTGAACAAGGGTAGGTTTCGAGAGGACCTGTTTTATCGTATAAATGTCTTTCCTATTCATATCCCCGCGCTTCAGGAACGAAAAGAGGACATAGTGCCCTTGGCAGAGCACTTTGTGCGGAAGTTTACAGGCAAAAAGGATTCAAACGACATACTGTTTACAAGCGGGGCCAAAAGGCTTTTAGAGGAGTATCATTGGCCTGGCAATGTGAGAGAGCTGGTAAATGCCATGGAACGGGCCGTGATTTTGGCAGGGGATCAGACAATCACAGTGGATGAGTTGTCGTTTTTGCGGGTGCGCGGACCGGCCTCAGGCATTTTGGATGACTTCAAGCTGCCTCCAGGCGGTATCTCTTTAGAGGCCTTGGAAAAGGAGTTGATTCGACAGGCACTACAAATGACTAATAACAATCAGAGCTCGGCGGCCAAACTCCTGGGCCTGACACGTGCCAAGTTTCGGACCTTTTTGAAGCAGTTGGAAGAAGAAAATGAGTAATTTTTCCAGAAAATGGCCTTTGAAGGCCGGATTGAGCCTTTTTAATCGTATTTGCAGCAGGTCGTCCGTGCTGATGGTTATCTTCTGGCTCATGAACGCCGTAACTGCCATTGCCACAGAGGACACTTCCATCATGTTTGTGGGTGAGGACCTTTCGGTGCTTACCATTGCCTCTCGTAGGGCCGAGAGCCCTGAGAGTGCGCCTGCCGTGGCCCAGGTGATAACAGCGGAGGAGCTGAGGCGAAATGGTGTGCAGACCGTGGCCGAGGCCCTTTCTCTGACGCAGGGCTTTTATATCCTGCCGGATCAACGGGGAAGTGTCCCATACCAGCGCGGGGTTAAGGACGGCACCCTTTTCCTCTATAATTCCGTGCCCTTGACCGCCGACGGCTCTCGGGCGGTTACTCCCCTGGATAAGGATGTGTCCTTGGCTGCCATAGAGCGCATAGAGGTCATAAGGGGGCCTGGCTCTGTGCTCTGGGGCCCGGATGCCTTTGCCGGCATCGTGAATATCGTGCCCAAACGCGGAAGGGATGTGAACGGTTTTGAAATGCAGGTCCAAGGTGGGGCGCCGGATCATGAGCGTTCTCTGGACCTGCTCTGGGGTAAAAATATGGGGCTGTGGGAGGGCTTTGTAGGTCTTAATCTGCGAGAGGCCAATGACCCCTTTCATCACTTTAACCTGGTGCGGCTGTCTGGTCCCAACAACATGCCCCTTCCTTTCTCTGAGCGCATTGGAAGTGAGGACCTGCCTGATTCCAGGTCTGTGGAGGGTCTTTTCAACCTTTCTTGGCAGGACTGGTTGAGGGTTTCTGGCCGTTGGTCTGAGTCCCAGAGATATTATGTGTTGAACGATGCCTCTGAGAGCCTCTTTTGGCGTGGCAGACGAGAGACGCCCTTTCGGTTTCTGCGCATGGAGGCCGAGAGGTCCTATGGCCCTTCAAAGCTGAGTCTGAACGCCTATTACAGCGAGTTCGATTTTTCGGAGCAGGAGGTGGACCTGCCCACCCTTTCACAAAAGAGCCGTGTATCCTACGCCGAGCTTTTATACGATCGCGAGCTTTGGAATGCGGATGCACTGGCCACTCTGGGCGTCTCCTATCGCTATAACACCGTAAACGGCGCCATTGTAAGCAAGGGCTATCCTCCTGATTTCATGGTACCTGGCAACATCTTCTTTTTGCCCATAGTGCGGCAGCAGGATATCTCCACTCGTATGCCGTCAGCCTTCATGCAGGTGAGGAGGCACTGGAACCTGCTGGATGCCTGGTGCGGCCTGCGCATGGACGACCACGAATACGACACCACTCTGAGTTACAATGCCGGAGTGAGCATGCGGCTATCCCATGAGTGGCAGCTCAAACTTTTGTCCGGGTCCGCTTACAGAACGCCTTATAACCTCCAATTTGCACAAAAGACCGACATCAAACCCGAAAAGATTCGAAGCCTGAGTGCCCAGCTCCTGTGGAAGCCGCTGCCCGGCCTCAATCTCTCCGCCACAGGTTTCTGGAACCACATCGAGCACCACATGAACGAGGATGCCTTAGCAGGGCTTTCAGCCCCTGTGAGTGAAAGGATAGTCGGGCTGGAGTGGGAAGGCAGGTGGACGCCGGTAAAGGACCTGACCCTCTGGCTAAATGGCACAGTGTTTTCCAATGCCGGCGATGATGAGACATACAGCCTATATATCAAGCGGTTGATAGATGGTGTGTGGGTGGATAGCCTGTATCGCAGTTGGGATGTGCCCTATGATGTGGGGTCTGATGGCATGTTGAATGCAGGTATGAACTGGCGGGCCCTCAAAAATCTGGATCTCTCTCTGCGTGTTCAGTATGCCCATGCCAGGGAGTTTTATTATGACAAGGGCAGGTTGATGGAACACACACCATCCAACTGGCTGGCAGCCTCATCGGTCACCCTGAAGGATTGGCCTGTCAAAAAGGGTGAACTTCAGTGGTCGGTCAAGAACCTCCTGGATAACGATTATCCCATTCAGGGCACCTATGCCCCGCGAGACAATCCACCGTTTCAGACCTATCTGACCTGGAGATGGAGGTTTTAGACCTGTCATGTCCCAGTTCCATAGCGCATTTGATTTCCTCTTTCAAGACCATTCAGGCCAGTCTCATCATAAAGACGGCCAGAAGGAGGCTCGCGGCCCATCGTTAGTTGAGAAGGCCGGTGTGGAGATATGGACCGTGTCGCGTCTGGTCTCCACCATACACAGCGTATTAAATAACAGTTTTGGCACCGTATGGTTAAGGGGTGAGGTCTCCAATCTCAGTCAGCCTGCCTCAGGCCATCTCTATTTTACTCTGAAGGACGAGGCCGCGCAGATCAAGGTGGTGATGTTTAAGAGGTCCTTCTCTGCTGTCTCCTTTGCCATAAAGGACGGGCTGGAGGTGGTGATACGGGGTGAGATAAGTGTCTATGCCGGGCGTGGCGACCTGCAGGTGATCGCAGATTATCTGGAGCCAGCAGGAGAAGGGGCATTGAAGCTGGCCTTTGAGGCATTGAAGAAGGAGCTGAGTGCACGGGGGTGGTTTGATGAAGGCCGTAAACGGCCGCTACCTCCCATTCCCCATCGTGTCTTTCTCATTACCTCTCCCACAGGTGCTGTGGTGCATGACTTTTTGCGCACGGCCTTGTACAGGTTCCCTGCCGCCCATGTGGTCTTGACCCCCAGTCGTGTGCAAGGGGAAGGGGCAGAAGAGGAACTCAAAAGGGCTGTGGAGTTGGCCTCCTCTGTGGCCCAAGCAGGGGATGTCATCGTGTTGGCCAGGGGTGGCGGCAGCCTGGAAGACCTCTGGGCCTTTAACGATGAAGGTCTGGCAGAGGCAGTATTAAAGGCCTCGGTGCCAGTGGTCTCTGCTGTGGGGCATGAGGTGGATTTTACCATCTGTGATTTTGTGGCAGACAAGAGGGCTGCCACTCCCACAGCTGCTGCGCAGATGGTCTTTCCAGCCCATGTAGACCTGGAGGAGCGGGTTTTTAACCTCGCCAACGCCCTTAAAACAGGCATAAAGCGCCTTTTGCAGTCCAAACGGGTTCAAGTAGAAAACCTTTCCCTCAGGCTTATACATCCCAAACAGCGTTTAAATGATGCCAGAATAAGGCTGGACTACCGGTCTCAAAGGCTTTTAGAACTCATGTCACAGCGTATTGCAAGGCGTTCCCATGGCTTGTTGAATATGAAAGAGCGGCTGATGGCCCATTCCCCTGTTTTTTATATTCGAGAACGAAGACAACAGCTGGATTTTCAGCAAAGACACCTGTCCCAGGCCATAACGGCCCTGTTTTTGGCAAAAAAACAGTCAGTTTTCAGAATGTCGGGCATATTGAATGCCATAAGCCCCCTTAATGTGTTGGCAAGGGGTTACAGCATAGTTACCCGTGCCAAAAATGGTGAGGTCGTACGGAATGCCACTCAGATTACGCGAGGTGAGCTACTCAAGGTGCAGCCGCAAAAAGGGGTGGTGTTTTGTAGGGCCGTAGCAGTCCAAGATGCACATTCTGAAGAGGAATAGACAGGTCATGCGGGCTGTTATGCAGAACATTGCGGTGGTATTAACTGAGCCACGCTATTCGGAAAACATCGGGGCTGCGGCCAGGTGTTGTAAGAATATGGGGATTCGAGACCTGATTTTGGTGAGGCCACAGAACTTAGAGATGGAGAAGGTCCTCAAGATGGCCACACATGAGGCCGCAGATGTGGTAAACGCCATGAGAGTCTTTGATGACCTGCTGAATGCCCTGGCCGAGTTTCAGTATGCCGTTGGCACCACTGCACGTATAGGCAGACAGCGCGCTATCACTCATACCCCGCGTCAAATGGCAGAAAAGGTGGCCGGAATCTCTCAGGAAAATCGAGTGGCCCTGGTCTTTGGTTCTGAAAAATATGGCCTGACCAACGAGGACCTGCGGCTTTGCCACGCCGTTGTAAACATCCCCACCGCTGATTTTTCCTCTATAAACCTGGCTCAGAGCGTCATGATCATATGCTATGAGATATTTGTGTATGACTTGGAGATGAATATCCATATCCCCAAACAGGCCTCCATTCTGGAATTAGAGGGCTTGTTTAAGCATTTGGAGACACTTTTTTTGAGAATTGGGTTGATACGGCCTGAAAACCCCGAGTATTGGATGGGGAATGTGAGAAAAAGCCTGGCAAGGTTGCACCTAACATCTAAAGATGTGAAGATAGCCAGGGGCTTTTGCAGGCAGATGCTTTGGGCGCTGGGGCAAAAAGAAGGATTGGAAAGGTTAGGACAGAAGGACTAACAGGGGCCCTCATGGATCAAGCCCCTGTATTTTTTCTATATTTCTTTGAATATTACCAATCTACTAATTTTGATTGAGCTTTTTGCAGGGTTGTGGCCTTGTGCATATCTATGGAGGCGTTTTCCTCGTCTCCTATCTTTTCAAATAGCTTTGAGCGCAGTACGTAGAACGCCGGCACTTCAGGCGAAAGCCCTATGGCCTTGTCAATGGCCGTAAACGCCTCCTCTGTGAGTTCCTTGCCCATAAGAAGTATGGCTTTGTGGTAAAAAAGCTTGGCGTTTTGTGGCTCTATTTGAATGGCCGCTTCTATGTCCTTCATGGCGTCTTCAATGCATTCTTTCTTGGCATAACAGGCGGCCCTTGCCTGGTGTGCCTTTGCCATGGGCTGTTTTTCAAGAATGCTACTGAATATTGCAATACCGGCATCCAGGTCGCCTTCCATACATTTTAATTGCCCATCTGTAAAAAGCTGTTCTAACTCGTCGTTCATTTTTGGTTCTCCTTATGGTGTTTGATATGGGAGATTATAAGCATATGATTGGCTATAACAAGGGTTTGAAAATAAAAAGGGTAGAAAGAAATTCTACCCTAAAAGAAGGAGGTTGGTGAGATTTTTGGAGCGGGAAACGGGATTCGAACCCGCGACTTCAACCTTGGCAAGGTTGCACTCTACCGCTGAGTTATTCCCGCCTTAATTTCGAAAAGGAATAATAAGGGGTGTGATTCAGATTGTCAAGTAGTCTGTGACGGTGTTTTATCTCATCAACAAATTGGCGCGGCCGGAGGGATTCGAACCCCCGACCTACGGATTCGTAGTCCGGCGCTCTATCCAGCTGAGCTACGGCCGCGCTGTAGAAATGAATATTACACATTATGGATTAAATGTGCAAGCCCCTGTGTGTTACCCCCAAATTTCTCGATTGAATTTGGAGCAGATCAAACACTCCGGTGGTCGCTTTTTAATACCTATGCACCAGTACGGCGTACCACATTGCCCGGCAGATGAAAGAGGTGCCAACATATGGTTACAACGTGTGTTGGCACCAAGCTTGAAGTTAAGCACAGCACCGCTTTGTCTTTAATCTGAGGTGATAAAGGCCTTCCTTGTGCTGTATTGCCCTTGTATTTTGGGTGAAAAGCAGTTACTGCTATAGTTGGGAAGCTCGAAACACTATCTTTTCGTTTATACCTGCGTTGCTGTCGGCGAAAAATGCTCACATATAGGAAGTCAGCTCCGCTTTTTCGCCTTCTCGTGCCTTGTTCTCGAACGAAAATTCTAATTTTTCAAGGCTTTCGGTAATGGTTTATTTTTCAAGGGGCCCTATGGTTTCACTTTGTAAAGATTTTCGTCTTGTTCTCCGACTGCATCAGGAACAGGCATTGAGAAGCAACCATGTTCGTGTCTGCTCTCAGAATGCCTTGATATCTTTAACTCGTACTCATATACATAATCTTCTATTCTCGTACTTCATTTGACAAATAGAAGATATCTTTTTTATACTGCTACAGATGGTCATAAAAATAGGCAATAGATGTTGATTGTTATGGGAAAATTAAAATAACCCAATAGGTTATAGTCAATGCGTGTGATCCATATACTACATTCCCATAGTGTAGGCGGTGCTGAACGCCACGCCTTTTGGCTCTTGACCGCCCTACGCGCTGCAGGTCATGAGGTATTCTACGCAGGTCCAAGGGATTCCTGGCTTGCTGAACATTGCTTAGGGGAAGCTATTCCTGTCTTTCATGTGCCCATGCATGGTTTCTTTGACATCTTTTCTATGCTTAAACTTGGAGTGTTAGCCCGTTGCCTGAGGATTGATATCATACATGGTCATTTGACCAGGGGTGCTCATTATGCTGCTATCGCGGCCTATATGAGTGGCCGTCCAGCAGTGGCCACTGCCCATGCCACCAATGCCCCTAAACATTTTGGTGGGCTCTTGAGGATTATTGCCGTATCTTCAGCGGTTGCTGAGTTTTTGAAAGCCCAGGATTACTCAGCAGATCGGATTATCACTATTCTGAACGCAGTACCCAGGCCGGTACTGCGAAGAGATGCTGTTAGAGAATCTATGCGGAGGCGATTTGACCTACAGGATGGTGAGATTGCCCTGAGTATGGTGGCTCGTTTTGTCCCTGATAAAGGCCATGACATCCTATTGAATGCCTTAGCGAAGCTGTCTGTTACACATATTTTTCCTCCTTGGCGTCTTTTTTTGGCAGGTGCCTTTGATACGGATTGGGGTCGCCGTATGCAGGTGATGGCAGACGACTTGGGCATAAAAGAACGGGTGTTTTTTTTGGGTGAGTTGAATGACGTACAATCCTTTTTGGCTGCCATGGATGTGCTCGTGGCTCCATCCCGGCGTGAATCCTTTGGTCTGGCCTTGGTAGAGGCTATGGCCATGGGGCTCCCTGTGATCTCTACACGCGTGGGTGGGGTCCCTGAGGTGGTTGAAGACGGTGTAACTGGATTATTGACACCTGTGGAGGATGTGGCTGCTTTAGGTGCTGCCATACAACAGCTTTTGGTGAATGAGGGGTTGAGGAGGTCCTTGGGCCAGGCTGGCTCTCGGCGTTTTGAAGCACATTTTTCTATGGAGCGCCTATGCAAGGAGATCTCGGACCTTTATCATGAGGTTATAGTGGAGCATAGGGGAAAGTGACCGTGGCTGTTGGCATAAATATTCTCATGTATCACCAGGTTGGATATTTTAAACCAATGCGGCTACACCGTGCCAGTTTTTGTGATGCAAAGCGTTTTGCAGCCCAGATGGCCATGCTGCATCACCTGAGATGCAATGTCATCGATATGGATATGGCACTGGCCTGTCTGCGTGGGGGGCAGGAGATACCTTCGCGTGCTGTAGTTTTGACATTTGATGACGCATATGTAAATTTTTTGGAGTATGCCTTGCCGATCCTGCGGCAATACCATTTCCCCGCTGTGGTATATGTAGTCGCAGGCAAACTCGGTGGAACGGCTGATTGGTATTTAAAGGATGGTCTTGAGGCGTCTTCTCTGATGAATGAGGCCCAATTGCGTGGATTGTTGGATTATAACATTACAATAGGGGCGCATGGCCTTACACATCGCCGTTTAGTTGGGTTGCCGGAGGATATCTTGAGGCAGGAGATACGGCATGGCCGTTTGCTACTTGAGCAAAAAATAGGTGTTCCTGTAAGGCATTTTTGTTATCCTTATGGAAGCCATGATAGGGCTGTTATGCGGGCTGTGCGTGATGCAGGTTTTGTGAGTGGGGTTACATGTGAAAGGGGGCTTGCCAAGAGAGAAGATGACCCTTTTGCATTGCCGAGAAAAGCGATATCATTCGGTGATGATCTGATAGGCTTTAGCTGGAAATTATTCTTGAAAAATAAGCCAAAACATCCATTACTTAGACTTGATGAGACGATTGGATTTTAATAGTCTTCTCAATCAAACCAATAGCATTGTTGTGTGGGCTGTTCATGAAAGGAATGGGTGTGGATGAGGGGAATCGTCTTTATTTTTTCCTCATCTCTCAGATGATCAAGGTGGATTCTTGTTACTGGAATGTTGGTATATGAAGGGATTCAGGTGAGGTCCTGGTAATTTTTAAATACAAGGAGATAGTCATGAGAAGCGATCAGATGAAAACTGGGTTGGAAAGGGCACCGCACAGGTCCCTTTTTAAGGCAATGGGTTATACAGATGAGGAATTGAAAAGGCCTCTTATCGGCGTGGTAAATTCCTTTAATGAGATAATTCCTGGCCATATACATCTACGCCAGGTGGTTGAGGCCGTCAAGGCAGGTATTAGAATGGCAGGCGGCACCCCCATCGAATTTGGCTGTATCGGCGTGTGTGACGGCATAGCCATGAATCACTTAGGTATGCGTTATTCCTTGGCCAGCCGCGAGCTTATAGCCGATTCAGTGGAGATCATGGCCCAAGGCCATCCCTTTGACGGCCTGGTGATGGTGCCGAACTGCGACAAAATCATTCCGGGCATGCTCATGGCTATGCTGCGTCTCAATATCCCTGCCATAGTCATAAGCGGCGGCCCCATGCTAACAGGTAGCTGGCGAGGCAAAAAGGTCAATCTCATCACGGTATTTGAGGGCATAGGCCGAGTAAAACGCGGGGATATGAGCCTTGAGGAGATGCAGGAGCTGGAGGATGAGGCCTGCCCCACCTGTGGTTCCTGCGCCGGCATGTTTACTGCCAACTCCATGAACTGCCTCACAGAGGCCCTTGGCCTGTCTCTGCCTGGAAGCGGCACCATCCCTGCCGTGTCGGCAGCCCGCTATCGTCTGGCTAAGATGGCCGGCATGAAGGCCGTGGAACTGGTGCAAAAGGGCGTAACCCCTCGCAGCATCGCCACACCGGAGGCCTTCAAAAATGCCATTGCAGTGGACATGGCCCTGGGCTGTTCCACTAATACCACACTGCATGTGCCTGCCATAGCCCATGAGGCCGGCATAGAGTTGTCTCTAAATATATTTAATGAAATGAGTGAAAAGACGCCGCATATCTGTAGTTTGATTCCAGGTGGACCTCATAGCTTAGCCGAACTCCACGAGGCAGGCGGCATACAGGCTGTCATGAAGGAGTTGTCGCAATTGGGGCTTATAAACCTGAATTGTCATACGGTATCCGGTCTTACTGTGGAGGAGCAGCTGAAACAGGTGAAGGCCATAGGTCGTGAGGTGATACGTTCCGTATTTGATCCATATCACAAACAGGGTGGTATAGCCGTGCTCTACGGGAACCTGGCGCCTGAAGGCGCTGTGGTAAAACAGTCGGCTGTGGCAGAGGAGATGTTGCGTCACACAGGGCCTGCCCGCATCTTCGAATCCGAGGAAGCTGCCTATGATGCCATATTGAGTGGTCAGATTCGGTCGAAGGATGTGATAGTGATCCGCTATGAGGGCCCCAAGGGCGGGCCTGGCATGCCCGAGATGCTCTCTCCCACTGCTGCGGTCATAGGTATGGGTTTGGGCAAGGAGGTGGCTCTCATCACAGACGGCCGTTTCAGCGGAGGCACTCAGGGCGCTGCTATCGGCCATGTTTCCCCTGAGGCAGCCAGCGGAGGTCCCATAGGTCTGGTGCAGGAGGGAGACCTCATAGAGATCGATATTCCAGCAAGACGTTTGAATCTGATGGTGGATGAGGCGGAGTTGCAGCGGAGAAGACAGGCTCAGAGGCCGTTTGTACCCAAGATTACCACAGGTTATCTGGCCAGATACGCAAAATTGGTTGAAAGCGGCGCCAAGGGTGCTATCTTGCGGGATTAAAGGGGATTAACATTAAAAGGAGCAGATGTGAACGAAATACGACCCATTCAAATAAGCCGTTCCACCGCAGAGACTCGCATTCAATTAGAATTAAACCTCCTGGGTGAAGGGAAGGCTGACATCAAGACTGGTATCGGTTTTTTGGACCACATGCTCACCCTTTGGGCAGTGCATGGCCTTTTTGACCTCTCCATTCAGGCCGTGGGGGACCTGCATGTGGATTTTCATCATACAGTGGAGGATATAGGCATCTGTTTGGGCCAGGCCTTTCGAAAGGCCGTGGGAACAGCTGCTGGTATGCGGAGATATGGGCATTTTTCATTGCCTATGGATGAGGCCCTGGCCCATGTGTATGTAGATGTCTCCAATAGGCCGTATCTGGTGTTCAACTGTGCCTTTTCTGTAAATAGGATCGGCGAATTTGATGTGGAACTTATTGAGGAGTTTTTGAGGGCCTTTGTGCTGCACAGCGGTCTTACTCTCCATGTGCAGGTTGAGTATGGCAAAAACGGCCATCACATGGTAGAAGCTGTCTTTAAGGCCATGGCGCGTGCCCTGTCCTTGGCGGTTTCTCCGGAGCCTCGGCTCCAAAATCGAGTCTTTTCCAGCAAAGGGGTGTTATGAGGTTACATTTTAGGTTTATAGGTATGGTGGTTAGGTTCTGTGTCTGTATCTCAATCCTTGTTTTGTGGCTATCCTTAACAGGCTGCGGTGCCCTGACATCCGTTGGGTCTGATGATGTTCGCATACCGCATTTAGAGAACATAGCCGTCCTACCTGTGGATAAGGCCGTGCTCACGCCTAAGGATACGGACTGCACCATCACCGACAATGTGAGTACCACAGGGGAGGAACTGCCTGCTGGCGCCCGTGGCACTGTAACTGCCTTGATTGCCAGCGAGGTGGCTGGCGATGCCCGTTTTAAGGTGGTACAGGAAAAACAATGCATCAGTTTTTTAAATGCCATGCTGAGCGTGGATGTGAAGGCATCGCAGCTCAAGCTGATTCAGAATTTTGGTATGGAATTGGGTGCGGATGCAGTCCTATATACCAAGCTTCTGCGCTATCGAGAGCGTATAGGTTCCAATTATTCGGTACAAACCCCTGCATCTGTGGCCTTTTCCATGGTCTTGATTCGAGTTTCAGACGGAGCTGTGTTGTGGCGTTATGGATATGATGAGACACAGCAGCCATTGTCTGAGAACCTGTTTAAGGCAGGGTTTTACCGGGAGACCGGTATGCGCTGGCTGACAGCCGCAGAACTTGCCGGCTATGGAGTAAAAAAGGCCATACTGGACCTAAAAGCCCATTTGGATTGATGCCCTCTTATGGAGATCGCAAATGGTCGAGTAGTAGAATTCTTGGAGGAACAGCGTTTTTTATGTGCTGTGGTCTTGGGTAAAAAAGGGGGGCGTTATCATGTTTTTACTCATTTGGCCAGGGAGCTGACCCTTTCCGATGCCCGTTTTCTCCATGTCTCTTCTCAGACATTGCCCTTTGATCATCTGGAGAAGGCATTGGCTGGCCTGCAGGAGATACATGAAAGGCGCAATCATCTGGTTCAGTCCATTGATATTCCAACCCTTTGGGAGTTGGTCCAGTGTGAGCAGAAGGAGTGGTCCTGTACGGAGCTTGCCCAATTGAACTTTACTGGAGAAACTGGTCCTGATCATGAGGCGGCCATCATTCGGGCTGTAATCCTAAATCATACCCACTTTAAATTTAAAAATGGCGTGGTACTTGTTCAGCCTGCCCATGTGGTGGAGCTTTTACTTGCCCATCAAGAGAGGGAAAGGCGAGAACAGGAGGAAATGGCCCAGAATGTGGCCTTATTAAAGGCCCTTTGGAGCGAAAATGGACAGGAAAGACAGATAGCCCTTCAGAGAATTGAGGCAGGGGCATTTGATGAATTGTTTGCTAATGTGGCGGATTTCTGTATCAGGGGCGATGAATCCCCTGTTGCAGCCCAGGTCAGAAATATCTTCAAACAGTCTGGATTACTTCAACCTTCTGCTCCCTTTGATACCATGGTCAAAGCAGGTAGATGGGACAGGGATGAAAACCTGGACCTGGCTAAACAGGGCATTGAACGGGGTTTCAGTCCCAAAAGCCTTCAGCAGGCTGAGAGAATCATTGTTGAGCCACTTGAGACCTCAGGCAGGCTGGATCTGACGCATCTACCCATCTTTACCATTGACAGCGCAGAAACCAAGGATATAGACGATGCCTTGAGCTTTAAAGAGGTGACAGGTGGTTATGAGTTGGGGGTGCACATCACAGGCATAGGGGATCGGATTCCTGTCAAGACCCCGCTTTTTGATGAGGCCATTCGTAGGGCTACTAGTATCTATCTGCCGGATGAGACTATTCCCATGCTTCCTGAAGGGCTCTCTTCTAAGGTTATGAGTCTGATCGTAGGCGAAAAACGACCTGCGGTCAGTTTTTTGGTGACCTTAAGTGAGGATGCCGAGATCCTATCAAGCCGTATAGTCTTGAGCATCATTCAAGTTGAGCAACGTCTTACCTATGACATGGTGGATGAGGTCATTAGAAACAGGCAGGCCCCCTTTGAGACCCTTTTGAGATTATGCGAGTTGTTGCAACAGAAAAGGATCGAGGCAGGGGCTATGCCGCTTCCAATTCCGGATGTCAATATCAGGATTGTGGATGGTGAGCCTGAGGTGTCATTACAACCCATAGGTCCTGCCCGTTTTATGGTTTCAGAATGTATGGTTTTGGCCAACAGGATAGCTGCTGAGTTTTTGCGCGACAACCAAATTCCAGCCATATACCGCTCTCAGCCACCTCCAAAATCCAAACTCATATCAGGCATCTCCACTGATATTAAGCTGAATTATCGCCAACGCAGGTTTATCAGCAGGGGTGTTACCTCATATGAGCCGGAATTTCACAGTGGTCTTGGCCTGGAGGCCTATACCACGGTGACCTCGCCTCTTCGCAGGGGGCTGGACCTGCTGATGCAGCAGCAGATCATAGGCTTTTTAAAATCAGGTCTGCCCGTGCACAGCTCTGCTGACCTGGAGGGTCTGGCCATCTATCTAAACGAAGGTCTGATGTCGGCTTCCATTGTGTCACATAACCGTCAGCGGTATTGGCTGCTGCGTCATCTGGAAAAACAACTCAACAGACCCCTTAAGGCCTGGGTCTTGGAGGACCTGCCTCAGAAGATGCTGGTGGTCCTGTATGATTATTTGATGCCTGTGGAGGTGCCAAAACCCATTGGCAGAGTGGTGATGCCCGATGAAGATGTAGAGGTCTATGTAACGCGCGTCAATGCCAGAGAGGGTATTTTGAAGGTTTCATGGAGTATGTGATTTACCATGAATGTAGTGCCTTTTGATTCAAAGGAACGTATTTCTTCCCTTGTCAGGTCATATTTGGTGGACTTGAACCGTTTTACCAGGGAAAAGAGCAAGGCGGTGGCCTTGTTCTTAAGGGCCCTGCGGGTCTTGGATATCTCCGTATGCAGGGAGATATTTTTTGTGTTAGGGGCAGTTGCCAAGGAAGAGACGGCTATGCCTATCTATGAGCTCATGCAGGAAAGTGATGCCCCAGATGAAATCAAGGACTATGCTGCTGTGCATTTGAGCGTCATAGGTCCCTTTCTAAACCATCCCCAGCAGTTGTTATCTCATTTGTTGTCGGATGTGGCCCACGGAGAGCATGAACGTCGAGTCCGTGCCATTTTGGCCATTGGATGGGAGGGGAACCTGGTGGCCGCCCTTCCACTTATAGATTGTATCTATGATGAGGATCAAGAGATACAGGAGGTGGCCATTTCCGCGCTGTGTAACCTGCAGGAGAGGCGGGTGGTCAGGTTGCTCATAGATCGGCTGTTGACCTGTTCTAAAGATGTCAAAAAAGTCATTTTATTAAATCTTTGGCGTTTTTTGGAGACGGCACCTGAAATCGTGCCATTATACCTCAAGGAACTGCAGTTCGGGGATGAGGAGATCAAGCCCGGGCTTATTGCCCTGTTGAAACAATTTGAGATGCATGGTTATGAGCAGGAATTGCGTGGGCTTTTGAGCCATGATGACCAGGAGATTCGGGCCACAGCCGTGGAGATACTTGCTCGACAGGGATGTCTTGATGTCCAGGAATTGCGGGTTTTGGTAGATGATCCAGCCATGTCGGTAAAACGGGCTGCCATCAAGGCCCTGCATGCATCATATCCATGAACCAGTCTTTGGAAAGCTCATAGGTGCTCAAAATATATGGGGTTTTGCTCACGTACATTTTTGTTTGATTTTTTCATTTTATTACAAAAATGCAATTTTTTTACTCAACACATTTAGAAACGTAAATTTATTGTTGAATAAAAACAAGTAGTTGTGATTTTAGGGGGTGGTATGTTATTTGCTCTTCTGTTCAAGATGCTTTGTAAACATACAACGCATGAATTTTTGAACAGAAAAGAGTGACCCGATGACACAGATTCAGACAGGTGATACGGCTTTTATGTTGGTGGCTGCGGCCTTGGTGCTTTTGATGGTGCCTGGGCTCGCCCTTTTTTATGGTGGAATGGTGAGAAGTAAAAATGTGCTTGGCACCATTATGCAGAGTTTCATTCTCATTTCTGTCGTGGGTCTTGAATGGGTTTACCTGGGTTACTCCATGTCTTTTGGTCCGGACCTCAATGGAGTTACAGGCAGTCTTGCCTGGTTGGGTTTGAGCGGTGTGGGAGCGGCGCCAAATCCTGATTATGCCTCAACCATTCCCCAATCTGTATTTATGATATATCAGTGCATGTTTGCCATCATTACGCCGGCCTTGATCTCCGGTGCATTTGCCGAGCGCATGCGTTTTGCCCCGTTTTTGGTCTTCAGCCTGTTATGGGCCGTTCTGGTCTATAATCCGGTCTGCCATTGGGTTTGGGGAAACGGTGGTTGGCTGAAGGCCATGGGCGTGCTGGATTTTGCAGGCGGTTTGGTGGTGCATTTGAGTTCAGGTGCGGCTGCCTTAGCCGTAATTCTCGTCATAGGAAGGCGCAAGGGCTATGGAAGGCAGGAGATGCTGCCTCATAACCTGCCCATGACCCCTCATGGGAACCGGTCTTTTGTGGTTTGGGTGGTTCGGCTTCAATGCAGGAAGCGCCCTTGCTGCAGATGGCATAGCAGCGAACGCCTTTGTCTCTACACACCTGGCCGGTATGGCAGGCATGGCCATGTGGGTCCTGGCTGAGTGGATGCACAGGAGAAAGCCCACCACACTGGGAGCTGCCTCCGGAGCAGTGGCTGGGCTTGCCACAGTGACTCCTGCAGCAGGTTTTGTCGGGCCGAATGCGGCGGTGTTTATAGGCCTTCTGGCCGGTCTGGCCTGTTATTGGGCTGTGGCGCTGAAACCACGCATAGGCTATGACGACAGCCTGGATGTGGTGGGCATACATGGTTTGAGCGGGGTTGTTGGAACCCTGTGTCTTGGCATGTTTGCGTCGAAGATGGTGAATCCAGCTGGTGCAGACGGTCTTTTTGCAGGCAATTCAAAATTTTTTATGATTCAACTTACAGGGGTGGTGGCTGTGTTGGTTTATGCCTTTGTGGTCACCTTTGTGCTGGCCAAGGCCATAGATGTCATGATGGGGCTCAGGGTGTCCGAGGCATCCGAGGTGGATGGCTTGGACATCAGCGAGCATAGCGAGACGGCCTACAGCCATTAGATAGCCCATGTCTTCCTCAGGCAGGTATGGCGTTCCCATTACATACGACCTGAGCTTCTGGCCACTGGGCTGAATCAGATCTGGACCACGTTACGGGCTTCAACAAGCTTTATAAGGTCGGCGGCAACTCAAGCATCAATGAAGGTTGTGCCTTTATCATAAAGCGCCTTGGCCTGGTCGACCGTTATACCATGGTGCCGCCTGGAATGCTTTGCGGCGTCTCTTCAACTGCGAAGACAGGGGCTGCCAAGAAGGCAAGCAGCGTAATGGTAACCATAAGTAACTGTTTCATAAAGCGACTCCTTTCTGTTAAGATAGAATTATATCCCCCTCTGACCATCGCCACCTTCTTAAAAGTGTACAGATTATGTGCTATAATTTTAAGATAAGTCATGTGCTGCTAGCATGATTTGTAAAAACTGCTTTAACTTTGCTAAAAAACTGTTATATTCCCAACAATATGCCTACACAGGAATCCGTGCAAGCCACATCTAAAAAAGGGAAAGATGGCAAGAATGAACTGGCTGTCAGGGCTATGAAGCGCCTTTCCTGTAAGGAGAGGGCCAAAAACCTGTTGCAGCTGTTCAAAAAGGATGACAGGGTGCTGGTGATTATTGTTTCAGACCCTGATTCCATGGCATCGGCCTTTGCATTACAACGTCTGTTGCGAAGGCGTGTAGAGTTATTTGCCATTGCACATCCCAATGAGATGAAGCGGGTCAACAATATAGCCATGAAGGAACTGCTAAAGATTCCACTTGAGCGGCTTAAAAATATCAAAAAAGAACACTACACCAAGTTTGTCCTGTTGGATTCACAGCCCAATCATCTACCTGAACTGTCCCAGTTTTCCTATGATGTCGTCATAGACCATCATCCCGTGACAGAGGGCTGGAGCGCCTCTTTTGTGGATATCCGTCCTGAATATGGGGCTACCGCCACCATGCTTGCCGAGTATCTCAAGGCCGCCAAGATTGAACCCTCTGTGCATCTGGCCACCGCCCTTTTCTATGCCATCAAGACCGACACCCTCAATTTCACTAAAAAGGCCATTGCTGCGGATGTCTTGTGTTTTCAAAATCTGTTCAAGCGTATCAACCAGCAGTTGTTGAACAAGATAGAATCGTCAACTATCCGTAAGAGTGAGCTGAAATACTTTAAGGCAGCCTTTGCCAATCTGGTAGTGCATGAAAGTCGTATATATTGCCACATAGAAAAACTTCCCAATCCAGATTTGTTAGTGGTAATCGCTGATTTCTTGACCTGTGTGCATGAAGTAGGTTGGGTGATTGTTTCAGGCAGGTGTGGTGATAAGTTAGTAGTTATTCTTAGATGTGATGGCTATAAAAAAGATGCCGGTAAGCTGGCTCAAAAACTCTTTCAACATATAGGCTCCGCAGGTGGCCATAAACAGCGTGCCAGGGCCGAGATTCCATGGGATAACCTGCCTGAAAAATTGAGTAATCGCTTTACCACATCCACGCTGCGCAGACTTGTCACTGAGCATCTGGATGGCGCAAAAAAGGAGTGAACCCTCTGAATTTTTTGCGGGTGCATCAAATAAAGGAGGCTTAAATATGCCCAAGATCATTGCCATGGTCCTGGCCGGAGGCCGAGTAGGGGAGTTGGATGTTCTGACCTATGAACGTCCCAAGTCCACTGTGCCCTTTGGAGGCCTTTATCGCATCATAGATTTCCCCTTAAGCAATCTCATGAATTCAGGTATAGAGCGTGTAGGGATTTTGAGCCAGTACCGTTCCTCTTCCCTTATAGAACACATAGGCATGGGGGCTTCATGGGATATGGTGGGCAGACACAGGGGGGTGAGCCTGCTTCCTCCTTTTCATGGACTGAATGCCTCGGACTGGTATAGAGGTACAGCGGATGCCGTATATCAAAATCTGGATTTTATCCGTTTACATGCTCCGGATCTGGTGCTGATTCTCTCAGGGGATCATATCTATTCCATGGATTACAGGGAGGTCATTGCATTTCACCAAGCGATGCAGGCAGATGTTACTGCGGTCTTTACCTTTATGTCAGGCGACACTTCCAGATTTGGGCAGGCCATAATCGCTGAGGATGACCCCAGAGGCGGAAGGATACTTCAATATGCTGAAAAACCTGTCCAATCTGTGTCCAATTGGGTGTCTTTGACCATATTTGTCTTTAAAACCCAAGTCTTGGAGGAGTTGATACAGGCCAATGTGACCGCTGATTCCCATGAATTCGGCAGGGATATCTTGCCCAATCTGGTGGGGAATTACCGTTTTTTCGGGTATAAGTTCCATGGGTATTGGGCCTACAGTCGCACACTGGAGGAGTATTGGAATGCCAATATGGCCCTTTTAGGTGTGGAACCTGTTATTGACCTGCAGAGATGGGGTGTGCGCACTAATTTAGATCACGAGGCCATCAGGGATAGGCCGCCAGCTGTGGTGGGCCCCGGTGCGTTTATGCGCAATGTGAGATGTTATAACGGCGTACGCGTGGAAGGCATGGTGGAAAATTCCATCCTTTTTCCTGGAGTCCATATCGAAAAAGGGGCTGAGGTCAGGGATTCTATATTGTTATTCGATAGTTATGTGAAAAGTGGTGCCAAGCTCAATCGGGCCATAACGGATATTGGTGTAAGGATCGGTATGGGTTGCACTGTGGGGGCCGTGGAGGGTGGCGAGAGAAGTGAGTTGGCTGTTATAGGGATGAAGGCGGTGCTGTCAGACGGTGTGGTGGTGCCTGCCGGTGGACGTGTGTTGCCGCGAGCAGTGGTGGGTTGAAGAGCAGGGAATGCCTTTAATTTGTGCTAAGGGGGTTGCTATCTATCTCTTTTGAGAGGTCTATGGCCGAGACATGGGCGCCTTTATGGATGTCTTGGATGGGCAGGTCTCCAGTACATGCGGCCTTTATGGTGTGAATAATGAGCGGTATCTCCCGTTTTACTGTTTCCTTGCGGATCTTTGCAAAAAGTGGCAGGTTTTCCCCCCATTTTTTTTGTAGGTTGGGTTTTGAAAGTTCTTTCGCCTCTTGATAAAAATGTTCCCAAAGTCCCTGCCATCCGTGGCCTGTTATGGGAAATGAGCAATAGGTGACGCTGGGGCCCCTGTCCAATTCAGGGGTTACCAGGTGCATCATGGCCCCTGCGGTCTTGTGATGCTCGAAGATGGTTTGCCATACCACCTCCTGCCATGTACCCACAGGGCCGCCTGGTTCAGCTGGATGCAGATTTATGGTGGGGATGCTCATACATACCTCCGGGCTAACCACCCACATATAACCTGCCAGCACCACAAAATCCGAGCATAGTCCCTTTAATTTGGCCAGGACCTCTTTGTGATACAGATTTCGCCACTGTTCTTTGTCTCGTTTGCGGAGTTCTGGCATGAATTTTATGGCTGATATGGAGACCGTCGGAATCCCCGCGGCCTGGGCCATCTGGAGGATGGTATCGCTGTATGGTCCCTCGCCCTTTTCCTTTGAGCAGAAGACATGGTTAAAATGGCCTGGTATGGTCCCTCGGTCCACTGCCTTTTTTACCTCTTTAAAGAGGTCCACCGCCGCCTGGTCCCTGCCGGTGGTCCACCAACCAAAGCCGTTTTTACATGCCTTTTGTGTCATGGTCAAATTCCTCACAGCCTTCTGGGGTTCAGATAGAGTTTCAAAAAACCATCAGACCTCACCTCTGCCAAGAGTTTTTTTGCCCTTTTGGAGATGTCTATCATGTGTTTTGTACCTTCGGACTGCCCATCCCAGAAACAGATTACAAAGTCAGCGGCCTTTAAGATGACCTCATTTCGCATCATAGTGGCCTTAAGACCGTGTTTATCCCATAGAGATGGAATGATCTTGCACTCCAGGCCGCGTTTTTTGGCGTATTCCTCTCCCATGCGATCCGCGCCTGGGGCATTGCCAGATAGGATCACATCACCCTCCACCAGGAGCTGATCCAGTACCTCTGTAACCAATTCTATGGAGTCCATATTTCTTGAACCACCTACAGCGACCTTTGCCATAAAGACCTCCTTTGAGGTGGGTTTCAAACCCATATTTTTTTGCTATATTACCACAGTTTTTTTGACAACGATAGACAACGCTGGAGTAGTATATATGACATTGGACGATTTGAGAGTGGGAGAAAGGGGCAGGATAATCAGGCTGAATGCAACAGGCCCCTTCAAAAAACGCCTTCTGGAGATGGGGTTTGTTCAGGGTGTAGAGGTTAAGGTTATAAAATATGCCCCGCTTTTGGACCCTGTGGAATACTGTATCAAGGGTTATCATGTGAGTCTGCGTCACGACGAGGCAAGGCTGATAGAGGTGGAATCCTTAACAGGGGCATGTTCTTGTGATGGTTTTAAAAGACGCAGATATAGAGGGGAAGAGCATTGTTAAATTGGAGCCGGCAGTCGGATTCGAACCGATGACCTGCTGATTACGAATCAGCTGCTCTACCAGCTGAGCTATGCCGGCCCCGAACCACTGATATTTTTACTCGATTTTCATGGGCTTTTCAAGGCCTGGGACTTTTTTCAAAGTCCGCGATTGGTTCTATACTGCCCCCATTAGGTGAACGTTGTACCCATCGTTTCATCCAAAAACAAGGCCAGATAAGACGTTATTGCTTTTATAATAAATAGAACGCGGAATTTGGGGTATTCCCCTTGACAGATTTTTTGAGTTTTAGTATAAAGGTCAGACTTTATTTTTGCTTGGTCTCCGCGTTGGGCGGGGAGGGGCTTTTATTTTTTTGAGTCAAGGGGTTTATGTAATGCCTACAATAAATCAGCTGATCAGAAAGGGCAGGGAAAAGGTCCTTCATAAAACCAAATCGCCGGCCTTGGATGGCTGCCCTCAAAAGCGGGGCGTTTGCACAAGGGTCTATACAACTACGCCCAAAAAACCCAATTCCGCTTTGAGGAAGGTTGCCCGTGTGCGTTTGACCAACGGGATGGAGGTTACTTCCTATATCCCAGGTATAGGCCATAATCTGCAGGAGCACTCTGTTGTGTTAATTAGGGGGGGGCGTGTTAAGGACCTTCCTGGTGTGCGTTATCATATAATCAGAGGTACTTTGGACGCTGTGGGTGTTAAGGACAGGCGTAGAAGCAGATCGAAGTATGGCGCTAAAAAGCCTAAGTAGTTTCCTGGATTCTATCTATCTAATGGGTTTTCGAGGAGATTTTTGAGATGCCAAGAAGAAGAGATGTCACAAAACGAGATGTGGCGCCAGATCCTAAATATGGCAGCAAGCTGGCTGCCAAGTTCATCAATTGTATTATGTGGGATGGCAAAAAGTCTGTTGCCAGGTCCATATTTTACAATGCGCTTGATATGATAGGGCAAAGGGTAAAGGAAGAAGAGCCGTTTAAGGTATTTGAGCGGGCGGTGGAGAATGTTAAGCCCGTAGTTGAGGTGCGTTCCAGACGTGTGGGCGGTGCCACATATCAGGTGCCCATGGAGGTTAGGCCGGATCGCAGACAGGCCTTGGCTATCCGCTGGCTTATCGGTTTTGCCCGCAAGAGATCGGAAAAGACCATGGCCCAGCGTTTGGCCTCTGAGCTTCTGGATGCCGCTCAGCAGAAGGGTTCTGCTTTTAAGAAAAAGGAAGATACACATCGTATGGCCGAGGCCAATAAGGCCTTTGCACATTATCGTTGGTAAATATAAGGGGGGCGCTATGGGTAAGAAAAAATTTGAGCGTAATAAGCCGCATGTGAATGTAGGAACGATAGGTCACATAGATCATGGTAAGACTACCCTTACAGCTGCGATAACGAGGGTTTTGTCGGAGAAGGGTTTGGCG
>Ga0209227_1000523_pt1 | contig 33290 bp, 27 predicted proteins | sample YNPBryantNP2012_FD_185815 | JGI IMG/M metagenome (GOLD analysis project Ga0209227, IMG submission 185815) | Anoxygenic and chlorotrophic microbial mat microbial communities from Yellowstone National Park, USA - YNP Bryant NP 2012 (SPAdes)... ...
AAAAGTTATAGTAAGATTCTGGATAATAGGAATCATACTTGCCCTTTTAAGCCTCTTAACTTTAAAACTGAGGTGAGGAAATGTTAAAAGGAATTGTTATTACCTTCTTTATTTTGCTAATTTATGCAGTAACTGTAGCGAATGCAGATATTGATGCACCAAGTGCTGTTGTCGTTGATGCCCAGACAGGAAAAATTCTTTATGGTAAAAATCCTCACCTTAAGCTACCACCAGCAAGCACAACAAAGCTTGTAACAGTTATGGTTGCCCTTGAAAAACTTGAACCTGAACAGAAAGTGTTAATCTCTAAAAAGTCAGCTAAAACTCCAAGTGTATCACCAAAACTGATAGAAGGAGAAGTTTATAAGGTTCGTGACCTCATTTATTTAGCGTTGATGCGTTCTGTAAACTCTGCAGCAGTTGCTCTGGCTGAAGCTACCTCAGGAAGTGAAAAGAACTTTGTAAAACTTATGAATGAAAAAGTCCAGAAAATTGGAGCAAAAGATACAAGGTTTATAAATGCAAGCGGATTACCAGGTAAAGGACAGTATACAACAGTTTATGATTTAACAAGAATAATGTCCAGTGCACTTGTTTATCCTTTAATTAAGGATGCAATAAATACCCGTGTTTATCTGGTAAGGTCTGACGATGGAAAGGAACATTTTATTCAGAATACAAATCATTTATTATGGTCAGAAGACAACATGATAGGTGGCAAGACAGGTTATACAAGAAATGCGAGACATTGTTTTGTAAGCGCTTCAAGATTACATGGAAGGCTGGTATTTACAGCAATTCTTGGTGATAAAAACAGGGAAAAACTCTGGGAAGATACTCAACAACTTCTTGCCAAGGCGGATAATGTTCTTTCAGGTAAAGATGAACCAATTGTAACCTTTTCAGAGGAAAAGCCAATTAAGCCTGTTTCTTACAAAAGCACTACAAGAATAAAAGCAAAAGGTAAAAAGAAAGAGAAATGCAAAGCATTAAAGGTTAATAAGAAAACTGTTAAGAAAAGCCAAAATTTAAAGAAAAAAGGGAGCAAAAATGCAAAGACTGTTACAAAATCCACATGATTTAAAAGATAAAAAAGTAGCAGTAGTCGGTCTTGGTAAAAGCGGTATCGCAGTAGCAGAAGTGCTTTCATATTTTGGAGCAAGACTGATAATAAATGATAAGAAAAAAGAAGAAGAAATTATAAAAGATATCTCATCTTTTAATGGAAATATTGAAAAAATTTTAGGAGGCGGGCATCCGCCTGAGATTTTTGAAGAAGTTGATTTAATTGTTGTAAGTCCAGGAGTGCCTTTAAGCACTCCTTCAATTGTTTCAGCAGTTTATAAAGGTATTCCTGTTATTGGGGAGATAGAATTGAGCTATCAAATACTAATCTGGCTTAAAAATGATATAAAAATTTTTGGTATCACAGGTGCTAACGGAAAATCAACAACAAGCTCTCTTGTTTATGAAATTTTAAAGAAAGAGTACAAAAAAGTAGCTTTAGCCGGGAATATAGGATTTCCTGCCTCAAAGGTTGTTTTAGAGATTGCCAAGAGAGGAAGCTTTGAGATTGACTATCTTGTTTTAGAACTTTCAAGTTTTCAACTTGAAGGTATAAAAACTTTTAAACCAGATTTTGCAGCCATTTTAAATATCACTCCTGACCATATGGATAGATATTCAGACATGAAAGAATATATAAAGGCTAAGTCCAAGATATTTCAGAATCAAACACCTGACAATTACCTAATCCTAAATATGGATGACAGTAGCACAATTAACATTATTGACTATCTTAGAGAGTTGTATATAAAACAAGGGAAACTTCAGCACATTTTTTACTTTAGCAGATATCAGAGAGTATTTGGAGCCTATCTTGACAGAGGTTTTGTGAAGATTAATCCAAGAGACGACATTGATGAAGAAATTCTTGAAGAAATGGAAAACACTGTTCTTCATACATCTAAATTCAGGATAAAAGGTGTTCACAATATTGAAAACATAATGGCAGCATCTTTACTTGCTTTATGCGCAGGCTGTAAAGGAGATACTATAAAAGAAGTTGTTAAAGAATTCCCGGGGCTTCCGCACAGAATGGAGTTTGTGAGAGAAATAGATGGAGTGTCTTACATAAATGACTCAAAGGGAACCAATGTTGACGCTGTAGCCAAGTCTCTTGAAAGTTTTCCCGGCAATGTTATTTTAATTGCTGGTGGCAGGGATAAAGATGGAGACTTTTCCGTATTAAGAGAGCTTGTAAAAGAAAAAGTAAAGGCTTTAATACTTATTGGCGAGGCAAGTAAAAAGATAGCGGACGCCATTGGTGAATTAGTCCCCCATTATTTTGAAGATGATATGAAGTCCGCTGTTTTTAAAGCAAAGGAGCTATCAAAGCGTGGTGATGTTGTTTTGCTTTCACCCGGATGCGCCAGCTTTGATATGTTTAGAAACTTTGAACATCGTGGAGAAGTCTTTAAGGAGATTGTGAATTCTTTATGAACAGAGGTGCGATAGATAAAACTCTTTTAATTACAGTTATTGTCCTTGTAATTATAGGACTTATTTCAGTTTATAGTTCCACTTCTGTTTTAGATTCTGTTAAGGCAAAATATGCTGATAAAGGAGGTATGATTTATTTACAGAAGCAGATATTTACCATTGCGATAGGTTTTTTTCTAATGATTTTCTTTATGTTCATGTCTCCTGATAAGTTAAAAAAAATTGTATTTCCATTGCTGATTTTATCTTTCCTTCTGCTTATTCTTGTTTTTTCACCTCTCGGCGTAAGTGCAGGAGGAGCAAGACGATGGCTAAGACTTTGGCCAAGTGTATTTCAGCCTTCTGAACTTGTGAAGCTTGCAATGGTATTTTTTCTTGCCTGGTATATAAGCAGAGATAGCTACAATAAAGAAAGTATTAAACATTTTATAATTCCTGTTGGTTTAATGGCAGTTTTTCAATTGATTTTTTTAAAACAGCCTGATTTTGGTGCAGCAATGACTCTTGGAATGCTCACATTCATTATGCTTTTTATAGGAGGAGTGAGTTTAAGATTTTTAGGAGCAACTGTTTTACTGGCAGTTCCTATTTTAATTTATCTTGCAAAGGAACCTTACAGATGGAAAAGGATTACATCTTTTCTTGACCCTTGGGCTGACCCTCAGGGAAGCGGTTTTCAACTTGTTCAGTCATTGATTGCTCTTGGAAGTGGAGGTCTTATAGGACAGGGACTTGGTCAGGGAAAACAAAAACTTGCTTTTTTACCAGAAATACATACAGATTTTATATTTGCCCATATTGGTGAAGAGCTTGGATTTATAGGGGTATGTGCAGTTGTTGTATTATTTTTTATTATATGTGCGAGAGGATTAAATATTGCTGGAAAACAGTATGAGCCTTATAATTACTTTCTTGCATCAGGCATTACAATCATGATTTCCATTCAGGCATTGATAAATTTCGCAGTTGTAACTGGATTAGCACCTACAAAGGGTCTGCCTTTGCCTTTTATAAGTTATGGAGGGTCATCTCTCGTGGTAAATCTTATGGCTGTTGGCATTCTTTTAAATCTTTCAAGATTTAAAACAGACACTGGCTATGCGGAATTACCAAAACATGAAAAGCCAAAATTAAGAGTTTATAGGTATTATTACAGAGGTAAAAGATTTTCATGAAAGTCATAGTAGCAGGTGGTGGAACAGGAGGACATCTTTTCCCGGGAATTGCTCTTGCAGGTGATATTATGAACAAGTATCCTGAATCCAAAATAATATTTGTTGGAACTGAAAGAGGATTAGAAGCGAAAGTTATCCCTAAGATAGGTTACGAGTTAAAATTCATTTCTATAAAAGGCTTTGTAGGCAAATCTATTAATGATAAGGCAAAATCTTTTTATAGCCTCTTTAAGTCTTTGTCTGAATGTAAAGATATTATAAACTCATTTTCACCTGACATAGTTTTCGGAGTTGGAGGATATGCATCTTTTCCTATGGTTTTTTCAGCTTATTTAAAAAAAATTCCAACCGTTATACTTGAACAGAATACTGTCCCAGGACTTGCCAATAAAATTCTTGGAAAGTTTGCAGATGCTGTTGCCATCACTTATCCAGAAACAATAGAACACTTTCCAAAGGATAAAGTTTATCTAACTGGCACACCCATAAGAAAGGAAATTCTATCAGGTGACAGAAAAAAGGCTCAGAGCATCTTTAATCTTGAAGAAGGAAGGGCGACATTGCTAATTTTTGGTGGTAGTCTTGGAGCGAGAAAAATAAACAGGGCTATTACTGAAGGACTTTCATATATTGTTTCTTTAAAAAACAGGATTCAGATAATACATCAGACAGGTGAGGCTGATTATAACTGGGTTTCAACAGAGTACAGAAATCTTTCATTTAAAGCAACAGTGCTTCCATTTATCTATGATATGGCGGATGCTTACTCAGTAGCAGATTTAATAATATGCAGGGCAGGAGCATCAACATTAGCAGAGATTACAGCTCTTGGAAAAGCTTCAATTCTTATCCCCTATCCCTATGCAGCATATAACCATCAGGAAATGAATGCAAGGAGGCTTTTAAGTCGCGGAGCCTGTGAGATGGTTCTTGATAGAGAATTAAATGGAGAAGTTATTGCTAAAAAAATTATAAAATTATTAGATAATCCTGAAGCAAGAAAAGAGATGGAATTAGCATCCCATGCTTTCGGGAAAATAAATGCAGGAGAGAAAATAATAGAAATAGGAGAATCGTTAATCAGGAGGAGGATGTAGATGTATCAGTTCAAAAAGATTCATTTTGTTGGAATTGGTGGAATCGGAATGAGCGGAATTGCGACAGTTTTAAAAAATATGGGTTACAAAATTACAGGCTCTGATATTAAAGAGTCTGAAACTGTAAAAAGACTTAAAAAACTTGGAATAAAAGTATTCATTGGTCATAGTAAAGACAATATAGATGAAACAGATGTTGTGGTTTTTTCCTCTGCAGTTAAACCTGATAATCCTGAAATTATTAAAGCTAAATCTCTTGGAATTCCTGTTATACCAAGAGCTGAAATGCTTGCAGAACTTTGCAGGCTCAAATATTCTATTTTAGTTGCAGGTGCACATGGTAAAACAACAACAACTTCATTGATTGCAACAGTTTTAAGTGAAGCAGGCTTTGACCCTACAGTTGTTGTAGGAGGTAAACTTAAATCAATAGGAACAAATGCAAGGCTTGGTCAGGGTGAATTCCTGGTAGCAGAAGCAGATGAAAGCGATGGAAGTTTTTTGAAATTAAGTCCTGCCATAGCAGTAATAACCAACATAGACAGGGAACACCTTGATTATTTTAAAAATTTAAGACGGATAAAAAAAGCATTTCTTGAATTTGCCAACAAAGTTCCCTTTTATGGAGTTTCCATACTTTGCAGAGAATGCAGACACATTAGAGACTTAATTCCTCATTTAAGTAGAAGATATCTTACCTATGGATTTGACGAAGAATCAGATTTTTATTCAAAAAAAATAAGTTTTAAAGCACCTTATGTATTTTTTGAGGCTTTTTATAAAAATAAATCCCTTGGAGAATTTACTCTCACAGTACCAGGAAAACATAATGTTTTAAACTCACTGGCAGTAATATCTGTGGCAAAGGAACTTTCTATTCCTCTTGATACAGTGAAGGATTCCTTAAAGAACTTTACTGGAATTGGAAGAAGATTTGAGTTTAAAGGTGAAAAAAGGGGGATTAAATTTTATGATGATTATGGACATCATCCAACGGAGATAAAAGCAGTACTTAAAACTGCAATGTGGTTCAAACCTGAAAGAGTTTGTGTTATTTTTCAGCCTCACAGATACACAAGGACAAGGGATTTGATGGATGATTTTATAAAGGTATTCAAACAAGTATTGAGAAAAAGGGATATTTTATTTTTGATGGATATATATCCTGCCAGTGAAGCTCCTATTGAGGGAGTAAGAGGAGATGTTTTATATGAAAGATTAAAAAATTCTGGAGTTAATGTGAGATTTAACCCTGATAAAGAAGGCATAAAAGAGGAGATTTTAAAGGAGTTAAGAGAAGGAGATATTGTATTTACAATTGGAGCAGGTGATGTTTATAAAATAGGAGAGGCTGTGAGAGACAGGTTATAGAATGAACAGGTGTAAATTAAATAAAATTCTTGAATAAAAGTTATGAAAGCAATAGAGAATTTTTTAAAAGAAAAAGGAATTTTTTATAAAAAAAATCAACCTCTTGCTGCATATACAACTCTTGGTATTGGTGGAAAGGCTGATTTTATTATTTTCCCGGAGGAAAAAAATCTTCTGAATGTTATGGAAGTAATAAAGAATGAAGCAGTACCCTTTTATGTAATTGGTGGTGGTAGTAATTTACTTATAAGTGATAAAGGTTTCAAGGGTGTAATAATTAATACAAAAAAAATGGACAATATCAAACTGGATGGATTTACTCTTACTGCAGGAACAGGTGCAAGACTCGGAAGAGTTCTTGCCTTTTTACTTAAAAGAAATCTTTCAGGCATGGAGGGACTTGCTGGAATTCCTGGTAGTGTAGGTGGAGCAGTATATGGCAATGCAGGTTCCTTTGGATATGAGATAAAGGATTGCCTTGATGAGGTTGAGGTTGTCAATCAAAACATGCAGATAATAATTTTTAAAAAATCTGAACTTGGCTTGCATTACAGAAATTCTGGATTGCCTGAAAATTCAATAATAAAAAATGTGAAGTTTATTCTCAAGGAAGCAAAGAAAGATATTTTCAGTACTATGAAAGAGTTTCTTCATAAAAAAAGAGCAACTCAGCCTCTTAAAGACCGTTCAGCTGGCTGTGTCTTTAAAAATCCAGATGGTTATTCAGCTGGATTTCTAATAGACAAATCGGGATTAAAAGGAACGAGAGTTGGAGATATTGTTGTCAGCTCTGTTCATGCTAACTACTTTATAAATGTTGGTAAAGGCAGGGCAGAAGATTTTTTAAAGCTCATGGATATTGTTAAAGAAAAAGTTTTTAAAAGCTTCTCAATAGAGTTGGAACCTGAAATAAAATTTCTGGAGGTTTAAGATGAAAGTTGGTGTCATAGCAGGAGGAATCTCTTCGGAAAGAGAGGTTTCTCTTCGTAGCGGACAGGCTGTATTCAATGCATTGAAAGAACTTGGTTTTAATGCAGTATTTATAGATGCAGGAAAAGACCTTTGTGAAAAGATAAAGGAAGAAAAAATTGACATAGCTTTTTTGGTTCTTCATGGTGGTTGGGGAGAAAATGGTGCAGTTCAGGGAATGCTTGAGGTTATGGGAATACCTTATACAGGTTCAGGAGTTTTATCTTCAGCACTGGCAATGGATAAAGAAGCAACAAAAAAAATTTTTATTTACCACGGCATACCTGTTCCACCTTTTAAAGTAGTTTACAAACAGGATTATTTTTCTTTATCTTTCAATTTAGAACCTTTAAGCTTTCCTCTTGTAGTTAAGCCTGCAGAAGAAGGCTCTTCAGTGGGAGTAAATATAGTAAAGAATGAAGTAGAGTTGAAATCTGCACTTGAAAATGCTTTTAAATATGGACAGAGGGCAATTCTGGAAAAATTTATTGAAGGCAGGGAGATTCACATTGGAGTTCTTGGAGATAAAGCATTGGGTGGTGTAGAGGTTAGACCTAAAAAAGGATTTTATGACTATGAATCAAAATATACAAAAGGATTAACTGAATACATTCTTCCGCCTGAAATTAATAATGATTTATATGAAAAACTCAAAGATTTAGGTTTAAAGGCTCATAAGGCATTAGGATGTAAGGGAGGCACAAGGGTTGATATGATAGTTGACAGTAATGGTAATCCTTATGTTCTTGAGGTTAATACAATTCCGGGTATGACAGAGACTTCTCTTTTGCCAAAGATTTCACAACTTTCAGGATATGATTTTAAAGGACTTGTTAAAGAAATCTTAGAGCTAGCACTTAAAGAAAATGAAAGACAGTAAAATAAGGAAAAATTATGAGAAAATTAAGAAATGGTTACTGTTATTTTCAGTAGCAGGTAGCATTGTATTATTAATATTTTTTGTTTTAAAAGGTCTGACAATAAAGCAGATTACAATAATCGGTAATAAACATCTATCTAATGAGAATATAAAGGCAATAATGCAAATAAATGAGGGCAAATCAATAATTTATCCTTCTTCAAGAACTCTTTCTGAAAGACTCATGAAAACTCCCTGGGTAAAGGACGCAGTAATAAGAAAAGATTTAAGCGGAACGCTGACAGTTTTCATAAAAGAGTCCTTTCCTGTTGCAATTTCATTCTTTAATGAAAAAGCATATCTGATAGATTATGATGGAGTGGTGCTTGAAGATTTTACAGATAAAATTAAGAATGCAGAGATTTTTTTGCCTATTATAAAGAATATAGACCTTTTTACAAATAAAGATACTATTGTTTCTGCATTAAAAATTATTGATTTCTTTAAACAAAAGGGGGTTATTACAAAAAGTGATTCTGTATCAATACATGGTAACAATGCACAAGATTTAACACTTCAGATAAATGATTTGTCACTTATAATAGGCAAGGGAGATTTAGAAAAAAAGTTTGCAATGTTAAGAATTGTCAAAGGTGAAGTTGAAAGGCGAAATCTGAAAGTTCAGTATTATGACCTTAGATTTCCTGACAAGGTAATAGTCAAACCTTTAGAAGGAGGGAGCGAGACTTTTCAATGAAAGACTTAATAACTGTTCTGGACATAGGTACAACTAAAATATCTGTTATCATAGCAAGATTTGACAAAGAAAATTTTGAAATTCTTTTAGCTAATAAATATCCTTCCTCTGGTTTAAAGAAAGGAAAGATAGTTGATATGGAAGCAATTACCACTTCCATAAAAAAAGCTTTGAAGGACACAGTTGAAACATCAGGACTTAAGATAAAAAAAGGATTTTTATGTATTTCAGGAAATGATATAAATGGAACATACAGCAAAGGAACAACAAGGGTTAAGAAAAAAATTGTAACCCATGAAGATATAGACCTATCAATTGAATCAGCAACTGCTGTAAATTTGCCTTCTGACAGAGAGATAATGCACATATTACCTGTTGAGTTCATCCTTGATGGAGTAGGGGGCATAAAAGACCCAACAGGTATGAAAGGGATAAGGCTTGATGTGAAAGTTTATATTGTAACAGCTTCTCTGCCACAGATTGAAAATTTTGTTACCTGCTGTGAGAAGGCAGGTATTGAAATAGAAGAAGTCATTCTTCAGTCAGTAGCCTCATCTGAGGCGGTTTTAACAAATCATGAGAAAGAAACAGGGGTTTTAGTGGCAGATATAGGAGGCGGGACAACGGATATCACAGTTTTTTATGATGGGTATTTAAGGCACATTGCAACATATGGAATAGGAGGTAATCATATAACAAATGACCTTGCATTAGGGCTTAAGATACCTTTTGCTGAAGCAGAAAAGATAAAGTCGCAGTATGGGATTGCCCTGCCAGATATAAATTTTGGTAGTTTAAGATTCAAAAATAACAATAATGATGTGGAAGTAATAGGATTAGATAGAAAACCTATAAAGGTTCACAGTAGTGTTATAAATGAGATAGTTTATGCAAGATGCGAAGAGATACTCGGATTTCTTAAAAAAGAGATTGAAAGCCTTACAGATGATATATCAGTGAATTCTACTGTCTTAACAGGAGGCTGTTCTCTTATGCAGGGATTTATTCCTTTAGCTGAGGGTTTATTATCAATGCCTGTAAGAATGGGTAAGCCAGAAACAGGAATTGCGCAGATGCTTTCTGATGCAGGAATGGAAGAAGATATTTCAGAACAAAATGATAGTATTGCAGAATTCTATAGTCCTGAATTTTCATCTTCAGTAGGTTCATTAATATATGCAATTAAAGGAAGTTTTTTTAAAGAAGAAAAACATTTTGATGGTATATTCGGCAGGTTGAAAGCATTAATCAAAGAATGGTTATAGATATAAAATTTGAAGGGGGTAAAAATGTTTGAGATTGAGGAGTCAGAAAGGCCTATTGCAAAAATTAAAGTTATAGGTGTTGGAGGAGCTGGTACAAATGCTGTAAATACAATGATATCTGCTCAAGTATATGGAGTTGAATTCATTGCTGTAAATACTGATATACAGCACCTTGAAATTTCACTTGCACCAATTAAAGTTCAGATTGGCAAAGAACTTACAAGAGGCCTTGGTGCTGGTTCATCACCTGAACTCGGAAAGCAGGCAGCACTTGAAGACAGGGACACACTTCTTTCCTGCATAGAAAGAGCAGATTTAATTTTTATCACTGCAGGGATGGGTGGAGGAACAGGTACAGGAGCTTCTCCTGTAATTGCTTCTTTGGCAAAAGAACTCGGGATACTTACAGTTGCTGTTGTTACTAAACCTTTTTATTTTGAAGGGAAAAAGAGACTTCAGAATGCTGTTTTAGGAATTAAAGAGCTAAAAAAACTTGTTGATACGATTATAGTTATACCTAATGACAGAATTCACATGGTAGTTGAAAAGGGAACGCCTCTAATTAAATCATTTGCCATAGCTAATGATATTTTAAGACAGGCAGTTCAGGGTATTTCAGATCTGATACTAAATCCAGGCTTTATAAACAGAGATTTTGCAGATGTTAAAACAGTTATTGAAAATGCTGGGAAAGCAGTAATTGGGCTTGGTTTAAGTTCAAAGACAGAAGGTGCTATAGAGGCAGCGAAGAGAGCTATACACAATCCTCTTCTTGAAGAAAAATCAATTGAAGGAGCAAGAAGAATACTTATCAACATTACAGGCGGTTTTGACTTGACACTTGATGAGGTTCAAGAGATTGCCTCGGCTGTTTATGATGTGGCTCATGAGGAGGCAAACATTATATTTGGGACAGTAATAAAGCCAGAAATACAGGAAGAGATATTTGTAACAGTTATCGCAACAGGTTTTGAAGAAAAGGAGCAAGATATAGAGATAGAGCAGACAACAAAGTGGATTCCTAAACCAGTAGATGTTTCTTTAAAGCAGACAAAAAGAATAATTGATAAAGATATAGAATCTTTAACTTCTTTTAGCAAATCTGTTTCTTTAAATAATGTAGACAAAAAAGAAGAGTCTATTAATAAAGATTTAGAAAAACAAGAAATAATACAAGAAGATCAAAATATTAATTATGTTAATGAAGAGACCGCAGAGACTGAAATAAAAATGAATAAAGAAGAAAAAAAATCAGAAAATACTTTTGAATTAATTACTGAACCATCTAAGGAGATACCTGCTGATATAGAAGATGATGAAATTCCTGCGTATTTAAAAAAGAAACATCGGCTGTTTGATGAAAAAAATATTTAAAAAAATAGATGCTCTTCTTAGTAAAGAAAAAGGCAGTATTATAAAAGACCCAGGCGGTAAAAATAGAATATGCTTAATTTATCCTAATATCTATCAGGTTGGTATAAGCAATCTCGGATTTCAGGCAGTTTACAGGATATTAAACAGTAAAAATAATCTTGTCTGTGAAAGAGCCTTTCTTCCTGCTCAGGATGATATGAAATTTTATGAGAAAGGTCATAGCCTTGTTTCCATGGAATCCAGAACACCTGTCCATGAATTTGATATTATTGCCTTTAGTTTATCTTTTGAAAATGACTATCCAAATATCTTAAAAATTCTCAAACTTTCAAAAATTCCATTTTTCTCTATGCAGAGGAGCAATGCAGAGCCTTTATTGATTGCAGGAGGAGTTCTTTGTTTTTCTAATCCTGAGCCAATTGCTGATATATTTGACATAATTTTTGTAGGAGAAGCTGAAGCTTTAATTCACAGATTTATTGAAGTCTATTCAGCAGTTAAAAAATCATCTTACAGAGAAGATTTCAAAAAAGCTTTGAAGATAGAGCTATTAGACAAAGAAGGCTTCTACATTCCTGAAGCTTACAAGGAGATTTATGACAGGAAAGGAAAATTAAAAGGAAGAAAAGCAATATTGGAAAAAGCTCCTGAAAAAATAAAAAGAGTTTACTGTGAAAATCTTTCAGACTGTTTTGCCTTTTCACAGGTATTGAGTTCATCTGCTGTATTTTCAGATATGTATCTGCTTGAAACCATGAGAGGTTGCCCATTTAAATGTAGATTTTGTCTTGCAGGATATGTTTATCAGCCAGTAAGAAAAGTTCCCTTTAAAAGTCTGAAAGAAAAGATAGAACAGGCAAGAAAATTAAGCCCTGCTTCAATTGGTTTAATTGCTCCTTCACTATCAGCCTACAAAGAATTAAAAGAATTAATAAAGATTTCAGAAATAGAGCTTTCTTTTACATCATTAAGAGCTGACAGGACAACCTTTGAAGTCCTTGATGAAATTTCAAAAAAATGTAAAACTTTGACTTTGGCACCAGAAGCAGGCTCAGAAAGGTTAAGAAGAGTTATTAAAAAAGGGATTTCTGAAGAAGACTTGTTAAAAATTGCCAAAAAACTTTCTGATACAAAACTACAGACCCTCAAGCTTTATTTTATGATAGGACTTCCTTTTGAAAGAGAAGAAGATATTGAAGAAATAGTGATTTTACTGAAAAAAGTAAGAAATGTTTTCCATCGCAGAATAACTGCAAGTATAAGCATATTTGTTCCTAAACCCTTCACGCCCTTTCAGTGGCATTCTATGGAAATTTATGAGGTTGTGAAAGAAAGACTGAATAAATTAAAAAAGGATACATTACAAATAAAAGGCTTTAGTCTTTTTCATGAAGTTCCTAAGTATTCATATATGCAGGGATATCTATCAAGAGCTGACAGAAGAGCAAGGCTCTTAATTGAAAGAGTTTCTGAAGGTGAAAATTTCAAAAAACTAATGGATAATGTAAAGCAGGATATTTATAAGACAAAGAGTTTTAAAGATTTTCTACCTTGGGAATTTATAGAGCATGGAAGGTTTCTTTCAAAAGAAATTCTCTGGAAGGATTATGAAAAAGCTAAAGTTGAGGCAAAACTCCAAACTGAAAGCATTTGACAAGGTCTGGAGCATTTATATTTCCTTTTGATAAAATCATGGCTCTAAATCTGCATCCACCACGACATACTTCAAGAAAGGGGCAATCTTTTTTTGCACAATCAAGTTCTTTAAGTAAAATCTGTGTTTTTTTCTTCCAGAGATTTTCAAGACCATCCTCTACATTCCCAATAGGTTGTTCTTTAAAAAAAGAGCAAAAAGCAACTTTTCCTGAAGCTGTAACAGCTATAAGATGCATTCCACAACCAAATTCTTCAGCACGAGGGTGTTGTACATTAAAAAAACCGTATTTATTCATAATTGAGCCTGCTTTTTGAGGATTTATCCAGAATTCTTTGTTTTGCTTAAGATTTCCAGTCATGGTTAATGCATCAACTGTCCATTCTCTTATATTCAGATTTTTTATAAATTTTTCAAGTTTATCAAAATCATCAATATTTTGTTTGTGAATAACAGTTGCAACAGAAACATCAAATCCGAAATCTAAGGCATTCTTTAAAGCCTTAAGAGTTTTATCAAAACTTCCCTTTCCTCTTAATGCTTCATGCCCTTTTTTCATTCCATCAATGCTGAACTGAATTTCTTCAACATTGAGTTTTCTTAAGGTTTTTTCATCAAGTAGTGTTCCATTAGTAAAAAGAATCTTACGGAAGGCAAAATCTTTCAGAATTTCATTAATTCTGTCAAAATCCTGATGCATTAAAGGCTCTCCACCTGTAATTAAAACCCTCAATCCCTGCATTTCTTCAAATTCTTTAAGAACATTTACAATTTTTTCAAATGGTAAGTCTAATGGTTTTGATTCTCCAACAAAGCAATGGCGACATTTGAGATTACATCTTTTTGTAATTTGAAGTTCAAGATACCTGAGAGAAGGAACAGGTGACTGCTTTAACAAAGGTCTTCTCTTTTTTACAGGTTTTTCTGTAAGAATTTTCTCGTTAAGGCAAAATTCAAGAAGTTCTTTATTTTCTATTTTAGAGCCATTTTGAGCCTTTTTTAATATTTCCAGTGCGTTTTCATCAAGGCAATAAAGCTCATCTGTTTTAATGTTGTATACAGCAGGGAAATCAATGAGCTTTAGGAAAACATTTTCATTAAGAAAGTAGTATTTATGCGAGTTCATATACAGAAAGTCTTTCAGGAATATAGCATTTAAAATGAAACTGCCTGTCTATGGCTTCCTTGAAGCTTTCTATTATTTCAGGTTCACCATGCACAAGGAAAAGCTCTGGATTAGTTTGAATGGTACTTAGCCAGTCAAGAAGTTCCTTCTGGTCACCATGGGCTGAAAAACCGCCTATGGTGTATATTTTTGCTCTTACAGGAACAGTTCTGCCAAGTATATGAACCTCTTTTTCTCCATCAACTATTTTTCTGCCAAGTGTGCCTCTTGCCTGAAATCCTGCAAAGATTACACTGCATTCCTCTCTATGAAGATTGTGAATTAAATGATAAACAACTCTTCCACCCTGACACATTCCGCTTCCTGCAATGATAACAGCCCGTGATTTTATTTCATTTATTCTTCTTGAATCATCAACTGTTTCCATGAAATGGAGCTTTATTGCTGAATGGTTTTTATTCCATATCTGTTTTTTCGCTTCGTCATCAAAAACTTCTGGATAGGAAAGATAGATTCTGGTTGCTTCTTCAGCAAGAGGGCTATCAAGATAAACATTGATGGGTTCAAGCATTCCCTGTTTTACTGCTTTATTTAGAATATACAGAATATCCTGCGTTCTTCCAACTGCGAAAGCAGGTATTATCACATTTCCATCTTTTTTAAATGTATCTTTTATTGCCTGAATTAATTCATTTATGCTGTCATCAAGGGTTTTATGAAGTCTGTTTCCGTAAGTTGATTCAATTACAACATAATCCGCTTCTGTTATGTTTTCCGGGTCTCTTATTATTGGATTTCCCTTTCTGCCTATATCTCCTGAAAAAACAATTTTCTTTCCATTACTGCTGGTAATTATAACAGAGGATGAACCAAGAATGTGTCCAGCATCAATAAGTTTTATTGAAATTCCATTAAAATTAAAGATTTTATTGTAAGGAAGAGGCTCAATTAGTTTTAAAGCTCTAAAAATATCTTCCTCTTCGTAGATAAGTTTTTCATGCTTGTTGTTTTTCTGGACTTTAAGAGCATCAAAAAGCATTATTTCAAGTAAATCTTTTGTTGCAGGAGAGCATAAAATCCTGCATTTCAATCCATATTTTGCAAGTTTTGGAATGAGTGCTGAATGGTCAAGGTGAGCATGAGTAATAATAACAAGGTCAATTTTTTTCGGATTAAAGGGAAAGGGTTCAAAATTAAGATATTCCTTATCATATTCCTGAAATATTCCGCAATCCACAAGAATGCTTTTATCTTCTACATCCAGAAGAAAGCATGAGCCGGTAACTGTTTTTGTCGCTCCGAAAAATTGAATTTTCATTACTAAAATAATATCATAAATTTACTAATTTTTGTCATATCAAGATTAATCCTAAAAATGCCTATAGGGAAGAGCTGTCTTGAGCCAAGCCCTGAGCCGAAGCCCTGAGCTTACGCGAAGGGTCAGCGAAGGGTCTCCTCCTTTTTTGTCATTCCGAGGGGGTAAAACCCCGTAGACGCTGTCCTGAGCGAAGCGAAGGAACTCTCTAATTAAAAACCTGTTTGGGAAAAGAATCAGATTCTTCCCCTTCGCTTCGCTCAGGGTCAGAATGACAAAAAAGAGGGGCAGAATGACAGAACAAGAAACCCCGAATGACCTCTTACTTTGTCACCCTCTTACTGTGTCACCCTATTTTCTCCTCTGTCACCCTGAGGCGAAGCCGAAGGGTCTCACATTGGAGGAGATTCTTCGTTGACGCTCAGAATGACCCCTTACTTGTCACCCTGAGGCGAAGCCGAAGGGTCTCCTGAGGGGGATTCTTCACTCCGCTTTCTCGGAAAAGGATGAGATTCTTCCCCTTCGCTTCGCTCAGGGTCAGAATAACAAAATAGTCCAAAAAATAATTTTCTATCGTCAATTTTAGGTTAATCCTAAAATCGCTGATTTAGGAAATGCTGTGTTTCGCTCATGAGAGATTGATAGGTAAAAACAATAAATTAATTTTTTTGCATAAATGAAATCTATTTTTCAACATAAATAAAGAAATGCTAAAATTTTTTATGCAGAATGTTATAGATGCCAGAGGTCTTGGTTGCCCTAAGCCCATTATACTTGCAGAAGAAGCCCTTTCAAAAATACAGGAAGGAACAGTTGTTGTTCTTGTTGATAATGAAGCATCTGTTGAGAATCTTAAAAGATATTCCACAAGATTTGGATACTATTGTGAAGTAAATAAAGAGGATAACTACTGGAAAGTATATATAGTTAAAGGTTATACATGTCAGATTGCTCAGCCAGAAAAGGATGAACAGAAAAAATTGTTAATCATTATATCATCTGATACAATGGGCAAAGATGAAGCATTGGGAAAAATTCTCATGAAGGTTTTTTTTGAAACCATGATTGCCACAAAACAGCTACCTGATATGCTTTTTTTCATGAATACTGCTGTTAAAATGACTACAGAGGATGAAGAATTTATAGCAATACTTAAAGATATTGAAAAAATGGGTACAGAAATATTTATATGCGGAACATGTTTGAAGTTTTATAATCTTGAAGACAAACTAAAGGTTGGTTATAGAGGCACGACAACTCATTTTGTTGAGGGAATTTTTGATTTTCAGAAAACTGTCTGGATAGGGTAGTATTTCATCTATTTTAATTTTGAGGGAGAAGTAAAATTTTGCTATATCCTCAGTTAATATTTTTATGAAGACCTCTACAACTTCAGGGTCAAAGTGTTTTCCGCTCTGGCTCTTGATATATTCAATAACCTTATACTCGGGCCAAGCTTTCCTGTAAGGCCGATCGCTAATTAGCGCATCCCACACATCCACAACTGCAAAAATTCTTGCTGAAAGCGGAATCTGTTTGCCTTTCAAACCACGGGGATAACCCGTTCCATCCCATTTTTCGTGGTGGCAGTAAGGAATCTCTATCGCCTTGCTCAGGTAGGAAATAGGCGAAAGCATTTGAAAAGCATATTCAGGGTGCTTTTTCATAATCTTCCATTCGTCATCCGTGAGATTGCCAGGCTTTAGCAGTATGGAGTCCGGAACCCCGATTTTACCGATATCGTGAAGCAGTGCACCCAGGCGGACATAATAGAGTTCTTCCTCTTTCATTCCCATAGCTCTTGCAATTCTGACGGTCATTTCTGTCACCCGCTGGCTATGCTCAGCTGTTTCCTCTTCTTTCAGAGAAAGAGCTGTTCCCCAGCCTTCTATGGTCTGGTTATAGGCATTGATTAGCTCTGTATGTTTGCGAAGTATATCGTCAACAAGAGCTGCATTTTCTATGGCAATCGCAACCTGTCCTGCCAGGGTTTCTAAGAAATCCATCCATTCGGAATTTTCTTGATGAGCTGTGCGATGAAATATCTCAAGCACACCGAGAATTTTTCTCTTTGCTACCAGAGGAACAGCATAATAACTTACAAATCCTTCCTTTTTTACGAGGTCATTTTGCATAAATACTTGATTATCAATACGGGACAAATCAGCAATATGAATAGTCTTCCGTTCCTGAACTGCTTGCCCAGAGATTCCACTACCCACAGGTATCCGGGCCTTTTTAATTTCGTCAAAGTGAAATCCCCTTGCATCCGATGAGGGGAAATGCAGCAGCGCTTGCTATGCCTCCTTGCTTCAATGCCACGTCCTTCCTGGGTTTAAAGAATGGGGCCTCTAAGATGTTTTGGGTTATCTGAGGCAAACCAGTCCGAATGGCACGACCAGTTGGACCCTGACCTTCAGGGGATTCATCCCAGCGTACGGTTATCTCCTTGGGGTAGGAAATATCCTCCGGATAATGAGCCAGAAGTCTTACGGAGCCGTCTTTTTCTGCCTTACCTAACCAGGCAAGGGTTAAACCAAAATCCTCCACCACTGTACGCACCACATGCTTTGTTCTACCAATAAGGGAAAAGTTTTCTACAAGGGTTTCCACTGCTCGGTAAAGAGTGGAGAGGAGCTTTATCTGATGATGAATTTTATTTTCAGCCTTTTTTCGCCGGCTGATGTCCCGGATAATCGCTACTGCCCAATATTTGCCCTGTTTTTTAACAGGTGCAACAGTGATTTCTATGGGGATTCTGCTGCCTGACTTGTGTTTTGCGGTGAGTTCCACAACTTTTCCAACAGCCAGACCAGTCCCTGTTTTACGAAAGACTTTAAAGCCCTTTCAGAACTGCTCACGATATTCCTCTGGCATAAGTATGTAATGGACATCTTTTCCAATCATTTCCGAGGCAGAATATCCAAATATCCTCTCTGCAGCAGGATTCCAACAGGTTACCCTGCCCTCTTCATCAATCATGATGATAGCGTCCAGAGCATTCTCCGATATGGCTAAAAACTTATCTTCGGCTTCATTAAGCCTCTTTTTATCAAAGTCTTTCTGTGACATTGCCTTTTATTACATCATGAAGTATTTGCATATATCCTTTTTCAGCTGATATTCTCTTTTAAGATTATAAAAAGCATATGCTTCGTTGTCAAAAAAAACTTTGTTCTTGATTTTGCCGATAGGAAAGAGATGTCTTGAGCTCATTCAGTCATTCCGAGGGGGTAAATCCCCCGAGGAATCTCTAATTAAAAAATTTGTTTGGAGAAAGAATCAGATTCTTCCCCTTCGCTTCGCTCAGGGTCAGAATGACTCCTTTTCTGTCACCCTGAGGCGTTAGCCGAAGGGTCTCCTGTGGAGATTCTTCACTCCGCTAACGCTCCGTTCAGAATGACAAAAAAAGGAGAATGACAAAATAAAAGAGGGTCAGACGATGTCCTGAGCCGAAGCCCTGAGCATATGCGAAGGGTCTGCGAAGGGTCTGCGAAGGGATGACAAAATAGTCCAAAACATAATTTTCAATCGGCAAATTTAGGTTGTCCCTGAAATTGCCGATAGAAATCTCTTTTCGGGTGATTTTGTCATCCTGAGCGCAGCGAAGGATCTCCACCCTTTTCACCAAACAGGTTTTTTCAATCAGAGATTCTTCGGGGCATTAAGCCCCTCAGAATGACGGGATGAGAGAAAAACCTCCTTTTTCTAATGGCAAATTTAGGTTGTTTTCCACATTTGACAAACTCTGAATTAATTAGATAAATTAAAACCTTATGCATCAGGCATTAAGAGAGATATTACACAGAGCATTAAAATCACTTGATTTCCCTTTAAAAGAGGAAATAGAGTTAGAGATTCCAAAGAGTGAATCCTTTGGAGATTTAAGCACTCCTCTTGCAATGGAGCTTGCTAAAATACTTCATCAGCCTCCCCGTAAAATTGCAGAAAGAATTGTATCAGCCTGTGATAAAGACATATTTGAAAGCATGGAAATAGCTGGACCGGGTTTCATTAATTTCAAATTTAAGAAAAGCTTTATATTTTTTGAACTTAACGAGCTTTTAAAGAAAGGAGAAAGTTTTTTCTTTCGTAACATAGGTGATGGCAAAAAAATTCAGATAGAGTTTGTAAGTGCCAATCCTACAGGTCCTCTTCATCTTGGTCACGGAAGAGGCGCAGCTGTGGGTTCAGCATTAGCAAATATTTTGACAGAAGCAGGCTATAATGTTTCAACAGAATACTATATAAACGATGCAGGGAAACAGGTTGAACTTCTTGGACTAAGCGTATATATTGCTTTGCAGAGACTTTTTGGAAAAGAAATTCAGATGCCTGATGAATGTTATCAAGGTGAATACATATTTGAGTTAGCTAAAGAAGTCTACGAACTTTACAGTAATGATTTAAAAGACAGAAGTTTTGAAGAAATAGGAAGCTTTTTAATAGATTTTGCCTACAAAAAAATTCTTGATGAAATAAAGAAAGACCTTGAAGACTTTGGAGTTATTTTTAATCAATGGGTAAGTGAAAGAGAGCTTTATTCAAGGAAAGAGGTTCAAAATGCCCTTCAGAAACTTAGAGAACTTGGTTATTTATATGAAAAAGAAGGAGCTTTGTGGTTTAAATCAACTGCTTTTGGAGATGATAAAGACAGGGTTGTTGTTAAAAGTGATGGAACATACACATATTTTGCCTCTGATATTGCCTACCATAAAAATAAAATTGACAGAGGATTTGATGAGCTTATAAACATCTGGGGCGCTGACCATCACGGCTATATTAAAAGAGTTGAGTCTGCTGTGCAGGCACTTGGTTTAAAAGCATCGCAGATTAAAATTCTTCTTGTTCAGATGGTCAATCTTTTAAGAGAAGGCAAACCTGTTCAGATGTCAAAACGAGCAGGAACATTTGTAACTTTAAGAGAACTGATTGATGAGATAGGCTCTGACACAACCAAATTCATATTTCTTACCCGCAGGCATGATAGTCATCTTGAGTTTGATGTAGAGATTGCCAAGAGACAGTCACAGGAAAATCCTGTTTATTATGTTCAGTATGCACATGCGAGGATTAATAGCATATTTGAGAAGGCTGAAAAAGAGCCAGAATTTTTCACAGGAGAACTTTTTAATGAAGATGAGTTAAGAGTTATAAAAAAGGTTCTTTTATATCCCATGATTTTTGAAATAAGTGTTCAGATGAGAGAACCCCATAGAATAACATTTTATTTACAGGAACTCGCTTCTTTGTTTCACAGCTATTATCACAAATACAGAGTTATTTCTGAAGAAGAAGCTTTGACAGAGACAAGATTATGTCTTTGCAGGGCTGTTATGCTCGTTTTAAAGCATGGTTTAAGGATGCTTGGAGTAAAAGCACCTGATAAGATGTAGTCTAATAACTTCCAAATTTTATTGCATCAGCAACCTTTACAACCTTTGACATAAGTCCTACATCATGAACTCTCACAATATTTGCACCATTTATCACAGAAATGGCAACTGATGAGGCTGTTCCTTCAAGCCTTTCTGAAGGAGATGCGTCATTAAGAATTTTTCCAATGAAACTTTTTCTTGATACTCCAATAAGAATGGGCTTGCCAAGTTGAGTAAACTCTTTTAGATTTTTAATTATTTGAAGATTGTGATCTAAAAGTTTGCCAAAACCTATACCTGGGTCTATGATTATCATATTTTCCTCAACTCCTGCCTGTTTTGCAAGAACAATAGAACCTCTTAAATATTCAGTAATTTCAGGAATCAAGGCATCATATTGAGGGTTTTTCTGCATATCTTTAGGTGTGCCTTTTATATGCATAATAATTACAGGGACTTTATATTTACTCGCAACTTCAGGCATAAGAGGGTCAAATCTAAGTCCGCTTATGTCATTGATAATTGTTGCTCCTGCATTAATCGCCCCTTCAGCAACCTTTGCTTTATAAGTATCAATAGATATAGGAATTGATAACTTTTTAGAGAGAATTTCAATAACAGGGATTACTCTTTTAAGTTCTTCATCTACAGATATTGGTTCTGCTCCGGGCCTTGTGGATTCTCCACCAATATCAATTATATCTGCTCCTTCATCTACCATTTTTAGAGCGTGTTTAACTGCCTTATCTATAGAGATATACTTACCGCCGTCATAGAAGGAATCAGTTGTTATGTTCAAAATGCCCATTATATAGGTTTTTTTTGAAAAGTCAAGGGTGAAACTGTGGAAATTAATCTTCATGCAGCTTTTCTGAATTTTTCAAGTATTGCTTCTAACTCACTGGCTTCAAGTGTTTCTCTCTCAAGAAGAGCTTTAGCTACAGCATCCAGTAAATTTCTGTTTTTTTCAAGCAATTCTTTTGTTTCAAGATATGCTTCAGTTACAATTCTTTTTGTTTCTTCATCAATTTCTTCAGCTGTTTTATCAGAGTAGTCTCTGTGTTTTGCAATCTCTCTTCCAAGAAAAACATGCTCCTCTCTTTTGCCGAATGTAAGAGGTCCCATTCTTTCGCTCATTCCCCATTCAGTAACCATTTTTCTTGCAAGTTCTGTGGCTCTCTCAAGGTCATTTCCTGCGCCTGTTGTCATGGTTTTTAAAGAAATTTCCTCAGCAACTCTTCCCCCTAAAAGAACCTTAAGAGTTCCGTAAAGATATTCTTTAGAATAAGTATATCTGTCATCTAATGGAAGTTGCTGTGTAACTCCAAGAGCTCTTCCTCTTGGAATGATGCTAACTTTATGAATAGGGTCTGTTGCAGGTGTAAGTTTTGCTACAAGGGCATGACCTGCCTCATGGTAAGCTGTTATTCTTCTTTCTTCTTCACTTAAGACCATGCTTTTTCTTTCAACCCCCATCAAAACCTTGTCTTTTGCTGATTCAAAATCATTCATATGAACTGTTTCGCTATTTCTTCTTGCTGCAAGTAATGCAGCTTCATTAACAAGATTTGCCAGGTCTGCACCTGAAAAACCAGGTGTTCCTCGTGCAATTTTATCAAGGTCAACATCTTTGTCAAGTATAACTTTTTTGGTATGGACTTTTAATATCTCAAGCCTTCCTTTTACATCAGGAAGTGGGACAACAATCTGACGGTCAAATCTTCCAGGTCTGAGAAGCGCAGGGTCTAAAACATCAGGTCTGTTTGTTGCTGCAAGAACTATGATGCCCTCATTGCTTTCAAATCCGTCCATTTCAACTAAAAGCTGGTTAAGTGTCTGTTCCCTTTCGTCATGTCCACCTCCAAGACCTGCTCCTCTCTGTCTCCCAACAGCATCTATCTCATCAATAAAAACAATGCAAGGTGAATTTTTTTTAGCCTGGTCAAAGAGGTCTCTGACTCTACTTGCGCCGACTCCTACAAACATTTCAACAAAATCAGAACCAGAGATTGAAAAAAATGGAACACCTGCCTCACCTGCAATTGCTTTTGCTAAAAGAGTTTTTCCAGTTCCGGGAGCACCCACAAGTAAGATGCCTTTTGGTATTTTTGCTCCTAATTTGACATATTTCTGAGGATTTGTAAGAAAATCAACAATTTCTTTTACTTCATCCTTTACTTCTTCAATTCCTGCAACATCTGCAAAAGTTACCTTTACTGCTTTATTTGAAAGCATTTTTGCTCTTGCTTTTCCAAAAGACATTGCCCTGCTACTTCCTGCCTGCATCTGTTTCATGAAGAAAATCCAGAGGAAAACAAGAAAAATAACAGGACCCCATGAAATAAGGAAGTTAACATACCATGGAGTCTGGTCAGGAGGTTTTACAGATATTTTAACATTCTTTGAGGAAAGTTCTTTTATAAGGTCAGGATAGTTTATGTAATAGGTTTTAAACTGACTGCCATCTTTCAGTTTGCCAGATATTGTATTGTCTTTTATTAAAACTTCTTCTATCTGTTCGCTTTGAAGCTTAATTAAAAATTCGGAGAATATTATTTCTTTTTCAGCCTTTTGTGGTATGCTTATAAAATTGAAGACTGCAATTATGACAACTCCAATTATAAGCCATACAATTAAAGTTTTGAAAGAGCCTTTTACCTGTCCATTCATAAATTAATTTTAACTTAAATTCAGAACAAAAGTAAAAATTTAAATTTGCTGATTAAAGAAAGGCTGTCTTTCGCTCATGAGATATGCTTGGACAGGTTTTTCTTCTCGCAATTTATGAAAGGCTGAAGTGTCTGATAATTTTAAGATGAGTTATAATAATTAATATTTCAACAAATCAAGGAGGCATTATGCACATAGCAGTAATAGGAACGGGTTATGTAGGACTTGTTACTGGAGCATGTTTTGCAGAATTTGGAGTTTATGTAACATGTATGGATAAAGATATAAAAAAAATTGAGAAATTAAAAGAAGGTATAGTTCCATTTTATGAGCCAGGACTTGAGGATATTGTAAAAAGAAATCTTAAGGATGGTAGATTAAAATTTACAAATAACATAGAAGAAGCTGTTGAAAATGCCCTCGTCATATTTATTGCTGTGGGAACTCCACCAAGGGGAGATGGTTCTGCAGATTTAAAATATGTGGAAGAGGTCGCAGAAGAAATTGCAAAAAATATGAAGAGCTACAAAGTTATTGTCACAAAAAGCACAGTTCCTGTTGGCACTGGTTTTAAGATAAAAGAAATTATCAGGAAGAATATTAACGGAAGTATAGAGTTTGATATTGCATCAAATCCTGAATTTTTGAGAGAAGGTTCTGCGGTAGAGGATTTTGTGAGACCTAACAGAGTTGTTATTGGTGCGGAAAGTCCTCAGGCTATAGCAATAATGAAGGACCTTTACAGACCATTATACTTGCTTGAAACTCCTTTTGTGATAACAAATATTACCACAGCAGAGCTTATTAAGTATGCAACAAACAGTTTTCTTGCTACTAAAATATCTTTTATAAATGAAATTTCCGCTCTTTGCGAAGTTGTCGGTGCAGATGTTAATGTTGTGGCAAAAGCAATGGGACTTGATGGCAGGATAGGTGCAAAGTTTCTTCATGCAGGAGTAGGTTTTGGTGGTTCATGTTTTCCAAAGGACACAAGAGCTTTAGTCAAAATAGCTGAAGAAAAAGGAGTTAATCTTGAAATAGTCAAGGCAGCAATAAATGCAAATGAAAGACAGAAAAACAGAATAATTGAGAAAATAATTAAATCTTTTGATAATAATTTAAAAGGCGAAATTATAGGAATTCTTGGACTGTCATTTAAACCAAATACAGACGACATAAGAGAGGCACCTTCTATATCAATAATTCAGTCATTGATAAAAGCAGGAGCTGAAATAAAAGCCTATGACCCTGCAGCTATGAATAATGCCAAAGATTTATTGCCTCAGGTGAAGTACTGTTCAGATGCTTACTCAGTTGCAGAGGATGCATCCGCATTGGTTGTTGTGACTGAATGGAATCAGTTCAGAAATCTTGATTTTGAAAGAATTAAGAGTTTGATGAAAGGTAACTTGCTGTTTGATTTGAGAAACATTTATGAACCTTCTAAAATGAAAAATTTGGGCTTTAAATATTATGGAGTTGGCAGGGGTTAAACTTCTTTTCTCAAAATTGACTGAAAACAGGGATGATGCCTTACAGAATCATAAGTTTTTGAGGTTTCAAGATATTTCCAGTTGTTATATCCTTTTTTAATGGCTTCTTTTAGCCATTTGCAGGCTTCTTCAGGCATTCCTTTGGCAGCAAATAATTCTGCCATACTGTTTAAGGCATAAATATTGTTAGGATTAAGTTCTATTGATTTTTTTAAATCTCTTTCCGCTTCTTCAAGTTTCCCCATCAGTAAGTAAGTAAACCCTCTGTTATTGTAAGGCATGCCATTGTTTGGTCTCAGTTCAATGGCTTTATTATAATCAGCTATTGCAAGTTCATAAAGTCCTATAACAGAGTAAACTATTCCTCTGTTGTTATAAGCAATGAAATAGTCAGGCTTTAACTGTATTGCTTTTGTATAGTCAGCAATAGCCAGATGATAGAGCTTTTTTCTGTAATAAGCATTACCTCTGTCCTTGTAGGCTTGATAGTTATTTGGGTTTTCTTCAATAAGCTTGCTGTATTTTGCTATAGCAATGTCATGTTTTTTTCTTCTTAAAAACTTCAATTTTTTATTTATCTGTTGAGACATTATATAAAATTTTATTTTGTTTTGCATTGATATTGCAAGAATTATTTTTTCACTTAAATTTGCCGATAGGAAAGAGCTGTCTTGAGCCCATTCTGTCATTCTGAGGGGCTTACGCTCCTTCATACGCTGTCCTGAGCCGAAGCCCTAAGCCGAAGCCCTGAGCTTATGCGAAAGGTCTGCGAAGGGTCTGCGAAGGGATGACAAAATAGTCCAAAACATAATTTTCTATCGGCAATTTCAAGTTTTCACCTGAAAAATAAATAATGATATAATTAAGAATGATTTATCTTGATTATAATGCAACAACTCCTTTAGAACCTGTTGTAAAAAAAGAGGTAACAGACACATTTGAAAAATTCGGTAATCCTTCAAGCATTCATTCTTTCGGCAGAAAAGCAAAAGAAGTAATTAATATTGCAAGACAGAAGGTTGCAAAACTAATTGATGCCAGTTCAGAGGAGATAATTTTTACATCAGGAGGCACAGAGTCAAACAATCTTGCAATATTAGGAAGGGCATTTTGCTTTAATTCAGGACATATAATTACATCTTCAATAGAACATCCATCAGTTCTTAATCCATGCAGACAACTTTCACGAATGGGATATGCTATTACTTTTTTGCCTGTTAACTCAAAAGGAATGGTTGACCCTGCTGATGTTAAGAAGGCAATCAGGAAGGATACAATTCTTATAACAATAATGCATTCAAACAATGAAACAGGTGTAATTCAGCCTATAAAAGAGATTGCAGAGATTGCCAGTGAATATAATATTCCTTTTCATACTGACTGTTCTCAGAGCATAGGTAAAGTTTCAGTATCTATTAAGGATTTATCAGTGAGCATGCTTACCATAGCAGGTCATAAATTTTACGCTCCAAAAGGAATTGGTGCATTGTTTATAAAAGAAGGATTGATATTGCATCCTATTTTATACGGTGCATCTCACGAAAAGGGATTAAGGCCAGGGACTGAAAATACTCCTTATATTGCAGGATTTGGTAAAGCCTGTGAAATTGTTTACAATGAACTTGAGGCAATCAGAAAGCATCTTAAAAATGTAACCAGTCTTTTGATTGAGAAGCTTCTTGAAATTCCTGGAACAAAGCTTAATTGTGAAGACACTCTGTGCATTCAAAATACAGTTAACCTCTCAATTAAAGGTATAATTGGAGAAGAACTTGTGCAGAAGCTTTCAGATAAAGTTGCCATATCATCTGGTTCAGCCTGCCACGCAGGAATCTGTAAACCAAGTCATGTCTTGCTTGCAATGGGACTTTCTCCGGAGCAGGCTTTATCATCAGTGAGAATAAGCACAGGGAAATTCACAACAGAAGATGATGTGAAAGAGGCATCTGAAATAATCAAAAAAGAGATTTTAACTTTGAAAGAGAAAAGTTAAGAGTCTTTTTTCTCGGCAAATTTCAGGATTGCTTGAAATTGCCGATAAGAAAAATGAGGTTTTTCAATCATCCCGTCATTCTGAGGGGCTTACGCTCCTTCATACGCTGTCCTGAGCGAAGCCCTGAGCCGAAGCCCTGAGCTTATGCGAAGGGTCTGCGAAGGAATGACACCTTTTTTGTCATTCTGAGGGGCTTAATGCCCCGAAGAATCTCTAATTGAAAAACTCTCAGGTGGAGAAAGGATGAGATTCTTCACTCCGCTAACGCTCCATTCAGAATGACAGAAAAAGGAAGATCAGAATGACAGAAAAAAAAGAGAGTCAGAATGACCCGTTGTGTCACCCTTTTTTTACTTTGTCACCCTGAGGCGAAGCCGAAGGGTCTCCTGAGGAGATTCTTCGCTATCGCTTACTCGGAAAAGGATGAGATTCTTCACTCCGCTGACGCTCCGTTCAGAATGACAAAAAAATGCTCAGACGCTGTCCTGAGCGAAGTGAAGGAATGACAAAAAAGAAGGGTCAGAATGACAAAAAAGGAGGTTCAGAATGCCCACCTTACTTTGTCACCCTGAGGCGAAGCCGAAGGGTCTTCTGAGGAGATTCTTCGGTCGCTTGCGCTCCCTCAGAATGACAAAATAAGAAGCTCAGAATGACTCCGATGACAAAATAGTCCAAAACATAATTTTCTATCGGCAATTTCAAAGGATTGACTTATATTGGAAATAGTTTATACAATTAATTAATCCCTGGGGGAGGTCATCTGGACCTGAGAGTTCCCGATGAGGGAAGACCCCTTGAACCTGATCCGGGTAATACTGGCGTAGGGAAAGGGAGAGACTGAGCAAAAACCAGCCTCTATCCTTCAGGGATAGGGGCTTTTTATTTGGGGGGGGTTATGAAAGTAAAAGTAAACGGCAGTGAAATGGTTGTGAAAGCAAAAACAATAGTAGAACTCCTGCAGGAGCTTGAAATAAATCCTCAGAGAGTTGTTGTAGAGGTTAATCTTGAAATTATAAAAAGAGACAGATTTAGTGAGTATAAAATAAAAGATGGCGATTCTATTGAAATCGTCAATTTTGTAGGAGGAGGATAAAATGAATGACTCATTAATAATCAGGGGAATTGAGTTTAAGTCAAGGCTCTGGGTAGGTACAGGCAAATACAAAGACTTTGAGGAAACTGCCCGTGCAATTGAAGCCTCTGGAACAGATGTGGTAACAGTGGCAGTAAGAAGAGTAAATATCATAGACCGCTCAAAGGAAAATCTTCTTGACTATATTGACCCGAAGAAATATAAAATTCTACCAAACACTGCAGGCTGTTACACAGTGGAAGATGCCTTAAGATATGCAAGACTGGCAAGAGAAGCTGGTGTTTCAGATATGGTTAAACTTGAGGTAATTGGTGATGAAAAAACCCTTTTTCCCGATGTGTGCGGGCTTCTTAAGGCAACGGAGATTCTTGCAAAGGAAGGCTTTATTGTTTTTCCATATACAAATGATGACCCTATAACAGCGAAAAGACTTGTTGATGCAGGTGCTTCTGCTGTTATGCCTCTTGGCGCACCCATTGGTTCAGGTCTTGGAATAAGAAATCCCTATAACATAAAGATAATTCTTGAAACAGTGGATATTCCTGTTATCGTTGATGCAGGAGTGGGAACAGCCTCTGATGTATCAATTGCAATGGAGCTTGGCTGTGATGCTGTGCTTGTAAACACTGCAATTGCTGGTGCAAAGGACCCTATAATTATGGCTGAGGCACTTAAACATGCATGGATTGCAGGCAGGCTTGCTTATAAGGCAGGAAGAATTCCAAAGAAACTTTATGCTTCTGCAAGTTCACCAATTGAAGGAATGCTTACATGAAGCACAATCTTTATCTAATAAGTAACAGGAAGCTTTTTCCTGATGAACAAGCCTTTTTAGAGGCAGTTGAGGTTGCTTTAAAAGCAGGGGTCAAGGCTTTTCAGTTAAGGGAAAAGGACATGGCTGCAAAGGAATTTTACTTTCTTGCAAAAAAAATGCGTGAGATAACAAAAAGAAATGATGCTTTGCTATTCATAAATGACAGAATTGATATTGCTCTGGCTGTTGATGCTGACGGAGTTCATCTTCCCCAGAATGGTTTTCCCGCTCATGTTGTAAGAAAATTCTGGAAGGATAGATTTATCATTGGTGTATCAACTCATTGTCTTGAAGAGGCAAAGGAAGCGGAAGAATGGGCTGATTTTATAACATTCAGTCCTGTTTTTTATACTCCTTCAAAGGGACAACCGCAGGGAATAGGGAGGTTAAAAGAAGTAAAAGAAGCTGTTAATTGCAGGGTTTTTGCTCTTGGTGGAATTAAACTTGAAAATGTTAAAGAAGTGATGCCTTACTGTGATGGAGTTGCCATGATAAGCGGAATTTTAGGGCAAAAAGACATTGAAGGAACAGTGAAAAAATTCAAGGAAATTTTAGGAGAAAAGCAATGACAAGAATTGAATTAGCAAAAAAAGGAATAATTACTGATGAAGTAAAAGAGGTTGCAAAAGAAGAAGAAATCACTCCTGAAATTCTTTCACAGAATATAGCAGAAGGAAAGGCAGTTATAACAAGAAATGTTCTTCATAATATAAAGCCTCTTGGAATAGGAAAAGGGCTAAGAACAAAGATAATAAATGCCAATATTGGAACATCCAAAGACAAGACAGACCTAAATGAAGAGCTTGAAAAACTTGATATAGCTGTAAAATATGGAGCAGATGCTGTAATGGACCTTTCAACAGGTGGTCCTCTTACAGAGATGAGAAGAGCCATTATAAAGCATTCTCCTGTAAGCATAGGAACAGTCCCTATTTACGAGGTTGCTGTAAGGGCAATTGAAAAGTATGGAAGTATAGTTAAGATGACAGTTGACGATATATTTGATGTAATAGAGGAACACGCAAAGGATGGAGTTGATTTTGTAACAGTTCACTGCGGAGTTACAATGAAGATTGTTGATATGCTTAAATCTGGCAAGAGAGTTTTGCCTATTGTCAGCAGAGGAGGCTCAATACTTGCAGACTGGATATGCTCTCATGGAAGGGAAAATCCCCTTTATGAGTATTTTGACAGACTTATTGAACTTGCAAAAAAATATGACCTCACACTCAGTCTCGGAGATGGATTAAGACCGGGATGTCTTGCTGATGCAACGGACAAATATCAGTTGCTTGAACTCATAACCATCGGCAAATTAAAGGAAATTGCAGTGTCAGAGGGAGTTCAGTGCATAATTGAAGGTCCGGGACATCTTCCGCTCAAGCATGTGGAGACAAACATAAAACTTCAGAAAAGCATATGCAAGGAAGCACCTTTCTATGTTCTTGGTCCACTTGTAACAGACTGTGCAATGGGTTATGACCATATTGCAGCAGCAATCGGAGGTGCGCTGGCAGGAATGTATGGCGCTGATTTTCTCTGCTATGTTACTCCTTCAGAACATATAAGACTTCCTGATAAAGAAGATGTAAAGGAAGGAGTTATTGCCTCAAAAATTGCAGCTCATTCTGCAGACCTTGCAAAAGGTTTAACTAAGGCATGGCAAAGAGACAATAAAATGGCTCAGGCAAGAAGAAACTTTGACTGGCAGGAACAGATTAATCTTTCCTTTGACCCTGAAAAAGTTCGTTCCATGCGTTCTGAAAGACCTCCTGTGGAAGATGAAAGAGTATGCAGTATGTGTGGTGAGTTTTGTGCAATAAAGATTTCAAGGCAGGCTGTAGAGGAGTAGCATTCAGAGATTGCTCAAGACAGCAATTTTATGAAACTTTGAGTTGACATTTTTTATATAAAAATTTATTATTTTTTTATGGACTGCTTTTAGAAAAATTAAAACTGGTGACCATATCTGCTTCATCTATAAATCTGAAGATGAATGGAAAAGGAATATAGTTCCTTTTCTTATTGAAGGAATTAGAAAAAAAGAAAAAGTTTTATATGTCTATGATGAGCATTCCCAAGAAGATATAAAAACTCTTCTTAAAAACGAAGGCATAGAAGAAAAAATATTGGAAGAAAACAAAGATATAGTTTTTCTTAGTTCAGAGGATGTTTACACAAAAGACGGATTTTTTGACCCTGACAGAATGATTGAACTTCTTATATATGAAACTGAAAAGGCTGTTTCTGAAGGTTATCCTTCAATTCTTATTACAGCAGAAATGACATGGGCATTAAAAGGAGTACCAGGTTCGGACAGACTGATTGAATATGAGGGGAAAGTGAATGAAAAAATTTTTAAAAAATATCCCTGTACAGCAATATGTCAGTATAACTTTCAAAAATTTTCCTCAGGTCAAATTGAAGAATTAATCAAAATTCAGCCCATTATTTTATGGGAAGACGAATTAATAAAAAATATTTTTTTTATGGATATACAAAACCACTCTTCTGAAGAATTTAAAAAGAAATGTATTGCAAAATATTTATACCTTTTATCTGCTGAAAAAGCTCTGGAAAAGAGAATAAGAGATTTGGAAGTCATATTAAATGAGCATCCTTTCATAGGAATAGCCATTGCAATAGATGAGCCTCCTAAGTTTATTTTTGTTAATAATAGATTTGCTGATATATTTGGTTTAGATAAAGGTGAGTTTTTCAGAATGAATCCTGAAAAACTTAGAGACATTATACACCCTGATGACTTTGATTTGTTCATAAATGGATATAAATCTGTTCTGAATGGTGAATTGAAATCTTTTAATCAGAGAATTCGCGGTATTAATAGAAATAAAGATTTAATATGGCTCATGTTATTAATGAACACAATAGATTATATGGATACAGAATGTGTTGAAATTGTCATTTCTGATATTACAGAGACTGTTCTTAAAGAAGAAGAATTTAAAAGCCTAAGGGAACAGTTCTTTTTAGCTCAAAAAATGGAAGCAGTCGGGAAGCTTACTGCAGGAATTGCTCATGATTTCAATAATATTCTTACAGCTATAAAAGGCTTTACACAGCTTTCTATAAGCAAGCTTTCGGAGAATGACCCTGTAAGGAAATATTTAGAGAATGTTCAGGCTGTAGCAAATAAAGCTGAAAATCTTATAAAACAGCTTCTTGCATTCAGCAGGAAACAGATTTTAGAGCCAAAGGTGATAAATATAAATGACCTGATAAAAAGCATGGAGGATATGCTTAAGAGGTTGTTAGATGAGGATATTCTATTATTTTTAAGGCTTTCAACTGATTTGGGAAATGTTAATGTTGACCCTGTTCAGATAGAGCAAGCTATAGTTAACATTTTAGTAAACGCAAAAGATGCAATGCCAACAGGAGGAAGCTTAACAATAGAGACAGCCAATGTTGAGTTAGATGAAAATTATGTAAAAAAACATCATGCTGTAAAAGCAGGTTCTTATGTAATGATAGCAATAACTGATACAGGAGTTGGAATACCTCCTGAGATAAGAGACAGAATCTTTGAACCTTTCTTTACCACAAAAGAGGGAGGCTCAGGGCTTGGACTTTCAACTGTTTATGGAATAGTTAAACACCATGGGGGAAATATATGGGTTTACAGTGAAGTTGGTAAAGGAACAACATTTAAAATTTATCTTCCAAGGGTTGATAAGGAAGTTGAACAGGATGTTTTTGAAAAACAGAAGGATAAGATTATAAGGGGGAATGAGACTATTCTGGTTATAGATGATGATGAAAATACAAGAGCTGTTATTCTTGAAATGTTAAGAAACATGGGATACAAGACTCTTGAGGCAAAAGATGCTGATATGGCTGTATTTTTAGCACAGTTTTATGATAAACCCATACACCTTGTTATTTCAGATGTAGTCATGCCTGGCATGAGTGGACCAAGACTGATAAGAAGAATGAATGCTTATAGACCAAATCTAAAAGTTTTGTATATGTCAGGCTATACAGATAATGTCATAGCCCAGCATGGAATTCTTAAAAAGGGAGTTAACTTTATTCAGAAACCTTTTAGCATGGAAGCTTTGTCAAGAAAAATAAGGGAAGTTCTTGATAAAGCTTAGTTCTAAATTTACTGTTTTTTTATTCCGAGGGACTCAATATCACTCAGGAGTAGAATGACAAAGTCGCTCAATAAAGCTCTTTTCTATTGACAAATTCAGGGAATAATCCAAAATTGCCGACAGAAAATTATGTTTTGGACTATTTTGTCATCGGAGTCATTCTGAGCTTCTTATTTTGTCATTCTGAGGGAGCGTAAGCGACCGAAGAATCTGCACGGGAGACCCTTCGGCTTCGCCTCAGTGTGACAAAGAAAATGAAGGGGGACA
>Ga0209227_1000524_pt1 | contig 33277 bp, 29 predicted proteins | sample YNPBryantNP2012_FD_185815 | JGI IMG/M metagenome (GOLD analysis project Ga0209227, IMG submission 185815) | Anoxygenic and chlorotrophic microbial mat microbial communities from Yellowstone National Park, USA - YNP Bryant NP 2012 (SPAdes)... ...
CGGGCATCGCCACCCTCACCGACGCGCGGGTTCTCTACTACCTCGACCAGCCGGAGACCTACCGCAACAACGAAGCCTGCATCTACGACGCCGCGTCTTTCCTGTTCGCTATGCTGAGTTTACAGCCGTGAGAGCAAAAACGTCCCGAAGGTTGTTGAACCTTCGGGACGTTCTTCGACGCGAGTGATCCACATGGCCGTAACCCGCCGTGCTGTGCCTGCGAACCCCGCTCAAGCGGGACTTTGCAGCCATAGCCCGACGGGCTATCGTCGGGCGGGGCTGTTTGTCAAGGCGTATTTGTTAAGGCCGAAAGTAATCTGCTTCGTACGGGCCAAAGCCAGCTGTCACACAGGCCTGGGGATAGCGGCCAAGAGAAGACATATCTTTAAGTTTTCCAGCAACCAACTTTTCAAGAATTTCTTGTCTTTTTGTATAAAAAGGCATTTCTTGGTCTATCTTTTCATAAAACTCGGCATAAACTAACTTAAATCTATCAATGTAATGGGCAATTTTTGACCAATCATAGTCAAAGGTACTATAACTAAATTTTTCATGCTCTCGGTCAAACTCAATCAAAGGCAGGCAGATGCCAGGGCCGTACTTGTTTTCTTTATATGAGAGAATTCGGTAATTCGTACATTTAGGCAGGCATGTGGATAGCCAAGACTTTCATGCGCGAACCAGCGAGTTCGGGGCGCTGGAAGCGGTAAGCGGTCAATGCCACGCCTAACATGACACTGTACACTAAAGCCGTATGCTGATAAGCAGCAACCAGTCCACTCCAGCGTGCGGCTTCCAGGCCGAAGTAACGTTTCGCCCAGGCAAAGTGGCGTTCAATCACCATGCGGAATCTGGCATGAAACCGCCATTGGCGAATGAAAGGCAAAGTGGCTAAAGCGGTTTTACCTTTTCTGCGCAAGTTGTAGTCAATCATGAAACCTGCATGTAAAACGACACGGATGTAATTCAAGAGCGCATAAGTAAAATAGGCGGCATCGGCGCGGACAATGGCAATCCGAAAACCAAAACAAGCTACTGCTAAGGCTAAGAGCGGAATCGCCGCCAGGCTGTCGTAGAAGTTGGCCGGCGTCACCAGGAACATGATCGGCAATTCCGACCAACGACATAACAAGGTATGCACCTTGTAGCCCCAAATTGAACCTTTCCATCGCTTAGGAAAACTCCATCCAGCATCCGGGTCGCGAGGATACCAGGCCTGTAGGGTTGTGGAATCCAGCACCACATCCACTCCATGAATGATTTTGCGGCGATACAATTGCCAGACCATGCCCACGAAGAACAGCCAGAACACCCAGATACCAAGTGTGCGACGACGTTCCCAATATTGCCCGACACTGATGACTTGCCCATCTTCAAACCCTGCCTGCTTTGCAGCCTCAGGATGGCTGCGAAAATAATCCACCACCATCTCGTAGCTCATCTGCCAGGCGCTTTGGATATACGCTACCAGCAGGATGCTTTCATCGGAATACCGTCTTTTGCGACCCCGCCGATGTGAATCTGGAAGCGACGGGGGGAACAGGTTCACCGCCCAACGGGCAACCTGCATGGCACAGGTCGTTTGCAGAAACTCAGCAGGCGTCACCCACAGCCGTTTTCCCAAGCGCGCAGGCAGGTTCTCCAGGCTCGTTGTCACGGGCGATAACAACGACGTCCCAGTATTTGAAAGTGCTGTACAATTGGTCATGGGGTCTCTCCTGGTTGTAGTAGATTCGATAACCAATTCTACTTCCATCAGAGACCCTCCTACTTCAAAACTAATTACCGAATCCTCTCTTAACGAATAAACGAATGTGCGTTCCTTCGTTGACAGCATCCTCCGGCAGGCCGGAAGCCTGGGCTGTGCTGCCTCTGTCCACGGTCTATTGTCCACTGTCCATCGTCCTCCTGCGCTATCCATTCATCTGGCAGGCTGGAAAACCTGCCCTATGGCGGTCTGCCGTCCGCCGTCCGCGGTCTGGATTGATTCGTTTCCCATTCGTTGACGGTTCTCCTTGCAGGCCCCTAAAGGCTCTTTTCGCCTGACAGGATGTCCCCAACGCAAACACTCACGATGTTGACTCTCACAAAATTTTTAATAATCACTGCTTGACATCCTGCTTTTTTCCTGGTAATATCTGCGTCAACAAAACAGCCCTGACGGCACTCTTATCCAGAGAGGCGGAGGGACCGGCCCGACGAAGCCTCAGCAACCTGTTTCTGTTGTGCCCAAGGGCACATTCTGTGTCCTGGCACGAGCAAAAAACAGAAACAAGGTGCTAATTCCGACAGACGGATGTTCTGGAAGATGAGAGGGCAGCCGTGCACGAATGCCAATTGCCCTTTCATGTCCGGAGGGGCAATTTTATTTTGCTGAGAGGTAAACGATGTCCACCACTTTCATGTCTTCTCCGAAACTCTACTTTACGTCTGAATCTGTCACCGAAGGGCATCCGGACAAAATCTGTGACCAGATCAGCGATGCCGTGTTGGACGCCTGCCTGGAGCAAGACCCTGCTTCCCGTGTCGCTTGTGAAACGGCGACGAAGACCGGTTTCGTGATCCTGATGGGCGAGATCACCACCCGCGCGAACTTCAACTACGACGAACTGGTGCGCAGGGTACTGCTGGAGATCGGATACGACGATAGCGGCAAAGGGTTTGATGGTAACACTTGTGGCGTCCTGGTGGCGATTGCCAAACAGTCCGGCGATATTGCCATGGGCGTAGATAAGGCGCTGGAGGCAAAGACCGGCGAAATGAGCGAGGACGAAATCGAGGCCATCGGCGCCGGCGATCAGGGGATGATGTTCGGCTATGCCTGCAACGAAACACCCCAGTTGATGCCGATGCCGATCTATCTGGCGCATAAACTCACCCGTCGTCTGGCGGAAGTGCGCAAAAATGGCACCCTGCCCTGGCTGCGCCCGGATGGGAAATCTCAGGTTACTGTCGAATACTCGTATGGCAAGCCGAAACGCGTGGATACCGTACTGATTTCCACACAACATGCGCCGCATGTTTCCCAGGCTGAAATTCGCGAGCAGGTGATCGAGCATGTCATTCTGCCGGTGCTACCGCCAGAAATGGTGGATAAAGACCTCAAAATCTATGTCAACCCAACCGGCCGCTTCGTTGTAGGAGGCCCGATGGGCGATTCCGGGCTGACCGGGCGCAAGATCATCGTGGATACGTACGGAGGCATGGGGCGCCATGGCGGCGGATGTTTCAGCGGCAAAGACCCGACGAAGGTGGATCGCTCTGCCGCTTATGCGGCGCGCTGGGCCGCGAAGAATGTGGTGGCCGCAGGGCTGGCAGATCGGTGCGAAATTCAGGTAGCCTATGCGATTGGGGTGGCGCGGCCGCTTTCGGTCAACGTTGAGACATTTGGCACCGGGCGCATTCCGGATGAGAAGATCGCCGAGCTGATCCTGGAGCACTTTGATCTTCGCCCCGGCGCTATCATTCGCGACTTGAACCTGCGCCGCCCGATCTATCGCCCCACTGCGGCTTACGGCCATTTTGGCCGCGATGATCTTGATCTTCCCTGGGAGCGCACCGATAAAGCAGAGGCGCTGCGGCGCGCAGCCGGGCTTTGACCCTCATGCATATTTTGCTCATCCATCAGGCTTTCGCCTCTCTGGATGAGGCCGGCGGCACGCGACACTACGAGCTGGCGCGTTTGCTCACCTCCTCTGGCCATCGGGTGACGGTCATTACAGGCACGGTCAACTATCTGAGCGGGCGCGCCGAAAACTCTCCCTCGATAGAACAGCAGGAGGGGTTGACTATCTGTCGCGTGCCGCTTTACACAGCGTATCATCGCTCGTTCTTTCATCGCTTGCTTTCGTTTTTCTCTTTCACCTGGAACGCCTTTTGGGCTGGCCTGAAAGTCAAAGGGGTGGAAGTGGTATGGGGAACTTCACCCCCGATCTTCCAGGGCCTTTCGGCCTGGGCGCTGGCACGATGGAAACGAGCGCCTTTTCTCTTTGAAGTGCGCGATCTCTGGCCGCGTTTCGCGGTCGCGATGGGGGTGATTCGCAATCCGCTCCTGATCAAAGCATCTGAGGCGCTGGAGTGTTTCCTCTACCGTCAAGCCGATCAGGTGGTGATTAACAGCCCCGGGTTTATGGATCACGTTCGGAGTCGAGGGGCAAAGCGGGTAGCCCTGATTCCAAACGGGGCGGATCCGCTCTTTTTTGAAGCTGCTACTCCCCTGGATGATCTACGGCGTTCGCTGGGTCTGGAAAACAAAATCGTGGTTCTTTATGCTGGAGCGCACGGGCCGGCGAACGACCTGGAAGTGGTACTGGAAGCAGCCCGTTTGCTTCAGGGTTCTGCGGTCCATTTCCTGCTGGTGGGAGATGGAAAAGACAAGCCACGGTTACAACAACTGGCAGCCTCGTGGGGATTGGAGAATCTCACCTTTTTGTCTCCGCTGCCCAAGCGGGAAATGCCTGCTTTGTTGCACACGGTGGATATGGGTCTGGCCATCTTGAAGCCGCTGGAGGAATACAAGACGACCTATCCGAACAAGGTCTTTGACTACATGGCGGCGGGCCTGCCGGTCTTGCTGGTGATTGACGGGGTGATCCGTGAGGTGGTGGAGGCGGCAGGGTGCGGAATTTTCGTTCCACCGGGGGATGCGCAAGCCCTGGCTGAGGCGGCCCTCAAACTGGCTTCCGATTCAGAATTGCGCCGCAGGATGGGCGACCGCGGTCGTGCCTATCTGGAGGCGCATTTCGACCGCCGCCGCCTGGGGGAGCAGTTTCGGGAGATCGTGGAAGAATTGGGGGCGTTGAAAGCGGTCAAAAATTGAACTGCCACTTTCAAGTGCAAGTATTCGGAGCTCCCTGTAGTAAATTTGGGCGGTGTACGCTCTTAACAAAATCTTGACAAGAAAGATGATAAATAGTATTATTACCTATATAGCAGGCAAATAGCTTGACTATTACCAATCACGATTCTAAAGGCCATGTTCTGTAAGCAAATATATATAGGCGCGTCAAACATGGTCTTTGAAGGCCTGTTTGGTATATGTAGCCAGAGACAATGTCCGAAATGTGCGGCATTCTGTGCTTTCGATAGCGTTATTCGGGTTTCCAGAAGCGTGGTAAACGGCTCTTAAGTTGGGTGGGTATTTTATTGTCCAGCGGACCCAGTAAATGCATCTCAGGAAAATTCCAGAAAGGAGTTAGTATCCTATGCGGCATTTTGTGATTGTAGGCGTCCTGGTGCTCCTGCTTTCCATCCTGACGTTTTGGGGATTGGAGGCGATGGGCCTGATGCCAGTCCAGGCTTCGCTGCAGGCGCAAACCGTGGATTGGATGTTCAGGCTGGAAATGGCGGTCATTTCCTTTCTGTTTGCTCTGATTGTTGTCCCTCTGGTATACAGCCTGCTGGTCTTTCGGCGCAAACCTGGAGATACGAGTGACGGGGAGCACATTGAAGGCAATACACGGCTGGAGGTTACCTGGACGGTTCTTCCCCTGATCACGGTTCTGGTTTTCTCTTACCTGGGGGCGGTAACGCTGGGAGAAACACGGCGGCTGGATCCAAATGCGATGGTCGTCAATGTAACCGCCTTCCAGTGGGGATGGCGCTTTGAGTATCCTGACTATGGTATTCAGAGCAACAAGCTGTATTTGCCTGCGAACCGTCAGGTCGTTCTCAAGATGAATTCCAACGACGTGATCCACTCTTTCTGGGTACCGGAGTTCCGCATTAAGCAAGATGTGGTACCTGGTCGGACGACAGAATATCGCATCACGCCCGTGCAGATTGGGGAATACAAGGTACGGTGTGCTGAAATTTGCGGCGCCTCTCATGCCTATATGGTAGCCCCGGTGGTGGTGGTTTCCCAGACTGATTTTCAGAAATGGGTTCAGGAATCGGTGGCTGCTCAGGCAGCAACCAGCGGCCCAGACCCGAAGCGTGGTGAAAAACTTTATAACGAACTCGGATGTAAGGCCTGTCACTCCATAGATGGAAGCAAGGGGGTCGGCCCGACGTGGAAGGGTCTTTGGGGAGAACAGGTTAAGCTGAGTGATGGCACAACGGTTGTTGCAGATGAAGCCTATATCATCGAATCCATTCGGCAACCTCAGGCGAAGATTGTAGCGGGCTTCGAGCAACAAGCCATGCCTGCCTTCACAACGTTGACGGATGCGGAGCTCGCTGATTTGATTGCGTTCATTCAGACGCTCAAGTAATGAGGAGGACGCTATGAAGAAAATCCTTTCCCTGGGATTGGTGCGCGGTTTGCTCTGGCAGATTGCAGGAACGGCTGCCGGGGCCTTGCTGGTGACAGGTATCCGTGCCTTGATGGGATTGAACCCGTGGGGTAGCTTCCTGTTTACCGAGCCGGCCTGGGTGGTCGGCGCGCTGACCGGCGTCATTGCGTTTGTTTGGGGTGTCGGCGCTCTGACAGATTGGTTCAAGTGGGCTTTGGGCGAGGAGACGCCGGAACACCGGGAAGACCCGCCTGGGTGGGAGAAATATTTCGGCGTTTCGCTGGATCACAAAGTCATCGGTATTCAATACACGGTCACAGCGATCCTGCTACTCCTGGTGGGAGGTTTGTTTGCTCTGATCTTCCGCCTGGAACTGGCGGCCTCAGGAATGCAGTTTATTTCTCTACAGTTGTATAACACCCTCATGAGTTTGCATGGAATGGTGATGATTGTCGGCATTCTTCTGGGGGTCGCTGGGGTTATGAACTATCTCGTTCCAATGCTCATCGGGGCGCATGATATGGCCTTCCCGCGCTTGAATGCCTTTTCTTACTGGATTGCTCCGCCGGCTGCAATTGTCCTGCTTTCCAGCCTGGCCCTGGGTGGATTTGACACCGGATGGACCGGTTATCCGCCGCTTTCGACGCGTTCGCCGGTTGGGATTCAGATGTTCTTCGTAGGTGTATGGGTCTCCGGCTGGTCCTCCATTTTGGGAGGCCTTAACCTGATCGCCACGGTCATGCGCTTGAGCGCCAAAGGGATGACCGCTTTTCGTATGCCTATCCTGGCGTGGGCTTCTGTAGCCACTTCATTGATCTCCCTGACCGCAACGCAGTTAATCGGCCTTTCTTTCCAGCTGGTCATGTTCCAACGCTTGTTGGGGATGGGCTTCTTTGATCCGGCCAAAGGAGGCAATCCGATCCTCTTCCAGCATCTTTTCTGGTTCTACTCCCATCCTGTGGTGTATGTATTTATCTTGCCCGGCCTGGGTGTTGTGAGCGAGCTGCTGCCGGTCTTTGTGCGTAAGCCTCTCTTTGGCTATCGCTGGGTTGCCATGTCTTCGCTTGGCATTGCCCTGGTCGGTTTCCTGGTCTGGGCACATCACATGTTTACCTCTGGCATGAACGAATATCTCCGTGTGCCGTTCATGTACAGCACTTTACTGGTCGCTGTGCCGACCGGGGTTAAGTTCTTCTCCTGGGTCGCAACGCTCTGGAAAGGAAAGATCGAGACGCCTACGCCCATGCTTTTTGTACTTGGGGCGATTGTTGTTTTCCTGATGGGTGGGCTTTCCGGGCCGCCGAATGGGGTTGTGACCACGGATCTTCACCTGCACGATACGTATTTTGTCGTTGGGCATTTCCATGACACGATGTTCGGAGGGTACATCTTTCCGTTCTTTGCCGCCATTTATTACTGGTTCCCTAAGGCGACCGGGCGGCGGATGAGCGAGAAACTCGGAAAGTTACATTTCTGGCTGCTCTTCCCCTCTTTCCTGGTCATGACTTTTCTGATGATGCGCGTGGGACTGTTGGGGATGCGACGACGCATCGCTGACTACGATCCGGCGCTCGGTCTTGACTTCTGGCACCTTTTGATTACCATTTCCGCGTTCTTGATCGCCGCCTCGGTGCTGGTTTTCCTCTATAACTTCTTCCGCAGCATCAAACATGGGGAACCAGCCCCCGGTAACATCTGGCGTTCTCGTTCTCCGGAGTGGCAGGTGCCTTCTCCGATGCCGGTTCATAACTACGAGGAGGCTTTTGAAGTAGTGGGAGAGCCATACGATTACGGCTTGCCCGGCTCGACGTATATCCGCTTCAACGGAAAATCTCATTAGACTGTCCTGGATGTTTCAGAGGGAGAATCTCTATGGCACACACGGATAAGCAAACCGCCTTTCGCCTGGGTGTTTTGATCTTTGTCTACCTGGCTATATTGACGGCGCTCGAATTTTATGTCGCTGTTGCAGTTCCTTCTGTGGTAGTCCTCAGCCTGATCGCCCTGGTAAAAGCCGGGTTGGTGGTTTACTACTACATGCATATCTATCGCCTGTATCAGGAAACCGAGACCGACCCAAACTCTTATGAGTACAAAGCGGGTACATTACGCTTGGGACTCTGGCTCTTCCTGCTTTCGGATGCTTTTGCCTTTGGGGGATTGGCGGTCGCTCGCTTCAACCTGTGGGGAATGACGCGGCCGCCTCTTAACCAGGTGCTGGGGCTGATTATCACCTCGGTTTTGCTCGTTTCCTCGTTTTTCATGAACCGGGCCGAGACTGCAATGGCACATGGGGAGCGGCGCAATTTTGTGATCAGCCTGGTGATCACGCTATTGCTGGGGATCGGGTTTCTGGTCGGGGTTATAGGCATTGAATGGCCTTCGGCGATCCATGAGGGGATTACGCCCTCTTCCAATACTTTGGGCGCCGTGTTCTTTATGATGACCGGTATGCATGGCTTCCACGTTTTGACGGGTGTGATCTTCCTGCTGATCGTTTTGCGCAACGGGCTGCGTGGATTGTATTCCGCAGAGCGCCATCGAGCTGTGGAAGCGGCTGCCGTGTACTGGCACTTCGTAGATGTGGTCTGGATTTTCTTCTATCCGGCGCTTTACCTGATTGGAACAGGAGTCTGAAATGCGCAGTGCGATCCGTCTGGGGTTGATTCTGCTCGGACTGTTGGGGTCGCTGGTTCTCCTGCTACAATTGCGGCAGGAGAACGTCCGTCTACGGGGGGTGGTCTATGATCCTCCGGTCCCGGCGGCAGATTTTTCTCTTGTCCGAGCGGATGGCACCGTGTTTCGCTTGAGCGAACAAAGAGGAAAAATTGTTTTGCTCTTCTTCGGCTATACCTTCTGCCCTGATGTATGCCCGACCACATTAAGCGATGTGCGCCTGGCTCTTGACAGGTTGAAAGAAGCGGAGCGTGAGCGTGTGCAGGTCGTTTTCGTGAGCGTAGACCCCGAACGGGACACTCCGCAGCGGATTCAGCAATATGTGGAACATTTTTCCCCCACCTTTATCGGCTTGAGCGGCTCGGAAGAAACGCTGACCCCCATCTGGAAGGCTTATCAGGTAACCCGCATTGTGGAGAAAACCACTTCTGCAGCAAGTTACCTCGTGACTCATTCGGCGTATCTCTATCTGATTGATCCCGAGGGATATTTGCGAGTGATCTTTCCCTTCGGCACTGCTCCCGATGATATTGCATATGACATTCGGTATATTTTATCGAAGAGCGCTAAAAAGTAATCTATGCTGGAAATTTTCTACGGGTAGTTTATGATCAAGCGAATTATCCTTGCATTCTTACTGGGGTTGCTGGTTGCGGCGATTACTATAGAAATCGCTTATCGCCTGCAGCGCCGTGAAAATCGTGAAACCAGTCGCATTGAGCTGGTGATCCCAAAGGGAACAGCAGAGAGAGTGGCCAGAGGCGAAAAGCCCCCTGAAATTCCACGGGAGATGCAGTTTGTGGTAGGGGATGTGCTGGTGGTTGTCAATCAGGACGATGTGCCCCATCAGTTAGGAACGCTTTGGGTTCCGCCTGGCACCTCTGCCAGCCTGGTTTTGGGAGATGTGGAGAATCTGGCTGTCGAATGTTCCTTTCAACCCAGCCGTTATTTTGGGATCGAAGTGCGTGAGCCTGTGACCTGGAAAACACGCCTTTTGGGTATTTTCTTTTCCGGATTACCGTTGGGCGCGTTGTTCGCCGTCTATAGCATTCTTTTGAAGAAGCCTGCAGCATGATACGTTTGATGTTCTCGCGCCGCTGGTTGTTGACCACCTTCCTGGTGGTGCTTGGTGCGGCAGTGTGTGTTCGGTTGGGGTTCTGGCAACTGGATCGCCTGCAGCAACGCCGCACCTTCAATGCCCATGTGCTCCAGATGCAGTCGCTGCCCCATCTGGACTTGAACAGCATCACCGACCCAGACGCATTGACGAGCATGGAGTATCGCGCGGCAACGGCGCATGGCCAATACGATTATTCCGCCCAACTTGTCCTGCGTAATCAGTATTACGAGGGACAGTATGGCTACCATCTCCTGACTCCCCTCCTGCTTAAAAGCGGGCAGGCTGTTCTGGTGGATCGGGGATGGATTCCGGCAGATGGAAACGCCTCCGCGCTTGACTGGCAACAGTATAACGAGGGGACTCAGGAAGTCAGCGTGCGCGGCATTTTGCGACTTGGTCAACCTTCCTCCCGCAATGCTCCTGAGAAGGGTCTATGGGTGACGGTTGACCTGGAACAAATCGGCGCTCGAATGCCCTACGGGCTTTTCCCCGTTTACCTGCAACTCGACCCACAGCCAGGGCGAACTCAACCTCCTGTGCCTTATCAGCCTGTTATCGAACTTACGGAAGGCCCTCATCTGGGATATGCCATCCAGTGGTTCACCTTCGCGGCCATTTTGCTTTTGGGGTATCCTTTTTATCTCAGGAAACAGGAACAAGTACCAGGCTCCAACCATCGTCAACCTCCGGCCTGAGCACGGCTTCGACCCATGCAAGGACCCCCTCCGTTTCAGAGGGGGTCCTTTTTTTCAAGCAGGTTGTGGTGTGCCGCTGGTCTTTGGAACAGGGGGCGGGAAGATTTTCTCGAATTCTTCGCGATTCAGGGTTTCCACTTCCAGCAGGCGCTGGGCTACCGCGTCAAGTTTTTCGCGGTATTGGATCAGGATCGCTTTGGCCCGTTCGTATGCCTGACTGACCAGGCGACGCACTTCAGCATCAATTTGTTCGGCGACGGCTTCGGAGTAATCTCGCTGTTCGGCGATTTCGCGTCCCAGAAAGATCAGCTCTTCTTTCTGACCATATACCATCGGGCCGAGGGCATCGCTCATGCCCAGGCGGGTTACCATCATTCGCGCCAGGCGCGTGACGCGCTCCAGATCGTTGGAGGCGCCGGAGGTAATGTCATCAAAGACGATCTCCTCCGCGGCTCGCCCCCCCAGCAAACCCACCATCTCCGCCATCAGTTTGCGGCGGGATGCAAGCATCCGATCGTCTTCCGGGACGGCGAGAGTGTAGCCGCCCATTTGACCGCGGGCGATGATCGAAATCTTTTGCACCGGATCTGCTTCTGGTAAGGCGTGCATGACGACCGCGTGACCGGCCTCGTGGTAGGCGATGATGCGCTTTTCTTCGGGAGAGATCAGGCGAGATTTGCGTTCCGGGCCGGCTATGACGCGCTCGATGGCTTCTTCAAACTCTGCCTGACCGATTGTGCGCTTGTTGCGACGCGCCGCCAGGATGGCTGCTTCGTTGACCATGTTTTCCAGATCGGCGCCGACAAAACCCGGCGTCGCGCGCGCCAGCGCTGTCAGATCAACATCTGGCTCTAAGGGTTTGCCGCGCACATGGACGCGCAGGATCGCCTCCCGTCCTCTGACATCCGGCCGATCCAGAACGACGCGGCGGTCAAAGCGGCCGGGGCGTAGCAGGGCCGGGTCGAGGATGTCTGGGCGGTTGGTAGCGGCCATGACGATGATGCTGGTATCGGTATCGAAACCATCCATTTCCACCAGAAGCTGGTTGAGCGTTTGCTCACGTTCGTCGTGGGAGCCGCCCAGGCCAGTCCCACGCTGCCGCCCCACGGCGTCAATTTCATCCACGAAGACGATACAGGGAGCATGGCGTTTGGCCTGATCGAACAGATCGCGCACGCGGCTGGCGCCGACGCCAACGAACATCTCCACGAACTCCGAGCCGGAGATCGAGAAGAAGGGTACGCCGGCCTCGCCAGAAACCGCTTTGGCCAGCAGCGTCTTACCTGTGCCGGGCGGCCCAACCAGCAGCACCCCTTTCGGAATGCGGGCGCCAAGCTGGATGAATTTTTGCGGTTCGCGCAGGAACTCCACTACCTCGCGTAGCTCTTCTTTGGCCTCATCCACGCCGGCTACGTCTTCAAAAGTGACCGTGGGATGATCCCCGGTGAACATACGGGCGCGCGATTTGCCAAAGTTTAAAGCCGCACTGTTGCTTCCCTGCGCCTGACGGAAGATAAACCACAGGAACACGCCCATCAGGATCACGGGCAACAAGTAAAGGATGCTGCTAAAGATACTGCTCCACAGGGAAGGCGGCTGAATCTCGATCTTGACGTAGTCTGGCGAGAGATCAGCGGTTGTAACGCCCAACGCCTGTAACTGTTCGATCAGCGTGGTTTCCGATTCCTTGTGGGAGATACGTTCGCTTGCATCCTTGTAAATGATCAACAAGCGACTGTCATTCTCCACACTGATACGGCTCACTTTGTGATCGCGCAGGTCTTGAGCCAGTTGATTCAGGCTGACTGGCTGTTGTGTTCGCGTATCCTGGCGCAGGGCCATCCAGACCAATACGCCCAGTGCTATAAGGAATAGAAAGGTAACCAGGTATGATTGTTGACCTTTGTTCGGTTGATTCATAGTCACTCCTCTGCCATAATTATACCAGTCTGCCTGCAAGAAGAAGGGCGGGGCATATAAGAGGGATGTTAGAGATGGAAACTGGCTTGCCGGGCGCCCCTTACAGAAGACGCATCAGGATTTGTGGGAAAAGTCCGGAAATCACCAGGAAGAGTACCCCCAGGCTCAACAAAATTTTCTCCTCCAGATTTTCCTCTTGTTTCCAGTCGTTCGCTCCCGATTCCATCGCGAAGAGCACGTTGAAAGTGCGCAAGGCATGGCCAAAAATTCCAGCCAGAGAAATCAGAAAGAGCAAACCCCAGAGGAGGGAGTAGGTGCTTGATTCGTTCCAAAGAATGACTCGCCAGGGGAAGCTCGCCAGAAGGGGAAAGCCAGCCGTCGAGAAAATGGCCAGAATCAGGGAGGTCGCTGCAAAGGGGAGGCGTCGTCCCAAGCCTTCCAGAGTGCGTTGTTCCAGCCCGTGACCCCGGTGATAGAGTATCGAGAGCGAGAATCCCCAAAGAACAAAGTTCAGGCTACGGGGGAAAAGGGAAGCGAGCAGGATGGAATGACCGTTCTGACCCAGGCTCAGACTTAACAGACCGTATCCCGTTTCAATCATGGCGGCATAGCCCAGGGCACGACCCCAATGGCGTTCGACGAGCATCTCGCCGCTCCCGATCAGTATCATGAGCAGACCGCTGATCTGAAACAACGAGATCAGACTGGTGTAGAGCGAAAAGCGTTCCAGGATATTCCCTGTAAAAAGCAGGGTGCTGAGGGGGAGTAGCCATAACAGGAAGCTGGCAAAGTAGGGATGGAGTTCTGCCCCCAGGAGCGGCATCCAGGAGTGAAATGGAAAAAGGCCCGCGCTCAACGCCAGCCCAACGCCTAAGAGCGCAATCACAAATGGAGCTCGGGCTGCGTCGCTCATGATCCGGGGTTCGCTGCCGAAGGAGGCGGCCAGCAACAGAAAGGGGAATGCCAGCGTTTGATGGGCAAGGAAGCGCAGAATCCCCGGCGATGGAGGGCGGAGCAAAAAGAGCAGAAGGAAACCCAGTGCCTCCAGGACAATGGCTGCGTACAGGAAGGGGCGCACCGTCAAAAGTGTCAAAAGCAGGCCATTGAAGAGGAATCCCCAGGGGATGAGCACTTCTGTTTTCTGCAAAAGGTGCACTCCGTAAAACCACATGGCTGTAATGCCATATAGCAAGATCAAGATATAGACAGCTTGCTTATCGAAAGATAAACTACGTCCCAGGAAATCAAACGAGGAAGATACTTTCAAATTCAGGCCGGCGAAGTGAAATGGGGTATCAAGCGGCACAAGCCAGGCCAGGATCGCCAGTCCCAGCGCGCTGAGTGTTCCCCAGCGGTACATCGTGCGCCGCGAAGCGGTGAAGAAGAAAATCCCCAACAGGATCGGCAGAAAAATCCAGAGATAGGCAGCCGTCAAGGCTCATCTCCTTTTGCAACGGGGGATGCAAGATGATGGGAAATTGCCAGTCCCGCCAGCAGATTCAATGCCGTCAACAGGAACAGGAGAAACGAGGAAGATTCCACTGAGGCATAGAGCAATTCAAAGCCATTCACGAAAACCAGAATCCCTGAAAGGTATGGAAAGGTAGCCGTGTTGAAGCCGAAGAGGAAGATGCCACTTCCAAGCAGAACGATACTTCCGATAAGCGACGGCGCAGGTGGGGTGATCAATATCGAAAAGGCACGCGTTGCGCCGATGCCGATCACAACCAGCAGCGCCAGCCCCTGGATATAGAAGAAGGAAGTATCCGGGCCAAAGGGGTGATCGCGTTCTTGCAGGCCCCTCCCCGATTGCAAGGCGATCGCGATGGAAGTGGTGACGATCCAGCCGGTAATCAATCGTAACAAGGCCATGCTCAGCGGCCAGGATTGGCTGAGTAGCAGGGTAAAAGGAATGTAAAGGAGGAAGAGCCATGCCACGCGCCATTGCCTTTGACGGGCTAACAACAATCCGCCGCAGCTCAGAATCAGGACCGCCAGCGCAATCCACGAAAAGATGGAGTTCATGGCCTGGTCAGGAAGAAGGTGAGCAGAATCAGCAAAACCAGCAGTGACCACAACAATCCGCTTGCGCCCTCCAACAGGTTATTGAATCCCTGGAAGAGGGCATTCAACAGGCGATAGAGCAGGTCCAAAACAGTCTCGGAAAGCTGCCGCCAGCTGCGCGAACCTGTCGGATGGATCCAGTGAGCGCGTGGGGGGGAGAGAATGCGAAGACGACGGCGGAGCAGGAAAAGCGCCCAGGTCAGGATGGCCGCCGGCAAAGCGAAGAGTGCCTGGGATACTGGCGCGGGCTGCCAGAATCCGAGCGCGATCAGCAGAATACTGAGCAGCAAAATCGCCAGGAAGTGCGTGTTGCGCACCCACGTCGGCTGTTCTTCCAGGGGCGGGCGTTTGCGTTGCCAGTGGAGCAGATAGCCCAATCCCAACAGGGTTTGCAGGATTCCCATCCCGATCCGCATCCCCATCGGGTATACATCCCAGGCGCTTGCTGCGGCCAGCGAGTAAGGCAGGCCAGAGAGCGCCCACCAGCCGATCAGAGTGAAGGCGCGCAGGGCGCGATGATCAAAGGACAGCAGGAAGAGCAGGCCTCCACCGCTCAGGGTCAGCACTCCCCAGGCCAGGCTACCCTCGCGATCCCCGACGAGGGCGCTGAAGATCGCCATGCTCCCGGCTGACATTCCCCAGAAGACGCGGCCATCCAGCGCATCCGAGGCGTTCAGCCAGTTCCAGGATGCCAGCAGGCCGGCCAGCCCCAGTGGAATAACCAGCCACCACAGAAGGGGGGAAGGGATGGCAGGCAGATAAGCCAGGAGAGCAACTGCCGAGGCGATTGCGACCGCGCGCAGTTGGGTGCCGAAACCGCGGCGCAAGAGCGATTCCTGAGGATAGGGCAGATGGAGGGGGAAAATGCCCAGGCGCAGGGCAAGGGCGATTGCCAGAAAAGGCGTTGCCTGGGGGGCGATTTGCCCGACGCGCAGGGGAATGCCTTCCCTGAGACTGACTACCCCGGCCCACAGAAGCAACAACAATCCCAGGATACGCAATCCCATGCCCAGGCTCAGGGAGCGAATGGCGTGAGGAGAAGCCGCGCTGCGTACCAGCGCCACCCATTCGGAAAGGTCAATCGCGGCCCAGAGGAAAGCCAGCGTCAGCGGGGTGGCCGAGAAGATTGCCATCATGCCCATCAGTGCCAGAATCAGATTCCCAAACGCAATGACGGGGCGCTGCGGGATTTCATTCGGCAAATCGGCAAGCAGGACAGCCAGTGTCAGGCTCAGCAGCGTCAGCGCGTAAATCCAGCCCGGCATTTCGACCTGAAATGCCAGTCTCTCGTCCGGTAAACCCCACAAAGGCAGTTCTATGCCGAGCGGCAGAAAAGGGTAGAGCGAGAACAGGCTGATCCAGCTCAATCCTGCTCCCCCGATTGCGATGAGCCAGACATAGCGTGCGGTGCGCGGTATCTGCGCCAGGATGAGAATGGCAAGCAGCGAGATCAGGAGTAACGCTGCGGGAAGCAGAAGGAGCATGGCTGTATTTTATCAGGTTTGCTTCCCCTCGGGTGGGATTTGCAAGCTCACAGAATGGAGACCGCCGACCGCAGACGGCGGACCGCGGGATAGACGATGGACCGTGGACGGTGGACGGTTATAGTGCCGGCTTTCCAGCCTGTTGGGGGGAGACTTTTAACGAATGGGGCAACGAATCGTAACTGCCTGCCCTAAGCGATGAAGAACTCTCTGCCTCTTGTCATTGCGAGCGTAGCGCATGTCCCGAGCGCAGCGTGGTAGTTGGTAGGTAATTACAACGAATCAGCGAACACTGACGGCGGACGGCAGAGCGCGGTGAGAAGATTCCCTTTTGCCGTGAAGTGATTGCCTCAAAAAGTAGATTGTGGCGAACCTGCCACAATCTACGCCGTGTCGTAACTGTTCAGTCTTGCATCAAAACTGTTGTGTTTGTCATTGCGAGGAGCGTTCTTCGCGACGAAGCAATCCCCAGGCGGTCGAGCTGGCCTGATAAACGGGAGATTGCTTCGCCAAAAAACGGCTCGCAATGACATGGCTGAATCGTTACGCCGTGTCTTTATTCTCCCAGGTAATCGCGTAGCTTACGGCGGATGGATAACTGGCGCAAGCGGCTCAGGGCCTGTGCTTCGATCTGGCGGACTCGCTCCCGCGTCACGCCCATCTTGCGCCCCACTTCTTCTAATGTATATGGCTGGCCATCCAGCAGACCATAGCGGAGCTGGAGAATGCGCACTTCTCGCGGAGGCAAAGTGCTCAAGATTTCATTGAGCTGTTCGCGCAACAGATTGTAGGTGGCCGTTTCATCCGGAGGGGGTGCCTCCTCGTCCTCGATGAAATCGCCAAGCACGGAATCTTCCTCATCATCCGTGGGGGTTTCCAGTGAGAGCGGCCGCCGTGCCACCTGGATCATGTTTTCCACTTTGCGCGGAGGTACTCCCAGCGCTTCGGCCAGCTCCTCAACAGTTGGCTCGCGTCCAAGCTTCTGGGTGAGCTGATGCTGCACCCGCAGTAACTTGTTGATTTGATCGCCCATATGCACCGGGACGCGGATCGTGCGCCCCTGGTCGGCAATGGCGCGCGTCACTGCCTGACGGATCCACCAGGTGGCATAGGTGCTGAATTTGTGGCCACGGCGATAGTCAAATTTCTTGGTGGCGCGGATCAGGCCAATGTTACCCTCCTGGATTAAGTCCAGGAAAGGCACGCCGCGCCCCATGTACTTTTTGGCCACGCTGATCACCAGACGGGAGTTGGCGGTGATCAGATGCTCGCGCGCTGCCCAACCGTCCTCGATCAGTTTGCGCAGTTCGGCGCGGCGCTTGGGGCTGACGTTCCCCTTTGCCAGCTCCTCGCGCGCCATGCGCCCGCGCTCGATGCGTTGTGCCAGCTCCACCTCTTCCTCTGCCGTCAGGAGCGGAATGCGGCTGACTTCCTTCAGGTACAGACCAATGGTATCGTCGGTGTCAATGTTTGCCAGATAGTCATCCAGCTCGCTGGCCTCTTTTTCTGCTTTGGCGGCCTCTTGTTCTACCAGAGCCAGCTCTTCTTCTGCTGGTTCTTCACCAGCCTCTTCTTCTTCCACAAATGGAATGCCGGCGCTCAGCAAGGCGGAAAACGCCTCTTCTAATTGTTCCACATCCTGCTCCGCTTCAGGGAAGAAGTGCAGGATGTCGTCCAGTGTGACATAGGACTTTTGCCGCCCCAGTTCGATGAGGCGGGCAATTGGAGAATATTCTTCTTCGTCTTCTTCAAACAGTAGCATGCGGTTGATGTCCATAGTTCTTCACATGACCCATTGAGGATTCAAGCTAAATACAGCATACATGTTTTCGAGCCAAAATTCAAGAGGCAAAAATGCAGAATCAGGGGCCTGGCGTGTTTTGTGGCGTGGGCGTTTCCGAAGGCGCTGGGGTCGTCTCTACGGCAGCAGGTGTTGGCGTTGGACTGACCTCCGGCGTTGGTGTGATGGTGGGTGTGGGAGTAGCCAGATACGGCGGATTGGTCAGCAGCTTCAACAGGCTATCCAGGCTGGTTTTGCTCACGACCACGATGTTGCCATCCGATTTGCGGACGTAGTAGCCAGTGTTGATGGGAGTTACTGCGCCGACCTCAAAGGTATAGGTTTTCCCGTCGCTATAGGTCACGCTTACCTTGTAATCGGGGGTTTTCAGGTTAACCAGTTCCAGGTCAATTTGAACCTGTCCCATGATGCGGAGCGATGAAAGTTGCGTGACGGCGGCCTCAACCAGAGCCTGATCGGCTGCTGCGTTCTCAGGCGCTTTGATTTCCCACTTGTTTTCCACATTGCGCTGGATCTCTATCGAGGAATCTTTTCCCTCGATCTTGATGGCAGTGACAACACCGGCATCTGTCGGCAAAAGATATTCCATCCCAGGGGTTGGGGTTGCCTGGGCGGCTTTGTTTTCTTTGCGATAGTTGAGATACCATCCCAAACCGATCAAAGCGATCAAAAGCAGAATGAGCATCCATGTGGAACGGCGGATCATCATCCCCTCCTGCGACGTGCGAACCAGCTTGCAACGCCGGCAATCAGGATCATTCCCGGCAGGAAGCAAATGGAAGTCAGGAAAATGCTTACCTGTTGCCACTGACCGGGAATCACAAACGTACGCTGGCGCGGCGTGCGCGGCGTGATATTGATCAGATTTTCCTGCTGCGCTGCCCAGTCCACTGCGTTCAGGAACAAATCGCTATTCCCATAGGAGTCAAAGAAATCGTCTCCGATAAACAGCGAATTCCCGATCACCACCACCTTTCCCTTCGTTTGGGTATTTTCCGCTGCCACGGCCAGGCTCAAAGGGCCTTGTTTATCTTTTTCCGGATTGAATTCCGCGCGATTGTTTTTCAATGCCTCGAAATCGGTCTCGCCCCAGGATTGCCTGGCCGTCTGGATCAGAGAGGTCTGGGTGACGTTTTCGGGATTCTGTGAAATCTCCACGCTGCGCGCCTGGGGCAATACGGCGATCATGTTCAGGCCGCGGGTGATGGCGTGCTCTGTGTTATATGTGGCACTGATGGCCATCAAGGGTTGATTGCTGGAAAGATCGAAGATCAGATCGTTATCCAGGGTAATGCCCCAGGTATTTTGGAGGTAGGTGGTCAGCGGATCGGGAGCATCGCCAAAGTTGGTGAGCGGCAGAGGATCCTGGAGCAGGATCAGCGAACCGCCCTTTTCAAGATAGCTTTGGATGAGTGCCACCTCATCTTCCAGTAAAGGCTTGAGCGGACCGGCGATGATCAGGGCGCGGGCATCTTCTGGAATCTTGCGCTCCGCTGCCAGGTTGAGCGTTTTGACGGTATAGTTCTTGTCTTTCAGTGCCTGCGAGGCGCGCAAAGCGCTACGCTGGCCGCTGCCTTCAGGAGAAAGCTCTCCGTGCCCGATCACGAAGTAAACGGTGCGCTGCTCGGGGGTCATCAAGCGGATCAGCGCGCGCACCAGCTCGGTTTCCGAAGCGTAAGAGACGATCTCCTTCCGATCCCCCATATAAAGCACGATCTTGCCATCGCCGGTAATGCCGGCCTCTTTCGCCTCCACCGGGTTTTGCACCGGGTCTACGAAGCGAAAAGAGAACTTCCCCTTGCTGTTGTTCGCGAAATTCTGCAACAATTTCCGCGCGTCTTCGACGCTGTAGGACATGTTGCTTGAGTAGAAAGCAGTTGCTTTCACGTCCTGGGGCAGCATGGCCAGGGCGCGCAGCGTTTCCGGAGCCAGCGTGTTTTGCTTATCCTCCGTAAGGTCCCAGGTCTGTTGATTCTGATACGCGATGACATTGGCGGCGATCAAAATACCCAGGAAAGCGAGCGTCATCACCAGCGTATTGCTCCCATACCTTGCCTGACGACCGGTTAAGAAGCGTTGCACCTTCTGGGGTTCAGCGATTGCGTACAGCCCCAGGCTTGCCACGAGCACGGCCAGGCTGATGATGAGGGCGTTGTTGACCCATTCGGGCGAGGAGGGCGTGAAAAGGTTAAGGGCCATCAGCCCTCGCAATACCGCGCTCACAAAAGCGCCAACAAGGGAGAGAATGCCAAGTCCGATGCCAAGGAAGGAAAGGATTTTTGCAGGGCGCGTTTTCATTGCCACCTCCGTACCTCAATTGCTGTGGCGCCGATAAAAAGCCCGAGCAGTGTCAGGCTCAGGTAGTACACCAGATCGGTGAGTTTGATGACACCCTGGTTGAACGAATCGTAGAAATGGTTGCTCATATCCAGGTAAGAAAAGAGTTCCGTGCCGGTGCTGAGCACGCTGGCGGGTGCGCCGATCAGCCACCAGAGCACAACGAACACTGCCAGGGTCATGAAGAACGAGGCAATCGGGTTGCTGAAAAGGGCTGAAATGCCCGTCCCCAAACCCAGAAGCGCCGCCGCGACCAGGATCACTCCCAGATATGCCGAAAGGGCAAGCATGAAATCAATGCCCGGTTTGACCATGATGTTGAGCAAAAGCGGGTAAATCAGCGTCAATGCCAGGATCGTCAGCAAGAAGAGAAACGCTCCCAACCATTTTCCAACCACCAGCTCCCAATCTGTCACCGGCGCTGTCAGAAGCAATTCCAGCGTTCCCATGCGGTTCTCATCGGAGATCAGGCGCATGGTCAGCGCAGGCACGGAAAGGAGCAGGAGGAAAGCGAAAGGCCCGGTGACCAGGTTCGGGGAAGGGGCGCCTCCGCCAAACATGGCGTTATTGGCGTAGTACACGATGTTCAGCACAAAGAGAATCCCCACCGTGAGCAGGAGCAGAAAGGCAACCACATAAGCGATGGGGGTCGAAAAGTAATGCAAATACTCCCGTTTGGCGATTGTCCAGATGTTGCGCATCGTTCACCTCTCAGGCTTGTTCTTCGGAACGGGTAAGTTCAAGGAAGATCTCTTCCAGGCTCATTTGCAAGGGGCGCAGTTCAAGCAGATCGTAGCCGTTTTGCACCAGGGCGCGCGCAACCTCCGCCCGAACGTCCTGGCCAGGCGGGAAGTTAAATTCGATTCTCCCATCCGGGAAGGCCTGAATGGCCTGCACCCCTTTGACTTTATGGAGCACCTGGGCTGCCTCTTCGGCTTCCCCACGCACGCGTACCAGCATTCGTTCACCGCCGCTCAGACGTAGCTGGAGATTCGCCGGCGTATCCTTGGCCACGATCTTACCCTTGTTGATGATCAGGACGCGATCGCAAAGCTGTTGCGCCTCCGAAAGGATGTGGGTAGAAAGCATCACGGTGCGCTCCTTGCCGATTTCGCGGATCAGATTGCGCACCTCCACCACCTGAGCCGGGTCCAGGCCAATGGTCGGTTCATCGAGGATCAGAACCTGCGGGCGATGAAGCAATGCCTGTGCCAGCCCGACCCGCTGACGCATCCCTTTGGAAAGAGTCCCAATGTAGCTATTGATCCGCTCCCCCAGCCCGACCATTTCAACCACCTCATCCACGCGCTCCTCTGCATTCGGGAGGTGGCGCAGGTCCGCCATAAACTTCAGGTAATCGAAAACCGTCATATCCGGGTAGAGGGGCACGGTCTCCGGCAGATACCCCACCCGGCGGCGCACTTCCAGGGAGTCCTCTACGACATCATAACCTGCGACGATGGCCTGTCCCTCGGTGGGGGGCATATAAGCGGTCAAAATCCGCATCGTCGTTGTTTTACCGGCGCCGTTCGGCCCCAGAAAACCGATGATCTCTCCCTGTTCTACATCAAACGTAAGACCATCAATGGCGCGCCGAGAACCGTAGTCCTTTGTCAATCCTTGGACGCGAATCATATTTCTCCCTCATGAGTGGGTTGCAAAAGAAAAAGCACAGCAGCCAACGAGGCAGCGGTGCTGTCATACCAGAAAATACTATACTGATCAGGAAGACGAAAGTCAAGAGGGTTGTGAAAACTCTAACGGAATGCTTAGCTTTCCGCTCTATCCGGCCGGGGTGATCTCCGTGAACGCAATCATCGTAGACCTGATGCCTGGCGGCTGCTCCCCCGGGCTCCCTGCCTCCTGGAGCGCTGCGTTGCCTCCTCTGCCGCCTCCATTTCTCCCTCATCGCAGATCTCTGGTCAGTGCCGTCTGCGGTCTCCATTCGTTTATTCGTTCCCCCTATTCGTTGACGGTCTGCCTCCCGCCAGCCTCAAAGGCCTCTCCCGCCCTCGTCCACGGTCTACCGTCCGCCGTCCATCGTCCATTTCGCGGTCTGCCGTCCGCGGTCCGCCGTCTGAATTCGTTTATTCGTTCCCCCTATTCGTTGACGGTCTCTCTGAGGGGCTGGAAACCATCCTGCAATTACCTGCCGTCCGCGGTCCGCCGTCTGCGGTCTGTTCCCAAAACCCTTGCCATTTTTCCCATTTTGCGCTATTCTTTGAAAACCGCACGCGTGCGGTATATTCTCACAGAAAGGAGAAGAGACATGCAAAAGAACCGTTTATTTTTCCTCCTGAGCATCCTGGTGCTTGCCAGTATGTTGCTCGCTTCCTGCGCGCCGAAAACGGCCACACCAGCACCGGCTACGCCTACGCCTCCACCTGCGACACAGGCTCCGGCTACCGAACCCCCAACGATGCAGCCATCTGCAACGGAAACACCCACGCCTGCGCCAGCCGGTGGTTTGCCCGATCTTGGGGGTCGGAAGATCACGGTTGCGGTTGAGAATGCCTATCCGCCGTTCAATTTCATTGACGAAGCGACGAAGCAGCCGGGTGGGTGGGATTATGAGGCGGTGACAGAGATCTGCAAACGGCTGAACTGTGTGCCCGAGTTCAAGCAGGCAGCCTGGGATGGTATTTTCCCGGCCATGGCGGCGGGCGAGTATGACATGCTTGCGGATGGTGTCACCTACACGGAAGAGCGGGACAAGACAGTAGATTTCTCGATCCCCTATGTCTACGTAGTCCAGGTATTGCTGGTGCGCGCGGATGAGACGAAGACGCTGGATGATTTCAAGGCGGATGCGAACCTGAAGATCGCCACGCAGATCCAGACGACGAACGAGATTGGGGCGAAGAAAGTGTTTGGAGAGCAGCGGGTGCAGTCGTTTGAGGATTTTGGGGCGGCGGTGCTGGCGCTGCTTTCCGGAGATGTGGATGCAGTGGTAATTGATAGCATTGCGGCTTCCGGGTACATGAAGGAGAACGAGGGGAAGCTGAAGATCGGCGGTCAGATTGGCGAAGGTGAACCGCTGGCTTTCGTCTTCCCGCCCAACAGCGACCTGATCGAGCCAGTCAACAAGGCGCTTGAATCCATGAAGCGTGATGGAACACTTTACGTACTCAACCAGAAGTGGGGATTGGTGACGAAATAGCCCGATCGCGTTTCAGGGGATGGAGGGGAAGGTCTCCATCCCCTTTTTTGCAATTTCAATCCGCTCCGGAGGAAACGATGCAGGCAAACGCAAGCAAAACGATGTGGCAGATCCCCTCGCTCGGCAAATGGCCATGGTGGATCATTGTGCTGCTCAGCGGGGGCTTGATCTTGCTCTACCTGATTCTCGCGGATACGAACTATCGGGAGACATTCTTCTACCTGACGCAAGGGCTTCAGACAACGCTGCGCATCACTTTCTTCTCGTATATTATCGCCACCGTGATCGGCTTGTTTGTGGGGCTGGCGCGCACCTCGAAAAATCCATTCCTTTATCACCTGGCAACCCTCTATGTCGAGACCGTACGCGGGGTGCCGCTCATGGTACTTATCCTTTACATTGCTTTTGCGCTGGTGCCTTTCCTGGTAGATATCCTTACCAGCATGGGATATGCGGTGGACATTCGCTCCATTTCGATGGAATGGAGAGGCATCATTGCCCTGGCGCTGGGATATGGGGCTTTTGAGGCAGAAATTTTCCGCGCCGGTATCCAATCCATTGGCAAAGGGCAGATGGAGGCCGCCAAATCGCTGGGGATGAACTATTTCCAGGCGATGCGCTTTATCATCCTGCCCCAGGCGATTCGGCGAGTTTTACCCCCTCTGGGCAATGATTTCATCGCCTGTCTGAAGGACTCCTCGTTGATCACCGTCCTTGCCGTGAATGAGCTGACCCAGATGGGACGTTTGCGACGCGCGGCCACTTTTCGGGCGATGGAGACGTTCAACGTAGTGGCCTTTTTGTACCTTTCCATGACCCTGGTGCTCTCCCTTTTTGTGCGCTGGTTAGAGCACAGGATGAAGATCGAAGAGTAGGCGATGAACCTGGTCTTTTTCGACCTCGAAACGCAATCTCTTTTTGACGAAGTGGGGGGACGGGGAAACGTTGAACAACTGCGCCTGGCCTGTGCTGTGACCTGGTCCACACAGCGCCAGGCTTTTGCTGTGTACTGGGAATCAGATGTGCTCGCCTTGATCCAGGAGCTGAAATCTGCGGATCGCGTGATTGGTTTCAATATCCGAAACTTTGATTATCGTGTACTTCAGCCGTATGTTCCGAATGAGAATCTGCAGCGCTTGCCAACGCTGGATATGCTGGAGGAAATCAGGCGTCAATTGGGTTTCCGCCTGGGCCTGGACGCACTGGCTTCAGCGACTTTGAACAAGGGAAAAAGCGCAGATGGAAAGATGAGTGTACAGTGGTTTCGCCAGGGCGAATTGGAGAAAGTGGCGGCGTATTGCCAGCAAGATGTAGAGGTCACTCGTGACTTGTACGAATTTGGGCGTCAGCATGGTTTTCTTTACTATTACTCTCGCATGGGCAGCCGCCTCAAGGTGCCGGTGACGTGGAAATAAGGTAATCAAGCAAAAGGCGCAATGCTGCTTCGACCGCCTGATGCTTGTTCCCCTCGCGATCTCCAGAAAACAGGAAGCGTTTTGCCTGCTCCGCATCGGGTGCAACCAGCCCAATCCAGGTGGTGCCAACCGGCTTTTCAGGGGTTCCGCCGCCAGGCCCGGCAATGCCGCTGATAGAGACGGCTACCTCCGCTCCAAGTCGCTGACGAGCACCATGGGCCATTTCCAGCACCGTCTCGCGGCTGACTGCGCCGTATGTTTGCAGGGTTTCCCAACGTACACCCAGTAAATGCACTTTGGCCTCGTAGGCATAGGCGACAATTCCCCCCAGAAAATAGTCAGAGGAACCGGGTACATTGGTGATACGATGCCCCAATAGCCCACCGGTACAGGATTCTGCCAGCGCAAGTTTCCAATGCCTTTCGCGTAGCAAGATGCCGATGTGCTCTTCGAGTTTCATTTCTGCCTTCTTCTGTCTCATGGTATAATTCACATGCCTGCCCCCGTAGCTCAATTGGACAGAGTGTTGGACTTCGAATCCAAAGGTTGCGAGTTCGAGCCTCGCCGGGGGCGCTCATTTTGTGTGATGACAGGGATGGGGAGGGGGTAGTCGTTACCGCTGTTCTTGTTTTTCCTGTTTCTCAGCCAGAAATTGTAAGATTCTTGCGTAGACCTGCTGCGGATGGCACTGATGGGGGATATGACCGCACGATGCAAGCATGAATCCTTCGGCCTGGGGCAGCGCCTGCACCAGGTACGGGAAAGACTGCGGATCGAGGGTCTGATCGCGGCCTCCCCAGATCACAAGCGCGGGAATGCGCAGGTGCTTGAGTTCAGGCTCCAGGTTGCGAATCGTGCGCGGTAGATTGTAGATGCCAGGGGAAGCCCGTTTATAATCCCAGGCTGTCTGCGCCCGGATGTGTTCTGGTAGCTCGTGCTGCAGGTTGCCGTTTTGCCATCTCAGGTTCGTTAGATCGATCAACATGCGGAAGAGCCAGTAGGGGGTGCGTTCGATCAGGAGGGTGTTTTTCAAAGGATAACGCAAGACTTTCTGGAGAGGCGAAGGTAGCTGGCTGAGGGAGTAGAACGGGTTAATCAACACGATGGCACTCAGACGCTCTGGGAAGCGCAAGGCGTATTCCATGACCATGTAACCACCCAGAGAGTGCCCGATCAGGATCTGACCCCTGGGGGGCACTTCTTTTTCCCACCAGCGTACCCAGTGCCAGAAAGCGTTTTCAGCAGTATAGGCATTCAGATTTTTGGGTTTTGCGCTTTCCCCATGCCCAAGCAGGTCAATCGCATAGCCAGAAAAGCCAGCCTCGCTGATGGAGGGTAAGAAATCATCCCAATCGTGCAGGGAGGCGGCCAGGCCATGGATCATGAGCACCGGTTGTCCCTCTCCCCGGTGCACGAAATTCAGCTTTTCGCCGACGAGCGGCGGATATGTTTCAGAACGATGAGCGATCCAGAGATTGTTCATAACGTTTGATCAGTTCGCGGCGCAACACTTTGCCGATAAAGGTACGCGGGAAATCCTCCACGAAAAAGACGGCACGTGGTACCAGTTCCGGCGGTAACCGACGCTTACAATAGGCTAAGATGGTATTGCTGTTGGGGCGCTCGATGGCGCTGATGACGAACGCAATCACTTGCCCTGCGATGGCTACAACGACCGCCTCTTTGATTTGTGGAATCTCATAAAGCACTTCCTCCACATCTCGCGGGAAGACCGGTCGCCGCAGGTTTCCAGGATACCACATATCGGCCTTGCGCGCAATGATGCGGAAGTATCCATCTTCATCCATTTGTGCCACATCGCCGGTCAGCAGCCAGCCGTCGGAGGTGAGCACGCGAGCGGTTTCCTGCGGGTTTTTCCAGTAACCAGACATGATCTGTGGCCCGCGCACAGCCAGTTCTCCAATTTGCCCTGTTTTGACCCCCCGCGTCCCCTTCTGCAGGTCCACAATGCGCGCTTCCGTTGAGGGGAGGGGAATGCCGATGCTGCCCGCTTTGCGCAATCCATGAAGCGGATTGGCATGGGTGACTGGCGAAGCCTCTGTCAAGCCATAGCCCTCCACCAGACGCCCACGGGTGAGTTTTTCAAACGCTTCCTGCACTTCTACCGGAAGGGGTGCTGAGCCGCTGATGCAAATTTTGATGGATGAGATGCCATAGCGGCGCGCGCCGGGGGTGGCATTGATCGCAGTGTACATGGAGGGTACACCGGGAAAGATCGTCGGACGGTAGCGGCGGATGCTTTCCAGAATCTGCCTGACCTGGAATTGTGGCTCCAGGATCAGCGCAGCCCCTAAGGCGATGGGGGTGTTGAGCGCGGTTGTCAGTCCGTAGCTATGGGCAAATGGCAGCACGCACAGAAAACGCTCTTTGCCTTCCTCCGCATCTGGCATCCAGTGACGGGTTTGCAGGGCGTTGGCGACCAGATTGCGATGGGAAAGCACAACGCCTCGAGCGGATGCCGTGGTTCCCCCCGTGTACAGGATCGCGGCGATGTCATCCGGCGCAAGAGAGACCGAAGGCGCTACAGGGGAGTGACCTTTGATCCATCGAGCATACTGCAGCGTTCCTTCGATCTTCAGCCCTCGGTGACGCCATCGCGAGACCCAACGCGGGATGGGAGGCAATAAGTCGGCTGCGTCGGTGATGATCAGATGGGGGGCGGTGCCGCTTTGCAGGACGCGACGGGCTATCCCGCTCCACAGGTTCAGGGTAATGACCACACTGGCCTCGGCCTCCTGAATCTGGCGAAGCGTCTCTTCCGGATCCGTCAGGGGAGGCACGAAGACGGGGACGCATCCGGCGCGTAGCGTGCCATAGAAAGCGATGACAGCCTGGGGAAGATTGGGTAGCAAGATCACCACCCGTGCCCCCTGGCCGATTCCTAATCCAAGCAACGCGTTCGCAAAGCGATTCACCTCCCTATCCAGTTGCTGGTAAGTCCAGGTGTGTCCATGGAAGATCAGGGCGGGTCGGCGAGGAAAGCGACGAGCGGCAGATTCCAGCAGAGTGGGTAGCGAGATCGAAGGGATGGCGATGGTGTATGGGACGCCGTTCTCATAATGAGCCAGCCAGGGGCGCTGCCGGCGCAACGCTTCTCGACCCTTTGCGGCGCCGGATCGGGTCTCCTCGCGCCAGGAGCGCTGTTGATTCCCCTCCAGAAAGCGCTCAATCGCCCTGCGTACGGCTTCATGACGCTCCAGCATGAGCATATGCCCGGAGGCGCCAATATCTACTTCTTCCGCATTCGGTATCAGATGCACCACTTCTTCAAAGAGTGGCCGTTCAAAGACCAGATCGCGATGTCCTCGTAAGATCAGGGTGGGCACGCGGAGCTGGGGAAAGGCATCGTAACCCGACCACTTGATGACAGATTGTTTGTAGAATGGTTTAAGGATGCGCGGGGGAGCGGAAAGCCATTGACGGGTGAACCGGCCGGCGATTTCAAGTAGCCAGTCTGGCAGATAAAGCCCCATGCGATAGAAGAAATTAAAGCGAAACTGGGCGGCGGTGGCCAACAGGATCAGCGCTTCGATGTGCTCGGGATGGCGTCGCGCATATTCGCTCACCAGAGCGCCGCCGAAAGAATGTCCTGCCAGGACGAACGGAGGTTCTACCTGTAGCTTTTCCAGGGCTATTTCGATGTCCCGGATGATTGTTTCCAGGTCGTATCCCGTATTCGGGCAATCAGAAAGTCCATGTCCGCGCAAGTCCAGGGCAATGACCCGGTTTTCGACCGAAAAGGCCTGTAACTGATAGCGCCATTGAGAGGCCTTGCCTCCAAAGCCGTGGATGAACACAAATGTACGCTGTGGATGATCGGGGAAAATGTCTATCACGGAGAGGCGTACCAGAGGGCTTGAGGAAACCTGAACCGTGCGCCGGTAAAGATCGAAATCTAAAGTCATGATACCTCCTTGGGGTTGTCGGCCTCTCGCAGATCCATCCTGACTTCATTGCAAAAAGGGTGTGCCGTAACTATTCAGCCATGTCATTGCGAGCCGTTTTTTGGCGAAGCAATCTCCCGTTTATCAGGCCAGCTTGACCGCCTGGGGATTGCTTCGTCGCAAAGAACGCTCCTCGCAATGACAAACACAACGGTTTGGATGCAAGACCGAACAGTTACGTGTGCGATTTGTAATTGCCTGTGGTGTTGATTTTATCCTTTTTTTGGTAACTGCCTACCCTAAGCGATGAAGAACTCTCTAACTCTTGTCATTGCGAGCGTAGCGAAGCAATCTCCTGGCCGATATGGGGATTGCTTCGCCGCCTGCGGCGGCTCGCAATGACAAAGTATGGATGGTTGGTGGGCAGTTGGTAGGTAATTACTTTTTTTGCCAGTTTTTGCCACTTTCACTCGAAAGGTGATTGAAAAGAAGGCCGTGCACGCTTCACCGTCTGTTATCTGCCCTCAGCCGTTGATTGTGTGATGTGCTGAACGCAGAACGAGTATAATTCGTGCGTTGAAAAATTTCCCTAAGGTGTTGCCTCTATGCTTTCAGTCTCTGAAGCCCAATCGCGGTTAATTTCTCTTTTGCCCCCTCCAGGGCGGATAGAGCATGTCCCTCTTGTTGAGGCGGAAGGGCGCGTTCTTGCGCAGACGATCCTCGCCTCTCACGATTTGCCGCCTTTTACCAATTCTTCGATGGATGGTTTCGCCCTGCGCTCTGCAGATGTACAATCGGCTTCGCGGGAGTCCCCTGTTGAGTTACGAGTGATCGCCGATTTGCCCGCAGGGCGCGACCCCCGTGGGATTTCGATTGGGCCAGGACAGGCCGTCCGAATTATGACCGGCGCTCCGTTGCCGCAGGGGGCGGATGCGGTAGTCCCGGTGGAAGATACGGATCAGGCCGAACGCCGATCCATCACGCTGCCCTCCTCGATCCGGGTTTTTCGAGCGGTAGCTCCCGGTGAATCGGTACGCCCGGCAGGGATGGATGCACATGCCGGAGAGACCATTTTTGCTCCCGGCCGCCGTTTGCGGCCCGCCGATGTGGGGGCTCTTGCCATGCTGGGAATCTCTCAGGTGCCGGTATATCCTTTGCCACATTGCGCAATTTTTTCCAGCGGGGATGAATTGCTACCGCCCTCGCTTCCCCTGACCCCTGGAAAGATTTACGAATCCAATTCGGTGATGCTACAGGCCCTGCTCCGCCGTGAAAAGGCGCGCGTGACCTTCCTGGGGATTCTTCCGGACCGCATGGAAGAGATTCGGGATGCTTTTGAGCGCGCCGTGCAGCAGGGGGTGGACTTGATTCTCTCCACGGCGGGGGTGAGTGTCGGCGCCTTTGACTGGGTGCGAAAAGTCCTGGAAGAGGCGGGCGAACTGGAATTCTGGCGGGTTAACGTGCGCCCCGGCAAGCCTTTGCTGGTGGGGCGCTATCGTCAGGTGCCATTTATTGGCCTGCCAGGGAACCCGGTCTCGGCGTTTGTGGGATTTGAGTTGTTTGTGCGCCCGGCCCTGGCGCGACTTTCCGGAACGTCCTGGAGACCGCGGCGCCGCTATCGAGTCTTCTTAGACGAGCCGATTGAATCCGATGGCCGCGAGAGCTATTTGCGAGCCATCGTTTCGGAACAGGATGGGCAATATCGAGCGCGATTGAGCGCCCATCAGGGGTCGGGGAATTTGCTTTCGCTGGTGAAAGCGAATGCTTTACTAATTCTTCCTTCTGGGGTAAAATCGTTGCCCGTTGGCTCGGAAGTGGAGGCCTGGTTTCTCGATGAATAAACTTTCAAGGATCACGGTAGTTCTGGCATTGATCGGTCTGGCCGATTCGGCATACCTGACCTGGGTGAAACTTGCGCATCAGGAGGCGCAGTGCAATCTTGGAATTGGCGATTGCTATACGGTGAATACCAGTCGCTATTCCGAGATTTATGGAATTCCCATTGCCCTGCTGGGATTTCTGGCGTATCTGACCATTTTTCTGCTTCTGGTTTTTGAGCGCCGCCATCCGCTGTTGCAAGAGTATGTCCCTCTGACAGTGTTTGGCATTTCCCTGGCCGGCACGATCTATTCCGCCTATCTTTCCTATGTGGAGGCGGCAATACTTCATGCCTGGTGTCCCTACTGTGTGCTCTCTGCGGTGATGATCGCGCTCATCTTTCTGCTTTCAATCTTTCGCTTGAGAGCTTTCTAACTCAATCTATTTGTTGGAGGATACTATGCCCCGGATCCGTTGTCACTATACCGATTGTATTTTCTTAGATGAGGGGTATTGTAGCGCAGCTGCGGTTGAAATTGATCCCGATACGGGTTGTGCTACATATTCTCCCAGTGAAGAAGAGGTTGCGGAAGAAGAATGGGAAGAAGAACTGGAAGAATGGGAAGATGAGGAGCTGGAAGAGGAGGAAGACCTGTGGCTGGACGAAGACGAGGAGGAGGAACTCTAAAGGAAATCTTTCAGCATCCTGGCATGGATCGGTTGACGCAGGCGGCGCAGGGCTGAGCTTTCCAGTTGACGCACCCGTTCGCGGCTTAGCCCAAAGCGCCGCCCTAATTCTTCCAGGGTACAGGGTTTGTCGCCTTCCAATCCGAAGCGCAGGCGCAAGATCTGCGCCTCACGAGGGGGTAATGTGTCAAGAATTTCTCTCAATTTTTCTCGTAGCATGGAATGATATGTACTTTGCAAGGGGGAAGGGGAATTCTGGTCAGGGATCACATGGCTTAGCACAAAGTCTTCGTTTTCGTCTTCTTCCAGCGGGGTGTCTAAGGAGAGGGGCAACCAGGAAACTTTAATCAACCAGCGCACCTTTTGGACTTCCATTCCGCTGGCCTGGGCAATTTCCTCCAGGGTCGGCTCCCGACCAAGCTCTTGTTCCAGCTCATACATTTTGCGATAGATGTGACGTACCTGCTCGTGAATATGCACCGGCAGGCGGATCGTTCGCCCTTGCATGGCGATAGCTCTCCCGATGCTCTGGCGGATCCACCAGGTGGCGTAGGTGGAGAAGCGGAAACCACGATTCGGATCGAATTTTTCCGTGGCGCGGATCAGCCCCAGATTGCCTTCCTGAATCAAGTCTAACAGCGGGAGACCAGAACCCGTGAAGCGACGCGCGATGCTTACAACCAGGCGCATGTTGGCTTTGATCAGATGTTCTCGCGCCTGAATGCCATCCTCGATGATGGGAGCCAGTCGTTTCTTGAGAGAGAGCGCCCTCTTCCCACGCGCCTGTTCGATTTGTGCCTGTGCTTTTCGCCCGTTCTGAATGCGTATGGCGAGTTCACGCTCCTCCTCCGCGCTCAGCAATGGTACCTGACCGGTCTCTTTCAGGTAAAGTTCAATGATGTCCTGTTCCTCATCCTCCAGAGCCGTGACCGGGGATGGTTCCGTATCGCTTTCGATGATCTCGATTCCTTCCCGTTGCAGGCTCCGGATCAACGTTTTGACCAGCGCGGCTTGAAGGGGAAAAGCCACTTCCAGGATGTCATCGGTCGTGAGGTAGCCCTGTACCTCGGCCTTTTCCAGCAACTTGAGCCTGGCTCGTTGAAACAGCGGAGGGTGCGCGCTCATTTCAGAGGGATTCGTCGTCTTCCGAAAGCAGGCTTCTCAACACGGCAAAAGGGCTGTCAAGAGAATAAGGTCGGTGCCCGCAATCTCGCAGGTTCAAATCCTCGCCGCAGACCGGGCACAGGCCTTTGCAATCCGGACTGCAGATCGGATTGATGGGAATTTCGAGCAGGGCGTAGTCTCGGGTCAGAGGCGCCAGGTCAATGTGATGGTCTTCGGGGAGGAGCAATCCGGATTCGGTCAGGGATTTGCGGCTGAAAGCGTACAGTTCGGTGAATTGCCAGTGTGCATGATACAGGAAGGGTTTGAGGCAACGGACGCATTCGGTGATGATTTCGGCCTCAAAATCCCCCTGGGTCAGCAAGCCTTGAGGGGTGCGTCGTACCAGCGCGTGACCGGCGAGGCGATAGAGGATCAGATCATCGGCAACCTGGATTTCTTCAAAGGCGAGGGGGAAATCATGCTCGAAACCGATTTCCTGGTGGACGATAAAGCCGACATTCAGTCGCAGTGCTTTCCGTGGGGTATACATGGGAAAATCCTTTTTGAGTTTCCTCAATTTTCAATTGTAACATGAGATGAGGTTTCTGTCAACGATTTTCGCGTAGCCGAGATGACAAAACCGTTACAAGGGGTAGCACAGGCTTTCCAGCCTGCCGGGGGGAGAACCGTCAACGAATGGGGGAACGAATAAGCGAATGGAGACCGCGGACCGCAGACGGCAGACCGCGAAATGGACGATGGACGGTTGACCGTGGATGGTGGGTAGGGCAGGCTTTCCAGTCTGCCGGGGGGAGAACCGTCAACGAATGGGGGAACGAATCAACGAATCAGACCGCG
>Ga0209227_1000527_pt1 | contig 33200 bp, 33 predicted proteins | sample YNPBryantNP2012_FD_185815 | JGI IMG/M metagenome (GOLD analysis project Ga0209227, IMG submission 185815) | Anoxygenic and chlorotrophic microbial mat microbial communities from Yellowstone National Park, USA - YNP Bryant NP 2012 (SPAdes)... ...
CATCCGTTTTTTTTTAGTTTATCCTACTCGTATCAATAGAGTAAGGGTTCATTGTTTAACATAAATAAAATTAAGACTTAATAGTATTTGCATATTTTTAAAAGAAAAACAGGGTTTTAACCCTTTCAAAATAAGATAGATATAATTATATACTACCTGGGTATTCCTTAGAACCAAGGCTCTTATGTATAAAGAGCTGAGAAAATAAAACGAAGGAAGTATAAAATGGAACGTGAAGGAAGATCTGATAGACAACGGGGCTTTAACCACTCACCTAGAGAAATGCATGATGTAACATGCTCTGAGTGTGGGAAGGAAACACAAGTTCCGTTTAAGCCAGATGGAAGCAGACCTGTATATTGTAAGGAATGCTATCAACATCATAGGCCAAAACGTTTTTAATACTAAAAGGTAGAAGTCATCTACTGTAGTCACCCTTTTTTATAGGTTCAGATTATAAGAAAGGGGATGTATACTACATTCTCTCCTCTATATTTTTTATTTTATTTTTTGATTAATAAGGCTTGATTAAACTTATACGCTTATATAGGAGACCGTATTTATTAATAAAGGGGTTCTACTATTACCCCTCTCAGATTATAGACTAACACAGTTAAAAAAAGGGGTGGAACCATGAAGAATATAGATTTAACAAAACTACGATACGGGACTTTACTAGTTAAACGAGGATTCGCTAGCATGCAGAAAGGAGGTGTAATCATGGATGTGGTTACGCCTGAACAAGCTAGGATAGCTGAGGAGAGCGGTGCTGTAGCTGTAATGGCTCTTGAAAGAGTACCTGCTGATATAAGGATGCATGGTGGTGTAGCTAGGATGGCTGATCCTTCTGTTATACAAGCGATAATGGATGCTGTCAGTATCCCTGTAATGGCTAAGGTTCGTATAGGGCATTTCGCTGAGGCGCAGGCGCTTGAATCATTAGGTGTTGATATGATCGATGAATCAGAGGTTCTCACACCAGCTGATCCTTTCTACCATATTGACAAACGCAGATTCACTGTACCGTTCGTATGCGGCTGCAGGGATCTAGGTGAAGCAGTACGTAGGATATGGGAGGGGGCTGCTATGATTCGTACTAAAGGCGAGGCTGGTACAGGTAACATCATAGAGGCTATAAGGCATCAGCGTATGGTTACAGCTATGATAAGATCACTTAAGAAGATGGGTAAAGAAGAACTGCAGAATCTATCTAAGGAGTACGCTAAGAGCTACGTTAACGCTTTTGAGTCACTCACAAATCAAAAAGTTGACGATTCAACCCTCGTATTCAGCGAATACTCCTATGGTACTATAAAGAAAGAGATATACGATTTATTAAAAGAGATTAAAGAGATGCAGAGGCTACCTGTTGTAAACTTTGCTGCTGGTGGTATCGCTACACCTGCAGACGCTGCTATCATGATGCAGTTAGGTAGCGACGGCGTGTTTGTAGGATCAGGTATATTTAAATCATCCAACCCGAGTAAAAGAGCAAAAGCAATCGTTGAAGCAGTGGCTAACTATGATAAACCAGAGGTTATATCAGAGGTTAGTAAAAACCTAGGTGAAGCAATGAACGGTATAGATATAAAAACCTTACCTAAGGAGCAGTTGTTACAAGAACGAGGCTGGTAGAAATAACATTAAACATAGGCGTGTTATCAATACAAGGTGCAGTATCAGAGCATGCTTATACTATACAACGTGTAATAGATAACAGTAGACTCAGAGGTAACGTAATACAAGTCAAACAGCAGGATGATGTAGACAAGGTAGACGCCTTGATCATACCTGGTGGTGAAAGCACCACTATATCCAGGATGATTTTAAAACTAGGTTTATACGATAAGATTATAGATAAGGTTAAAAATGATTCTTTACCTATAATGGGTACCTGCGCAGGGTGCATACTTTTAGCTAAGGTTATAAGCAATGATACAGGGTTAGTCAAAACACTACAGTTAATGGACATGGAGGTGGATAGGAACGCTTTCGGCAGGCAGAAAGAATCATTTGAAAAGGACGTGGTATTCGATGATTTCAAAGAACCTTATCACGCTGTTTTCATAAGAGCACCGGTTATAAAACGCGTATGGGGAAGATGCAGGGTATTATCAATGATAGATGATAAGATAATAGTAGCAGCAAGACAAGGTAACCTACTAGCTTTATCCTTCCACCCTGAGTTAACCAATGATACTAGGATTCATCAGTATTTTTTAGATGTGATACTAAGCCTTCATGATCGCTAATAGGAATATACCAAGAGCGATTAAAGCCCCTATAACCGCCCCTACGACAGATACAACACCGTTGATCACTGTACCTGAGAACTCTATAAGCTCAGGTGGAGCACCCATGAAACCTATAACACCTGCGCCCCATAGGAACAATACAAACACTACTAAACCTATAAGGATTAGTATACCCCCGATAGCCCTGCTTTTACCTGAGCCGAAGTACGCTGTGAACACGCCTGCTAGTACACTAGCAATAGCAAAAACCAAGGTTAACATCCCTAAAAAGTATTGTATTAAACCCTCCATTTATCCTTTTCACCTCTCTCTTCTTAAACCTTTTTTCCTCTTTTTCAAAACTTTGTTCCTGTAAGGGTTTTAGTATCAATAACACCCTCAATTGTTCTTATCTTATTCACTACTATCTCACCTAGCTTCTCGAAATCCTCTGCTTCGATCTTAGCTATTAAATCATACTCACCGAATAAAGGGTGAAGCTCTATAATCTCCGGTATCTTAGATAATTTATTGTATACTTCATGCTCATGTGCTGGTGCAGCACTTATAAGAACAAAACCTATAGCCATGTGTATACTACCTCTCAGAGACCCATTATATTTTCTTATGATATAAACTTTATCAAAAAATCTACTCGCATTTACCCTGTATCTCATTAGCTATAGTCTTTTTAACTCCAACCTCCTCAGCGTCTCCTTTTCCTGTATCACATGGTGAATAGCATCTCCTATACCTCTCCCATATCTTATCAATATGATCCTGCATATCCTTCAGTATCTTATCATTCCTTTTAGGTTTAAACAGATGACTGAATCTACCTTGATGCATAATCCACTCCTCAACTGGTCTACGTTTAACCTTTCCTTCAAGTATCATCCTGCTTCTACCGTTAAAAACCATGTTATCATTCTCACATTCATACAGAACCCATGCACCAGTCTCAACAGCGAGGCGACCCATCTCCACTGTGCGCTCCATACTGAAACGCCAACCTGGCGGGCATGGTGCTAGTATCTCCACGTACTTAGGGCCTTTTATACCCTTAGCTTTCATGATCTTACTGTATAAATCCTCAGGGTAGCTAACACATGTTTGAGCAACATAAGGTATATGATGAGCTAGTATTATCTCACCCATCTCCTTACGGAACTCTGTTTTACCACTAACTGTAGTAGTAGTCCAAGCAGCGTAAGGAGTAGCACCGCTACGTTGTATACCAGTGTTAGAGTATATCTGATTATTATAACAGATATAAATGAAATTAGTCCCGCGTTCCAGTGCACCTGATAACGCTTGTATACCGATATCATATGTTCCACCGTCACCAGCCCATGCTACAACGTTTATATCATCTCTACCTTGTTTACGCAACGCTGCCTCCACACCTGAAGCACCAGCTGCAGCTGCCTCAAAAGCTATATTCATAACAGGTACATCAAACGATGTATAAGGGTATAAACTCTCTATGACAGCAGTGCAACAAGCAGGTACAACCAGGATGGTTTTCTTACCTAATGCTTTTAGAACTATCCTAAGCGCCATTGTCGCAGGGCAACCTGGACAAGCAGCATTACCTTGCAGTACGTACTCCTCATAAGGTAGATCCTTAATAGCCATTTAACCCAACACCTCATTCTAAACCATACCATTCATACCTTGGCGTCTTCTGCGATATAGCTTTTTTACATATAACCTCTATATCCTTATAGGTTACGTCTTTACCACCTAAGCCAGCTATGAAACCATGAACCTTTGCATCAGAGTGACCGTACAAAGCTGATTTAACCTCGTTGAATAAAGCACCCTGAGACCCTACAGATATATTCCTATCCACAACGATTAAATCTGATTTTTTACCTATTTTTATTATCTCCTCTGATGGGAACGGGCGGAATACACGGATACGTGCAAGACCTATTTTTTTCCCCTCTTTTCTTAGATCATCAATAGCTATCTTACTCTCAGCACCTATAGCACCCATGGATAGTAGTGCATACTCAGCGTCATCGCATTTATAGTACTCTACAAAATCACCATGATAATAACCAGATAGACGCTTCCACTCCTTGGACACCTCTGGTATGATTCTTTTTGCCTCATCCATGGCATCCTGCATTGCTCTACGAACCCTGTAGTACCCCTCAGGGCCTATTATATTACCAAATGTAACCGGGTTATCCACGTCAAGCCTCCACTGGGGTTTATACTTACCAAGGAAACCATCAATAACATCCTCCTCTGGTATATCAGCAGGCATTGACGTGTGTGATAGTATGAAAGCATTAAGGTTAACCATCACTGGTAGACTCACCCTGCTATGCTCACCTATCTTGAATGCTTGTATAACTGTGTCAAATATCTCCTGGTTGCTACTGCAATAGAACTGTATCCAACCTGTGTCACGCTGAGAGATAGAGTCATTCTCATCAACCCATATATTCCAACCAGGGCCTACAACACGGTTTACATTACACATTACAACAGGTAAACGCGCTAGAGCAGCCCAATGCAGCATCTCATGCATGAGTAATAAACCATGAGATGATGTAGCAGTGAATGTTCTTGAACCAGCAGCGCTAGCGCCTATGCACGCGCTCATTGCTGAATGCTCACTCTCCACGCATATGTATTCACCTTTGAATTCGCCTCTAGCTAGGTACTCAGCTATAGCTTCTACTATAGTAGTCTGAGGTGTTATAGGGTAAGCAGCGACTACATCTGGTTTAGCCATCACAGCGGCTTTAGCAGCTATCCTGTTACCTGTGTCGATTATCACAGTCATTTCTTTTTACCCTCCCGCTCCATGGTTATAGCTTTAACATTGCATTCGTTAGCGCATATACCGCATCCTTTACAGAAATCATAATCTATACTCACGGAGTTATCCTTTTCACGTATGATACTCCCTTCAGGGCAGAATAACCAGCAGCGTAAACATTTCACGCATTTTGATTTATCAAGTACAGGTTTAAAAACACGCCAGTTGCCTGTTTTACCAGTTGCTCCTTTCTTAGGGTAAGAGAGGCTTGTAACTATGCTGTATTTCCTCATCTGTTCACCTCGACTTGATCATAAGCATCCTGCGTAGCTTTTGTATTCCTCTCTGTTAACTCGTCTTTACCTCTCCATTTCTGATTGATCACTGATTGAATGGATTTCAACGTGATTTTTTTTAGTATACGTGGTAGAGCACCTAGTATAGGAGTGTTGACTACTGGTATGCCACCTACTAGTATACCGTGTTTTATAGCGATACCTGTCGCGTCAACTGTAGCTGTTAGGTATTTACCAGAGTACGGTAGGTCTGATGGTTTCCTCTGAGTGTTGATTAGCAGAGCGCCTTCTTTTTTCAGACCTTTAGTTACATCAACGAGGTCTATTAGACTCTCATCTAATACGACGACTATGTCAGGGTTGTAGATCTCACTGCGTAGATGTATCTCCTCATCTGATATCCGGGCAAAAGCGCGTACAGGGGCTCCTCGTCGTTCCGCGCCAAAAAAAGGGAAAGCTTGAACGCCTTTGTTACCATCCATCAGAGCAGCAGCGGCGAGTAGGTTAGCAGCTGTGACTGCGCCTTGTCCGCCTCTTCCATGGAATACGATTTCAACTAGTGATTTATCTATCACAATTATTACCTTCCCAGCATCAGGAGAATAAAAAAGACCCTTATAACTGTTTTGAATAATCTGAGGTTTTGATCATGTTTTATTTAAAAAACCTAACCTTGTTTATATATGGGTGGTTAAGATGATATGTCATCGGCTGTTTATATAATGTATCTCTTAGGGGTTACTCAAAATTTATCTTTAAAAAAATGATATCTCATCTAATTTTATTACCCTGGTTTGATAGAAGTCATTTTTTTAATGATGCTAGTTTCGTAGCAATAGTAGCTTTTTTATCCCTTCTATCATCAATTTTTATCTCTGTTATCACACGTTTAGCACCTGCTGATACTACTGCTTCATGAGCTTTCTTGATTACTTCGAATAATGATTCAAGGTTTTCTGTTTCTATAACGGTACCCATCGCGTTTGTTTCGAAATGAACACCTTCTTTTCTTATTTCATCTATAGCTATTTTAACGTATCCGCTGAGACTAGTCCCAACGCCGATAGGTGCTATGCTAACCTGAGCTATGATCATAGGACCCCTCTCAAATAGGTTTTTTCTCTATTTGGCAGTATCAATTTTTTTGTTACCCTCGTTTGATGATTCTTCATGGTTGTACTCTAGTTTTTTAGTAAGGCTTCTGCTCGTCTTATCAAGCTCTGTTATCTCCTGTTTAACTATCTCCAGTATCCCTAGTATTGATATCAAGTTCAGGTCATTTGTGTAACGACGACATGTTTTCATTAACTCCCCATATAGTCTAGTCTCTAGTATCTTATAATCCTTTAAATCACCTATTTGCTGTTCAGTCACCTTTGCAACCCCTCTCTTTTCTCCACTATATCTATAATATTTATTCTATTATAAAATCTTAATGTTTTTTAGAAAGAGGTCAGTGATCTGAAGCACATGTGAGATAAACCGAAAAATCCTTGCATAAGTAACACTATTACATATCCACATGATAGATGGGATGCAGGATTTACCGGAACACGTACAGCAGTACATAATGCAACTTGAACAGGAAATTAAAAAGCTCAGAGAGGAACTGCAACGGATAAAAGAAGAGTTTGAAGAATACAAAAAGAGACACCCACCGAACGTGGGTGTGAAAAACGGCAAACCGTATGCTTTTCTGTCATCCAACCAATCATCGACACCGAAGAAACCTGGTGCAAAACAAGGCCATAAACCCTATTTCCGTGCTCAGCCGGATCATATTGACTTTGTTCATCGGATTCCTGTCTTGGTGTGTCCTGAATGTGGCGGGACTCACTTAAGTAAAAAGGTTCAGCAGATACGGACACGGACCTATGAGGATATCCCGGTCTCTACACCAGTTGTTGTCCAATTGGAGATCGAACGACGGTATTGTCGCACCTGTAAAAAACTGGTAGAGACACCAGTTACCTGGGTGCTCCCCAGGGCGCGTCTCAGTCTCCATGTCATGCTTATTGTTACCTGGCTTAAGGTTCATCTTCGGATGACCGAGGAAGCAATCCCTGATATGCTTGAACGGTTGTTCGGGTTGAAAATATCTGAAGGTGAGGTAATCCACATACTCGCACAAGTTGCTCAAGCATTCGGCCCTTATTACGAGCAGCTAATCAAAGATATTAGGGATGCACCAGCGCGAAACATAGATGAAACCACCTGGCGGATCAATGGTGAAAACATGAATCTCTGGGTTTTTGTCACGAAAGGCGTAACCCTGTACAAGATCGCCTCTTCACGCAGTCATACCGTTCCTTTGAATGTTCTTGGGAAAAAACATAACGGTGTTGACATTCATGATCGATTCTCTGCGTATACAACACTCGCAGAGAAGACAAAAAACATCCAGCAGGATTGTTGGACTCATGTCATTAAGAACGCTGAAGAACTCGCCTATTTCTACGGGGAAGAAGGGGCACAGATCCTTCAAGTAGTAAAAGACGTTTATGATGCTGCAAAAGCCTATGACCACAAAGGAACTGATAAGGATATCGAAAACCTGTTTCAAACCATGGCAGACGCATTCAACCGCCCCTACAAATCCTCTCATTGTCATCGGTTTGTTGTGAACCTGCTCAATGAAAAAGACAACCTCTTTGAGTTTGTACGAAATCCTCATGTTGATGGCACCAATAATCGTGCAGAGCGAGCAATCCGACCACCGGTGACTGCACGGAAGATCAGCGGTGGAAACCGATCAGAACAAGGTGCAAGAAACTACGAGATCCTGTTGAGTGTCACACAAACATTGCATCAGAACGGACAAAACCTTATAGAACATGGGCCAGCCATCCTTTTAACTTCACATGGCTGACCTCTTTCGTCGGATCATTAATTATATTATAGTTTATTATACGTCCTTTGATTGTTTCAACAACATGAGGACCCACGAATACTGCACCAAAAAAAATCAGTACACCCGCTATCAGGGCGGCTTGTCTGAAAGTGATAGCTTTTGCTCCAACAGCAGTAGCCATAGAGTTAGCAACATCGTTAGCACCTATACTCCAAGCCATATAGAAACCAACGATAATAGAAATTATAATGACTAGGAGAACGATCAGCTCCACACGTAAGCCTCCAGGAAATACTGTATGGAATCATATCTCATAAGTTTTACGAAATAAATGGTCTTACAAATAAGAGAATGAATACTATCAAGCATCTACAGTTAGTAGAACGTTTGAAGTTATCAAAGTAACAGTAGTACTATATCAATCTCAAAGTAACATGCACTCCTCCAGTATTGAAAATGTAAGTGAGCCATCTTTAACCCTGTGCGCAATAGGAGGGAATCCGAAAAAGCATGCTCCTGTCGGGATTTGAACCCGAGTCTCCGCCTCGAAAGGGCGAAATGATTGGCCGCTACACTACAGGAGCAAATAGATCAAAGCATCTCTTCTTATCAAGAGTGAACGATTCTGGGAATAAACATCAGTTATTTAAAATTACGCTCCAGGTTTAAATTATAAATTATTAAACCGCTATAATAGAAGGATAATTTGCATTAAAGTATAATGGAATTAAAAGTAGTGTATTTGTGATAATATTAGAACCCAACCTATATGCAAAGAGGCCAGCCATGTGAACATCTCTCCTTAATACGATGATTTTTATTCTTTTTGATTTATTAAAATCTACCTGTTGGAGAGGCGCAAACTTCAGATCACTGATATCTTTCCCTATATGACCCTTTTTTATAGCCCCGAGCGGATTCGAACCGCTGTCGCGGGCTCCAAAGGCCTGCATGATTGACCACTACACCACGGGGCTATATTTATTGTTTAAAAAGGGTGATAAATATACTCCTATATAATCTTTTAACAAACTGTAAAAATCAAAAAAATAAGAGGGGTAATCTTTGTATATTAACAAGAATACAGTATGATCATAGTAGGATTAGATTTAAAATTAAAAATACATTTTATATACTGATTTACAATCCTTAAAAAACAAAAAGAAATAGAGGAATGATTAAAAAAATCACCCTTTTTATTTTCTATACAAGCCCTTGGTCAATCATCGCATCAGCGACTTTGATGAAACCCGCGATATTCGCTCCTTTCACATAGTTAACAAAGTTTCCTTCTTTACCGTATTTAACACAAGACTGATGTATCTGAGACATGATCCATTGTAGTTTCTGATCAACTTCTTCTCTACTCCAGGACATACGCATACTATTCTGCGTCATCTCCAATCCACTCGTAGCGACACCACCAGCATTCGCTGCTTTACCAGGACCGTACAGTATCTTATTCTCAATGAACACGTCCACTCCTTCAGGGGCAGTAGGCATATTAGCTCCTTCAACAACAAGCATACATCCATTATCAACTAATGTTTTAGCATCATCTCCGCTTATCTCATTTTGTGTGGCACATGGAAAAGCACAATCAGCTTTGAAATGCCACGGGGTTTTCCCAGGTTCATATGTGCACTTATACTTATCCGCATACTCTTTTATACGACCTCGTTGCACATTCTTCAACTCCATCACGTACGCAAGTTTTTTCTCGTCAATACCCTCAGGGTCATACACCGTTCCATTAGAATCAGATAGAGTAACAACCTTCCCACCAAGTTGATTTATCTTCTCAACTGTGTATTGTGCGACATTACCTGAACCAGATACAAGGCATGTTTTACCCTTTAAAGTCTCCCCTTTGGTTTTTAGCATCTCCTGAGCGAAATAAACACATCCATACCCAGTAGCCTCTGGTCTTATCAGACTGCCACCCCAGTTTAATCCTTTACCAGTAAGCACACCTGTGAATTCATTTCTTATTTTCTTATACTGACCAAACAGGAACCCTATCTCACGAGCACCAACACCTATATCACCAGCAGGCACGTCAACATCTGGGCCGATATGCCGATAAAGCTCAGTCATGAACGCTTGGCAGAATTTCATTACCTCATTGTCAGTTTTTCCTTTCGGGTCGAAATCTGATCCCCCTTTACCACCACCCATCGGTAGAGTAGTGAGACTATTCTTAAAGACTTGTTCAAAAGCTAAGAATTTTAATATACTGAGATTAACACTTGGGTGGAATCGTAATCCACCTTTATACGGCCCAATCGCGCTGTTCATCTGAACACGATACCCGCGGTTAACCTGTATTTCTCCTTTGTCATCAAGCCAGGTAACACGAAACATGATAACTCGTTCAGGTTCAACCATACGTTCAAGTATCTTTAGTTTCTTATACTTAGGATGTTTCAAGATAAAAGGTGCGATACTTTCAACAACTTCTTGAACAGCTTGATGAAACTCTTTCTCACCAGGGTTTTTAATTCTAACATTATCCATAAACTCCTCGATATATTTCTCCATAAGAAATTAACGCCTCCTCAAATTTTGAATGAATAATGTGTATAATTGTTTTATTTTAATACTTTTCTAAAATTAAATCAAAACAGATCCACCTAGGAGATTTAGATGAATTATAGTGGGTAAAAGCAACATCGCATCTTAGTTTACTTTGCTTCTCTACCTAGATCAAGTCAAAAGAAAGGGTTTTTCTCTTAATCAAAAGTGTTACACTGTTTTTTTTAGAAACTATTAAAACCTTGGTGATGAATAGCTCTAATATGTATTGTCTGTTTGTATCTGATCTTCATGGAGACACTAAACGTTATAAAAAATTATTTGAAATAGTTAGAAAGGAGACACCGGATGCAGTGTTCCTCGGCGGTGATCTCCTACCTAATAACCCAGGGTTAATCATTGATACAGGTAGATTCATCAGTAAAAGCATTTTAACCCAGATAAAAAGATACCATAAGGAAAACAAGAATAAGACAAGATTCTTTGTTATCCTCGGGAATGATGATCCTAGAGTGTATGAGTCATACTTTGAAAAGGCTGACAAGAAAGGGTTACTATCATACATTCACTATAAAACCATTTCTTTTAATGATCTATATGTTACAGGTTACGCTTGTATACCACCATCACCTTTCCTCCTTAAGGATTGGGAGCGGTACGATGTTTCAAGATTCGTGGATGTTGGAGCAGTACCACCTGAGAGCGGTATTAGAACAACCCCTATACTTATAGATGAAATCAGGGAGGGTACTATAGCTGATGATCTGGAGCAATTAGCAAAAAACGCGCCTGTGGAGAGAACCATATTCTTATTTCACTCACCACCTTATAACTCCAACCTTGACCATGCTGATCTTCATGGTAAAATGATTGATCACGCACCTGTAGACACCCATATAGGTAGTATAGCTATCAGGCGTTTTATTGAATCCAGACAGCCTTTTTTAACCCTTCATGGTCATGCTCATGAATCATCGCGTCTAACTGGGAGATGGATGGATGAGATAGGTAGAACTTATTGTTTCTCAGCAGCCTATGATGGATCTGAGTTAGCTTTAATCCGTTTTGATACATCTGATCTTAGAAATGCAACAAGAGAGATAATACCAGTATCCTAGGATCCTTTCCTGAGGGGTATCCTCTTAACAGATTGATAAGGTGAAGTGATATGCGTAGCCCATGAACTCCTGTTTTTGATATCCTCATCAGTGATAATATGAACATCTAAAAGCCCGCCTGTTTCAAATCCAGTGCGCTCCTTGTTCTCCTGGTCTAGTTTTCTACTCCATTCATCGAACCATGCTAGTAGCTTGTCCTTCTGTTCTTCTGTCCCGTTGAAATGAACTAAGAGATCTATATCGCTTGATGGGCCAGCGCTTCCATCCTTCGTACTCCCTATCAGATACAAGGCTTTTACACCGTAGAGATCAGGGTCAAGCGCCTCTGCTATCTCCTCGACTTTTTGTGTACGCCACGTGTGATGATCAGGTGGTTTAAGATAAGCTAAAGCCTCATTTGCTTCACCATCCATTATCACTGATAGTGACCCACCTGTTATAATATCTGAGATTTTTACTACCCTGACAACGTTTTCAAAAGACTTATAACCCTGTAAAAACTTTGTTAATTTGTTATCTGATTCAAGTAGTAGATGCTCATTAAACACGGTTCCCTCCTGGTCAGGGTATAAACCCAGGTACCTGATGTTTGACTCTACGAGATCCTGGAAAAAGTGTGTACCAAAAGATAACTCAGGTGTGTATCCTCCTTTCTCTTTTGCCACTTCAACTAGTAGAGAAGTATTGTTTATGTCACCGTAACGAACTGGAACACCAAGTTTTATGTCACCTTTGCTACCCCAGCGGCCAGGACCTATTAAAATAAACCTTCGTCGTGGGAGTTTCATGTTAAGCTCACTGATTATCTTAGCGACTTTCTGCATCTCCTCCCTCTTAGCTAGATTTGTATACTCCTCAGGAACCACGTATACAACGTATTCTATGTTCTCTATCTGACCAGTAGTAACATATTTTGTAGTGAAAAACAATTTACGATCATCAGGAACATCCCTAGGTACAGGTTTTCGTTCAATCCCTCTTGACTGACTCTGCGGTCTGCATTGTAGAATGTAGAGTTTTTCCCCATCTGAAGCGAACTCCACGTCAACTGGTACGCCGATCTTACCCTCTAGGAGTGTGATTATTCTTTTTATCTTCTCTAGGAAATCTGTTTTTTCAAATAGATTCTGAAAAGTGATTACTAGATCTACGCTCTCAGGGTCCATCATTACACTAAAATTATTATTTAAACGCCCATCCTCGTATATTGATATTATATCAGTAACCCTAGGGAATTCATCAAAATATTTTTTAATGAGTTGAACAGCGTCAACGGTTTCTATCACACCTGTCTCTATGTTTATAACATCCATGAAACGCGGTGAGTATTTAACCCGTTCTTCCACTAACGTGTTCACAAGGAGATTCGGTCTTTTAGGGGAGATCAGGATAGGGTAATCATTTGTTACACGGTCAACAGCTCTTGTACCTAACCCTGGTACCATTCTAATCATTCCATCCTCCCTGGTGATTCTAGGTGACCAGCGGAACTCATTCCTACTGAAAGCTACTCCTGCAAATGTCGGCATGTAGTAAGGCCCGATTTTCACTCCTACGACTTCTTGGATTAGCACACCCATCTCTTCATTGAAGTCAAGGAGTCCTTTCTCCCGGCGGTACTCAATAGGATCAGGGCTGAATGTTGACGCGTATACCTCAGCTATCGCGTTCATAAGGGCATTGAGCCGCTCCTCCTCAGTTCCAATGTTCGGTACAAATAAACTCTTGTATTTACCTGAGAACGCGTACCCGAAGTTATCCTCCAGTAGACTAGATGACCTCACAATGATTGGTTTATCCTTGAAATCCCTGATGATTTTACGTAAACCCTCGATTATTTCAAAAGGGAAAGAAGAATTCTTGAATATCTGCTCTAGGAACATCTGCTCCTGTCTGATCTCTAATGGATCAAGATATTTAACATGTGATACCTCATCGAGGTCATTGTAATGAATAAATGATAATATAGTATCTGATGTAACATACCAGCTTCTTGGGAATGCTATATCCTTCAGGATTTCGTCATTCTCCATCTCTTTTTTAATGATCTTCTCTGCAAGTAGAACCCCTGAGGTTTTACCACCAAGTTTACCTGAGCCTTGAGCTGGTCCAACTAGACGATCAATTATCCTTAAGAAGTCTTTTAATTCAAAAACGTTTTTTGCTACATTCAAGTATTCTAATCGCTCTGTGAAGAACCGTCTGATAAGAGCGGTTTTAATACTCATTTCATCCTCCGGTGAAATCGATGTTTCAATATCTGGTTGATCGAAGAATCTTTTTAACTCCTCTGTGATTTCAACTAGAGGGATACCTGTTTTCTGCGAGGTTAAAAGCAGCGGACGTGCTTTATCTTGCTTCATCCAGTTCGCAAACAAGTCTGATATAACATCAGAGGGGACGCATTCCTTTGCTATTTCAAAAACCTGTTTTTCTATATTAAGAAACGTGTCTAGATCCTGCTTAGGGTTAGGCATGCTGAATCTACGCCAAGTCACTGCAGTTGAGTCACTATCTACAGGGGATATATTACTGATAAGGTTCATGATTTTTTCATTTCCAATCCTATAGAGATAATACGCCATTTTTCTTGTTAACCGGAGTAGAGTACGTGGATCAGTTTTTTCTAAAAGATCAATGATAACCTCCCATTCATGTTTCTTCCCAGGGGGCTCTGTTTTTAACACAGGTTCCTCTGATTTCATCATTTTTTCAACGTAATCGAATCTTCTTCTCTGCTGCTCTAATTCTTCTTTTATTCGTCGTTCCTCAATGAATTTACCTAGTAAATCAGCGATCGCATCGATCAGTTTCCTCTCCTCAATTAGAAATGGTCCTTCTGCGAATAAGGGTTTCTCCTCTAGGTAATAGACTTCCAGTGTACCTATTTTTTTCTCTTCAACCACTATGTCGCTTTTTAGCACCCATCTTGTTTTTTTAAAATTATCAGTTTTGTATTCTTTATCCCCTAGGCAGATCCGTGAGCATGCAGCATCAGGGAACTGCCACGCAGAAGGGATTACCTCAACGATTTTTTGCAAAGCATCATCCATTGAGATTTTACTATTTCTAACGATTTTTGTGATCTCATAGAAACAGTTAAGTTCTTTCACCCGCTCCTTAAGCTCGTGCATGATCACTTCACTATGAACAGTACCTACTGTGCTTTGATCTTCTTGTTTCTGTGTTTTTATATTGTATGATTTATCAGTCATACTCATCTCTCATATTTACCGCAGTTATATGATAATATCTGTATGAATATTTCACCTTAATTTAATTCTTCTTATTTATCACTTTTCCCTTTCTGGATCACACCTACACCGTGTTTACCATCGATCTTTACTAAGAGAGGGGAAATCGTCTTAACGTGCCTGACATCCTCCTCATCTGTTATAACCGGTAGAGACTCAAGCCATTGATAATCAACGTTACCTTTCCCCTCCTTCGTGATCAAATACCCTACCTGAGAGGAGATTAGATCATGGAAGAAATGCGACCCCTGAGAAGGGTCAATATGCCTCTCCCTCCAAGGGGTTTCCACTATAACTTTTGTTCCAGCTATATCACTCCATATCACAGGTATACCTAAACAAGGATCAGCGGATCCCCATCGACCTGGCCCTATTAGGATATAAGGTGTTTTATTATTCATTAAAGCATTGTTTATCCTACGGATCTGACTGACTACTCTAATTGAGTTTTTCATGTCAAAACCAGGTTTAACATAAACGATATTTTGAATACCCTCTATAACCCCATTCCCTAGCGCGTTCTCACTATAACAGATATCAGTCTCAGGGTTGTATTCTCCAATACTGACATCCATGTTTTTTCCTGAAGGTATCATACTTCGTATCTGCAATATGATCAGATCTGCTTTATGTGATTCTGCATCCTCCTGGTTCACTGCGAATTCTATCTCCACTGGGTAACCAAGTTCAATCTCACTGATACGTAGCAGTAGTTTTAATGCCTTCGCTAATGGTAACGCTTCATATTGGATGATAGGAGCAAAATCAATAACTATTGACCCTTCGTCGTATACCCCAGGGTATAGCCTGTCATCCTGAGGGAAATACGTTGAAGCGACTTTATCTAGTACTCCATGTCTTTTTGCATCATCTAAATCTAGTATACTGTATGACGTCTCCTCGTTCCTCTCTACGATACGGTAGTTTGATCTGAGATTCAACGCGTAGAATCTACGTTGTGCGTACTTTATAAAATCCTTCGGTGTTCCATATAACGGGACTGTTGGATGTTCAGGGCAAAAACAGAATGAGCAACCCCCATCAACAATTGTTTTTCCTAATCCTAAAGCGAGATAGACTACCCCATCCTCTGGTTTGCATCCACCTGCAGGGTAGTAATTGTAGGATTTCGCCACTCCTGATACAACAGGGTAGAAATAATTCTCGTATCTCCGCCCTGCAACCTCCTGTATGATCACAGCCATTTTCTCATCGCCTATGTTTTTAGGTGTGGATTTAATATACGTTCGTGCTTTTTCGAAGAATGTTGAAGCGTACACGTATTTAACCGCGTTGCATACATCCTGAAATCTGAAATCAGTCTCCCATGACTCGTTAGGGAGGAGTATAGAGTCATAGATACCTGCGAATGATTGTAGAAGAGAATCTTCTAATACACCTGAGGATCTAACAATCAATGGTTTCCGTGTTTTCTGGATAAAAGCACGGAGATCACCGAGTACAGTCGCAGGGAGGGTACCACTCATAAACTTTAAAGCGATACGCTCATCAGTGAGATCATAAAGATTAGAATCATATAGTTTATTCTGCATCATAAAAATATCGAACACGTCAGTGGTTAGCACGATGGTACGTGGGATAGTTATACGAAGATCAGGGAACATATCATCAGATATGTACTTCGATATGAGTTTAGCTAGAAACGATAACCCTCTTGCTTTCCCTCCTAATGCTCCTTTGCCTATGCGGTGAATTTCAAGATGCGATAATTGTGAAGCGTACTCAAAGGGTTTGACTAACACCTGGGTCTGCGCGTATCTATAATTCTCGATGATGCTAGTTAACCTCGTACGAAGATCCGCTGCGTTTTTTATTTCAAACTCGGCTTTATATATCTCATCTGAGAGTTCGTATAACCCCCAGGTTTTCAAACATCGTGAGAAAAGATGCTGACACGCAGCTTGTATGAGACCTTCATCATTAATAGATAACACTGCGTTTTCAAGATCATTAAAATTTTTTACAACAGTGATGATCTTTCCTGTACTATCTGTTATCTGAATGTATCTTGGCCCTAAGCATTCATTGATGAAGTCTTTTATAACGAGAGGAAGGGTTATATCATTTTTTGAAATGAACTTTATGTTATCACTGAGTGGTTCATCATGCTTGAGAACCCCAGATGATTGGATAAGAATAGGGGTCCCTGGTTTTTCCTTATTGATCATCAAGGCAAATTCTAAACCTAGTTGCTTTCTACCGCCTGTTCCACTTATTGTTTCATTATCAGTGATGACTCCTATCAGGTTTTTTTTATATGAATCATAGAGTTTCCTCCCCTCCTCAAAGTCAGATGCGTGTAGAATAACTGGGCGTCTTTTAAGTTGTCTCTGAATCTGCTCCTCACTTAGATTATCCTGCATTGTCGCACTTAGAAAACCCCATATTTCATCATAAAGGAGTAATAAATAAGTAGAGTAGTACTGGATTGAATCCTCAATTAAAAGTAAACATCGGCATTGTTCGGAAAACGACTGGTTATTTTTAATTGTGAATGCATCATCAAACAATTGAATAGTTGCGAGTATGATTTTACCATCTCCGTTCCATGTCAATATTTTACTTAAAACTTTTTCTTTATCGTTCTTCTGGATTTCTGATAACTCTGATATTTTACTACCTATTAGGATGATCGGTGTGTCCGTGTTTTTTCTGATTATCCCTGCTAGAGTGAGAACGTCACTACCAGTTGGTTTATCAAAAATGATGATTAAATCAAATCTCTTCTTGTTTAACAACTCGAAGCATTCATCTTCAGTTTCAACGTGACTGATCCTGAGAGGTTTCTCACGATTACGGTACGAGTAGTACTCATGAAGGAGCCTGCTGAGTCTTCCTTCCTCCTCTATCTGAAAATAATGATAAGAAGAGGATAACACGAGGACATCTGTTATACTTAATAAATCCTCTGTTGATTCCCCTTCTTCTGTTATATTAGCAATAGGAGGTGTGATACCTGTGGTTTCTTTTACATATTCAATGATTTTTTTTTCTTTATCACTTAATCGGGTACTCATGGATTACTGTTTTACACCCATCCTCGCATTTTACAAGCCTCAGCTACTCTTGATACTGCTATCATGTAGGCTGAGTCGCTGAGTCTTATATTCTTCTTCTTAGCTAAATCCCATACGTTATAGAATGCCTCAGTCATTTTGTTATCTAATTTACCTAGTACCTCTTCCTTGGTCCAGTAGTAATTCATGTTACCCTGTACTTGCTCGAAGTAGCTGCAGACTACTCCTCCAGCGTTAGCTAAGAAATCAGGTACTAGCATCACGCCTTTTCTCTCAAGTGCGTCTTCAGCCTCTGGTGTCACTGGTCCATTAGCACCGCATATAACTATTTTAACTGTTGATTGTATCTGATCCACGTTATCCTGAGTGATGGAGTTCTCTAACGCTGCTGGTATCAATATATCTACTTCATGTTTAAGCCATTCCTCACCTGGTAGCGTCTCGTATCCTAGTTTCTCAGCTTGTTTTTTATCTATAGTCCCGAAACGATCAGTGATCTTTATCAGTTCATCTAATTTGATACCTTTATCCTTATAGTAACTGTATGTGCAGCTATCGTTATTATCCCAGCATGATACAGATACAACCCTGCCTCCGTATTGTATGTACAAGTCTGCTGTGTAACGCGCTACATTACCAAAGCCTTGTATAGACGCTGTAGTGTTTTTAATATCCATGTTCATCTCTTTTAGTAACTCCCGCAGGATGTATACTAACCCGTAACCTGTCGCTTCTGTGCGTCCTAATGAGCCTCCTAATCCAACTGGTTTACCTGTTATAAGCCCAGGGTAATACCCACCTGTTATAGCCTGGTATTCATCCATGATCCATAGCATATGCTGCCCGCTGGTCATAACATCAGGCGCAGGTACGTCTCGTTCTGGTCCAATGTCTCTTGAGATTTGACGAACCCATCCTCTGCATAGCCGCTCTTGCTCCCTCTCTGAGAGGTTATGCGGGTCGCATACTACTCCTCCTTTGCCACCACCAAGTGGGAGATCCACCACGGAGCATTTCCAAGTCATCCACATCGCTAATGCGCGTACAGTGTCTATGGTCTCCTGCGGGTGGAATCTTATACCTCCTTTACATGGTCCTCTTGCGTCATTATGTTGAACACGGAAACCCCTAAACACTTTAACTGATCCGTCATCCATGCGTATGGGTATAGCAAAACTGTATTCTCTCATAGGGTTTCTTAGCAGCTCTCTTGTTGGCTCATCCAGGTTTAGTTTATCTGCTATTCTATCGAATTGCTGCTGAGCCATTTTAAAAGGGTTGAATCCTTCTTTTTCTTTTTTGAATACTCCTCGTGTTCCTTTTTCATGTTGTTTTATCTCCTGTTGTTTTAACTGCATATTTATTATTCACCTCTGTTTTTTTCATCCCTCTGTATCTCAATTCAATATAAATAATTTAGCAAATACCTAGAGTGGTACCGTTAAGTTAATCAAAAAGCCTACCGCGTTTTATCCTAGGAATCAGGATGACATGAACTCCCTAATCTTGGCAACACTACCTCAGTAGGTTACATTTTTTTAGTGCATCCCCCATTCCATTAATGAGGGATGCACCAAATGAACACATACGCATATCTTGAAATGACTATTTTAAACTTATTCACAGCAGTCAATTTGAAACTATCAAAACCATTGAGAAACACACTGGTGAAGTTGATTGTCTGTCTCCTGGACAATAACAAAGCCCATATTTCAAGACTAGGTGAATTCCTATCAAATAACGATATAAAATTGATGTCACGCATACAACATATCAGACGTTTTCTATCAAATCCACGTATATCACCCTCGCTGACTATCAAACCATTAATCTATCTTATGCGCCCTCTTCTGGAAAAACTCCCAGAAATCATACTGATCATCGATAGGACAGACTGGGAGAAACGACAAAAATACATTAACATTCTCTCAGTAGCAATAAGCTACAAAAACCGTGCTCTCCCCTTACACTGGATGGTATTCGGAGAGAAAGGAAACAGTTCTTTAGAACAGTGGAAACAAGTACTGTTTCCTGTTATCATCGTACTCCAGCAGATGAGCTGGCTTTCTGACAAACCTATCCATGTAGTCACAGATCGGGAGTTCGCTAGCCCGAAGCTAGCAGAATGGCTCAAAAACGAGTTTGACGTTACAGCGACATTACGTATCAAATCCAGTATGTACCTGAAAGGTGAAGACACCCCTGAGACAAAGGTGGCTACTTTGATACAGAGGATGAAGAAAGGCTCTCGTCATATCCTCTATAATCAGGTGTTAACCCGAGATAGTAGTTTCAAGATGAACGTCTTGCTGACCTGGAACAAAGACTATGATGAACCACTGGTTATCGCAACAACAGCAGGAAGCCCTATCAAAGCTGAAAGAACCTACGGGAAACGTGCCACCATTGAACCCATGCATAAAGACTGGAAAAGCAACGCATTCGATCTGGAGAAAACCAGGGTGGCTGATCCAAAACGAATAGAAACCCTGTTGATACCCATTGCTTTCGCCTATATCTTCTGCGTGCTTGAAGGAGAGAAAAAAGAGGAAACCGGTGATGTACAAACACCTCCCAAAGGGAAAGCACGCATGGTTGGTTTGTTTCTCAGTGGACTCAGAACCATCTCTTGCCGCCTCAGACAACTCACCACCGAACAGTTCAAACAATTCCTCCTCCGGTTACTCCAGCCGATCTTTCAAACATGGAGCATCCCACCATCTACCGTCATAACCTGAACCAGTTCTCACTTTTGAGGTAACTATAATCACACCTGACGAGAGTGCTCCCTTTTTCGTACGTGGTATTTCAATGGAACAGCGTCTCACTGAAACGTTGAATTCTGCATAGGATAGATCCGTGAGTACGTAACTCAGGTAAAAACAGGTGATCCCTAATTTTTATAAGGCTGATCAAATAGTTATTTTACCACAAACTCATGAAAAAATGTAATCTACTGAGAGAGTAATGTTATAACTAGGATAACAGGTATAAAATACTTCACCGCAGGGTATACTACACTAGTTAATCTCTTTGAATCTTTTAATTCATCGATCAGTATCCTTTTATCCAGGAACCATGCAAAAACTACAGCGGTGATAAACGCTGTGAGTAACAAACCATAAGTACCAAGAGAGTCATCCATTAGATCAAGAACTCTAACACCTCCTAAACTTAGATTCATTGATGTGTAACTAAGAGCAGCAGGTAAACCAATGAGCATTATCAGTAACATGAGTATAAGACTGGTTTTTCTACGTGACAGTTTAAAGACATCGGTAAACGCTGATACACCCACCTCTAACATCCCTATAGCTGATGTTAAAGCAGCAAAGAAAAGCAGAAGAAAGAACAATACAGCTAAAAAACGACCATACGCTATCATGTCAAAAGCCCTAGGCAGCGTTGAGAAAGCAAGCTCAGCACCCATACCTGGTTGTAAACCAAAAGTGAAGACTATAGGAAAAATAGTTAAACCAGCTAACATAGCTACTAACAAATCAGCTAACGTTACAATAAGAGATGAACGAGGTATATTAATACCTTTATCAAGGTAGCTACCATATGTTATAAGCACGCCAAAACCAACTGATAAAGAGAAGAAGGATTGACCAAAAGCAGCACCCCATAACAAAGGGTTAGATAAAACTGAAAAATCAGGTGCAAACAAGAAGCTTACACCCTCATTGAAACCATCAAGAGTGAAAGCAAAGATAGCTAACGCTAATAATATTATTATAGAGAAAGGTATCAGAATGGTTGATATCCTTTCAATACCTTTTTTCACACCGAGAGAGACTACTAAACCTGTTATCAGACATGCTATTAAAAAGTACAAAACCGGTGTATAAGATGATGTGAAATCAGAGAATACCATACTCGTATTGGTTAAATAAGAGAAGAAATAACCCAAGGTCCAACCAGTTATAACAAGATAATAGCTCAATATGAGGAGTACTACTAAACATATAAACCATCCTAGAATCCTGAAACGCTCCTTCACCTTACGGAACGCTGTGATAACATCCCCTTGGTAGTAACGCCCTATTGTTAACTCTAGAATCATCAAAGGCATAGCGAATACGAAGACAGCTATAAGATAGGGTATAAGATAAGCTCCTCCGCCGTTCTGCCCTACCACTGATGGGAAACGCCATACGTTACCTATACCAACTGCTGATCCTATAGTCGCTAGTATAAAACCTGCTCTGCTACCCCAACGTTCTCTTTTATCAATCATAATTAATAAGTTAAATTGTAAACATAATACATATATAAACGATGAGGGTTTACAGTTCATAATTTTCAAACCCTATCATAGATAAAAAAACACTAATTAGAGGGAGCATGCAGTGAAGATAAAGGATATACGCATCGGTATAATACGTATAGAAGGGACTAACTGCGAGCAGGAGTCATATGACGCTTTTAAACGTTTAGGAGTGAAACCAGAGTTCGTTCATCTAAAACAACTACTGCATATTGACTGCAACAAGGATGAGAAACGAGATCTCTTTGACTTCCAATGCTTAATGATACCAGGAGGTTTCTCAGCTGGGGATTATATACGCGCAGGCGCTATCTTCGCAGCACGGATAAAAAGCAGACTCTACGATCAACTAAAAGAGTACGTATCACAAGAATACCCTATACTAGGAGTATGCAACGGCTTCCAAGTACTAATAGAACTAGGATTACTACCAGGTATAGACACTGTTATAACTGATACACCAACAGCATGTTTAACCATTAACGACTCTAACAGGTTTGAATGTAGACCAACGCTACTTAAACACGAGAACAACGGCAGATGCATATTCACATCCAAGATTAAAAAAGATGAGGTTAGACTTATACCTAGTGCTCACGCTGAAGGTAAACTACTATTCCCACTGGATGAACAAGAAACCTACCTTAGGAAACTAGAGGAGAACGACCAGATAGTATTCAGATACGTTAACCCAGATGGAGAATACGCTGACTACCCATGGAATCCTAACGGTTCCACATCGAACATAGCTGGCATATGCAACCATATAGGCAACGTGTTCGGTATGATGCCTCATCCTGAGCGCGTCTACTACAAGCATCAGCATCCTAACTGGACGCAGACAGGTTTAGACGGTAACATAGGTGACGGTAAAGCAGTCTTTGAATCAGTCGTATCATACATAAGTAAAAAATTCTAAGCAAAAAATCATCCTCCTCTTAAGAGTAGTGACCAAATGCCTAACGTAGTCTCATGCCTGCTCCTATACGAAGAAAAACTACTTCTACTTAAAAGAAGCAGAAAGGTTAAAACATACAAAGGATGGTGGGGTGCTATAGCAGGGTACATAAACCCTGATGAGGAACCATACATAAGAGCGTTAAAAGAGATAAAAGAAGAGACAGGTATAAACCCTGACCAAGTTGAGCTAATCAGAATAGGTGAACCAGTTAAAGTTGAGGATACCTATGAGAACCAGTTATACGAATGGGTTATACATCCTTTCATGTTTAAACTTAGAAAAAAACATAAAATAAATATAGACTGGGAGCATACAGAGTACCGTTGGATTAAACCATCTGATATCAACAGATACCGTACAGTCCCGTATCTTAAAGAGATAGTACAAAGCATGATAAATGTAAACACGAAGTAGAATCCTCATGTTTTTTATGGGGGAGCGTGGAGGTGGATACAGTGGAAGGCTTTACTAGATTAATAGATAGAGGGAGTCTTATCTACCTCTTACGCTTTTGACTCTTTCTCCCTGTCAATCTCATCTAATATCCTTGATATATTAGCAAATGTTTCATCTACTGATCCTGATGTGTCTATTATATGCCAATGCTGCCATTTGTTAATCAATATGTAGGCTTTCTCACGTACTTTTATGAACTCCTCTAATGTTTCAAACATCTCAACCTCTGATCTCTTGCTAACACGTGAAACCAGTAAAGACGGTGGAGCGTCAAGGAAGAACATGTAATCTGACAATGGGACGAATTTAATGAAGAACAGATAAGCTAGAGGTGATAGCCTCTTAGGTAGATACGCTGTACCGATAAGATAACGAACCATGATCAACACGTCAACCCTGTTGGATTTAGAGTAATAGTAACGCTTCAATGAATAAAGAACATCAAGAGCATAAAACAAAGAAGCTTTTATCTGATTTATAAGGCCTGTTTTTAACAGAGACTTCTTAGCTGTTCTACCATAAAAATTATCAGACTCAGGATGTGAACGGATGATAACTTTTAAACCCTTATCCTCGTACTTCTTTTTAATAAGCTGAGCATGAGTATCCTTACCTACACCATCTAAACCATCAACAATGATAAGCTTCATGTCAACCACCTGATATTGTAAAATAACCAATATAAACCTGCGGTGATGAATGGTACGGTTATATTATCTATACCCTTCGGTGTTAAACCTTCAACCAGGGTAGTGATAAAAGCAATAAACACCAGATAAAACAAAACAATATGAGACAATGATACATCGTAAAAGATCAACGCTACTATCATGATGATGAACGTGGATAAAAACATGACGCAGGAACCTGCATAGCTTTTAACATCACCGAATACGTTATAAGTACGTCCACCGTACTTCACACCGATAACAGATGCTAAACCATCACCATACGACATAGCAAGTATACCTACAGCTATGATCTCTTTATGGTTAAAAAACAAGTAACCTAGTACAGTCCACGTAATAGAGTAGTAAACAAGACCTAAACCATGACCTGCTTTAGACGCTTTAATCTGCATGGATTTAACAGGGGAATAAGGACTGATCATGAAAGTGAAAAGTATAAAAGGAGCAGCAGCTAGAAAAACCATGATTTCACGTGTGTTAAACAAAGGTAGAATAAAAGCTATGTTACCAGTCATGATATGAAGAAATTTACGACCAAACATAGGGTACCTCTTAGATATAACCCTATCAGTGATAAGGATAAGAGATGCTACGTAAACATAGACGATGATGACACCTAGAGTATCACCCTGAGTCATAGACGATCTCATCCCATGAAAGCACCGAGTAGGAAACCTACTAAACCGATAAATAAAGCAAACAACGTGAAACGCCTATAGAAGAAAAGATCAGGTTGTTTCTTTAATATAAGATGAAGCGATGTACTAAGAAGCAGGATGTCAGCTACTAAGATGAAAACAAGATAATACATATTCTTATAATAAGAACCATAAACAGGTGAACTATACGGGAGAAAACTTAGAAGGATAGCTGATAAGTAAAAAAAAGCAGATACTATATTAGACGCGTGAGCACCAATATAACAAGGTAATGATCTAACACCACCTGCTTTATCACCACTATAATCCATAACGTCTTTCATTATCTCACGGCCAGCACCTGCAAGGAAAGCGATCAAAGCAAGTATAAACACAGCAGGTGCATTAATCATAGATGATAACCCCTCCTCTGAAACTGATACAGCACCGAAGATAAAAGGAACAGCCATCGTGTAAGCGATGAATAAATTACCTATCATTTTAACCTTCTTCAAAACTGTATCATACAATAACGCGAATAAAGCAGTGATAGAAGCTATTATGAAACATGAAAAGTTAACGAGGTAGGAAAACAGTATACCCAAAGGAAATAAAATGTAGAATAAGTATAAAGCAGATCTAGGCGTGATATCACCACGAACCAAAGGGCGGTCAACCCTATTATTCTTCTTATCTATCTCAAAATCATAGTAATCATTCAAAGAGAAAGTACTAGCTTCAAGAAACAAAGCAGTAAAGAAAGTAAAAATGAAAACATCAAACGGCGGGAATGACCTAGCAGAGATAACAGCTCCTACTAGAATAGCTAAAGCAATCATGAAACCATGCTCTAATCTCATTAAATCCCATGCGGCTTTTATTTTCCTCATCAAAGTAAACGATATGACTCATCTTCTTATAAATATTTGATGTCATCATTGCAAAAAAACCGTCTCCCGTTAAACTAGTGAAAAAAACAAGTTAAAACATGTTAACCATTTTTTTCCTGCCTCAGATTCTTTTAGTAAATAAGTTCATACATTCAAAAATTATATTCAGATACATAACACGAAATATTAAAAACAATGAAGAATATTACTACCACTAACTGGATAGGGTGTTAAAATAAAAAGGAGTAAGATGGGTTAAAAACAACAATAATAAGGATACTAAGTATATGACTCATAATACCACTGAGAATATAGAGGAGAAGATCGATAGATTATACGAGGAGAAGATCATTAAACAAAGAAGAGAGAAGACAACCTATAAAGACTATGAGCCAACCAGATTAAAAAATATTGGCGCGTATATAAGTAACTTAGACGTTAATAACTCAGAGAACCAGGAGCAAACCCTGTTCTTAAAAAACATTCATGAGGCGTTAACAGAACCATCATCTAAAAATAAAAAAACCAGAATAAAACACATCAGGAAAAAACATTCATCGAAAACTAATCGTATAATCAAATGGCAGAAAAAAAGAAACCTCGGTAAACCAGTCTACCTCGAGGAAACCGGTGAAAAAATAGGTTTTATTCAATCATTGATATACAATGAAAACAGTGATGAGATCATAGGCTACGATGTTAAAGACGAGGATTCGAATACGAGTCTGCGAATCCCAATTGATCAGTTCATAGAGGATAAAAGAGGGTTAATCCTGACCCCAAGATGGTACATTGATACGGTTAAAACCATAGAGAGGATAGAATTCAAAGAACGTGTAACACCTGAGTTAACCTACCTGCCTTCATCTAAAATAAGCGATGATGACAAAAACAGTTTTTTAATGAGTATAGACCCTGAGATCATACATTATATAAAAGAAGGGAAAAGACTGAGGAAGACGCTACTGTTTAATCTACATGTTTACAACGAGCAGAGAGAACAATTAAACAATGAACTACTAGATATAATAAAGAAACGAGTAGTGGAGGATATCAACCGTAGAGTCTTCTCAGAGGAAGTCATGGATAAACGCAGAAGAATAAAAATATTAGATAATCTCATTAAAAGATGCACAGATCTACTAAACAGATTAGACAGTACAATCATAGGTAGATTAAGCAAAGAGGAGTACATAGCTAAAAAATCAGATAAAACAGATGATATTAAACAATCGTGTAAAACTGAATCTGAAGATAAAAATGATAATTTAACAAATAATGAGATAAAACAATACAGTAAACCAGCGTCACTTCATCATAAGCAAGAATCATTAACATCTATGATCGCTGAGCTACTAGAAGATAAAATACTAGAAGACATCAAAAAACAACTCATAAAGAACCAACTCTCATCATACGACAGGATCAACGCTTACGGGGAGATGCAGAGACAAGAGGATGACAAAGACGCGTATATAAAAATGCTAGAGAACGAGCTTAAACAGAAGAGGGAAACAATCAAACACCTGCAAGAGGAGTTAACAAGGATAATAAAATAAAAAAAACATATTGACTAAAAAATACTACACCCGCTTCTCATTTTCTTTTATCTACAACTTATTAGGCTCTATTATAACCTTTATTGACTTATCAGCCTTGGCTACTAGTTTGAACCCTTCAGCAGCCTTAGATAAAGGAAGCTTATGAGTTATCATATCAGTGACAACAACCCTCTTAGAGGATATAAGATTCATCGCTTCTTTAAGATCCTCAGGGCCACCAGCATAAGTAGAAACCATCTTAACTTGCTTATTCCACAAGTCAAACAACGGGAACGGTATCTTAACACCAGGGGAAGGAGGAGCGAAGAATAAAACTACGCCACCAGGTCTAACAAGACCCAGGGATTGCTCTATAGCTGACTCTGCACCAGTACAAACAACAACGATATCAGGTAGCTCACCATCATTAAACATCTTTATATTATCAACTGTAGCATCTGATGATTTAAAAACCGCATGAGCACCCATCCTCTTAGCGAATGAGAGTCGATAATCATTTATATCAACTGCTAAAGTCCTTTTAACACCTAAAACCTTAGCGACTTTAACATGAAGTAAACCTGAGATACCACTACCCACCACTAGCATACTCTGACCAGTTTTAACACCTGCCACATGGAGACCACGTATAACGCATGCTAAAGGCTCAATGAACACTGCTTCATCGTAACTCATATCAGATGGCAGCATTAGAACTCCTTTATTCCTTATATTAACACTGGGTACTCTTATATACTGAGCGAAACCACCAGGGTAAAAATTAGTATTATGAAGCATATGACAAAGTGTATGCTGGTCATTAACACAATAATAGCATGAACCACATGGTACATGATGCGATACGAAGACACGATCCCCTTCCTTGTAACCTTTCACTTTCTTACCAGCTTCTACGATCTCACCTGCTATCTCATGACCAAGCACACGTGGTGCTTTCTTTATCCTATACCACTCCATTACATCGCTACCGCAGATACCACTAGCATGCACCTTAACTAGCAGCTCCTCATCACTGATAGACGGTACAGGCATCTCCTCGATACGTACATCATTATTATTATAATACATAGCAACCTTCATACTCACCATGAAGATACCCCAACTCGCAATAATAAATTCATCCTTTTAAGGTTTAAAAACCATAAAATTTAAACAAGGGTATAAAAAAACAAAAAGAAAAAAGTTTTTTTATTCTACCCTTTTTATTTAACCCTCCTCTCTTTTTTCCTTCTATTCTGCTCATTTTTAAATATGTCAAAAGCCTCATCAGGTGTAGCTCTCTGATGGACTATAGCGCGTACAGCTTTAATCATACCAACAGGGTCCTCACTCTGGAATATGTTACGACCCATGTCTACACCGACCGCACCAGCCTGCAAAGCATCATAAGCCATCTGTAAAGCCTCCTGCTCAGATGTCTTCTTACCACCAGCTATAACTATAGGTACAGGGCACGTGTCAACCACTTTCTCGAAGTTCTTACAGTAGTACGTTTTAACCATATGAGCGCCTAATTCAGCTGCCATACGTGAAGCTAAACTCAGGTACTTATCATCCCTAACCATATCCTTACCAACAGCTGTAACCGCTAGGACTGGTATACCGTAACGCTCAGCTTCATCTATGTAACTAGTTAAACCTAGTAATGTATCCCTCTCAAAATCAGCTCCTACTAGTATGGAATACGCTACACCTGATGCATTAAGCCTTATAGCCTCCTCCACTGATGCTACAGTTCCTTCATGCAGTAGCTCCTTACCTATTATACTAGTACCACCTGATACCCTTAGAACTATAGGTATGTCAACCGTAGGGTCTACGTAGTTCCTCAACGCCCCTCTTGTCAGCATCAAGGTATCAGCGTATCTTAACAGAGGCTTCACTGTTGCTCCTAGATCCTCTAAACCTGTTGTAGGCCCCATGAAGTAACCATGATCAACCGCTAGCATGACTGTACGCCCATCCTTAGGTTTAATAATCCTTGATAAACGATTCTTCATACCCCAATCCATAAATCATACCGCCTCTTCCATCTTAAAGTAATTAAGGGTAACAACAGAGCACTATATAAAATATTTATATAGAGGTTAATGCTATCCAGGCTTTCAATAGTAGGTTAATATCATCACAGATAAGGTTTAACCATTTTCGAGGTTGAACCAGGGAAAAAGGGGTTTTAATATATGGGTATACTTGATAATACCGAGCCTAGGCTTGTCTGGAAGCATTTCGAAGAGATAAGTAAAATACCTAGATGCTCAAAACATGAAGAGAAGATAAGAGAATACATTATAGATTTTGCTAAACAACGAGGTTTACAATACAAGACAGATGACGCTGGTAACATAGTCGTGATTAAACCATCATCATCCAAGAATCTAAATGATAAACCTGTAATCGTACTGCAGAGCCACATGGATATGGTCTGTGAGAAGAACGCTGACGTTGACCATGACTTCAGCAAAGACCCTTTAAAACTAAAAAGAGACGGTGATATACTATCAGCACAGGGTACAACACTAGGAGCTGATAACGGTATAGGTTTATCAGTGTCATTAGCAGTCCTAGAGGATGATAATATAAAAAACGGTCCTATAGAGGCTTTATTCACTGTTGACGAGGAGACAGGGTTAACAGGGGCTTTCGCTATCAAACCAGATTTCCTTAAAGGCAGGATAATGATCAACCTGGATAGCGAGGATTTCGGAGTTTTAACTGTTGGATGCGCAGGTGGAGGTGAATCAAGGATAGAAATACCTTTAAAGTACAAACCAGCGCCACGTAATATAACAGCTTTAAACATAAAGATAACAGGTCTAAAAGGAGGGCACTCAGGAGTCAATATAAAAGAACAAAGAGGAAATGCTATAAAAATACTGACACGTCTACTATGGAGAGCATCAGAGAACTATGAATTCTACATATCAGATATACACGGCGGGGATAAACACAACGCTATACCAAGAGAGGCTTTTGCAACAGTTGGTGTAAAAAATAGGGACTACAATGATTTCGTATCACTATTAAAAAAAGAGATGCAGGATATAACAGAGGAGATCAAACCTGTTGATCCTGACTGCTCAATGATAATAGAAAAAACAGATAAGATAAAAAAGATCTACGACTCAAACCTGCAAGTTAAACTACTGCACCTGCTACATAGCCTACCACATGGTGTAATAAAAATGAGCTACGATATACCAGGTCTTGTAGAGACGTCTACTAATCTAGCTGTCGTAACACCTAAGGATAAGAGTATAATGATACTGATGAGTTCACGTAGCGCTGTTAAATCAGAGTTGAATGATACAAGGGATCGTATAAAAGCTATAGCGAAACTAGCTAAAGTAAAGATAACAGAGGATAAACCTTACCCTGGTTGGAAACCTGACATGAACTCTAAACTACTAGCGTTATGCAGAAAGGTGTACAAAGAAATGTTCAACGAGGATGCAAAGGTTGAAGCGGTACACGCAGGTTTAGAATGCGGTATAATAGGTGAGAAATTCCCAGGTATGGATATGATATCAGTAGGTCCTACGATAAAACACCTTCATTCACCAAATGAGCAAGTGTCTATAAGCTCAGTGCAGAGATTCTACAGGTACGTAGTCAGAATCATCGAGAGCATCTAAAGCAGGTTTTTTTACCTTGTCCGCTTATCCCTCCTCCCTTATTTTATATGATGAATCTACAATTTTTTTTTACTTTATAGAGACGCCATTCCCCTGTTGAGTAATCCATGACTCTGACGTCATCAACAGATTTAACGTTTTGGTTAACCTCAGCTGCTAGTACACCGCCATTACCCATATCTTTATAAGTCCTTGATGTGAAAATAGTTAAACATTGATTATTATATATTGATAAACCTAGTGTATGGTAATCATGCCCTCTGATAAAAACCCTACTGTTAACCCCTGTAAGGAAACTTCTAAGCTCATCTTCTTTGAAACGGTAACCTGCTCCTCTTAGAGTAGGTGATAAAACCGGGTCACTCCACACGATCATCTCAACAAAACATCTATCATTCTTATCTATACTAGTAAGCATACCCTTGTTGAAACCAGGTATGAACCCGCCATGAGCAGCGTAGACTCTATGGGATATAACCATTAGAGGAAGCATGGAGAATGCTTTAACGAACTCATCATGAACCCTGGGTGATTTGAAGTATTGCTCAACCTCGTAATCAAAACTATAAGGATAACATGGTATTATATTATTAGCCTCATGATTACCACGTAGAAGTATAAAACGATCAGGATACCTATATTTAAGGAGAAACAGGTAGATTATATTATATACTGATCCCCATTGTACAGGTGATCTATCCACGTAATCACCTAGAAATACAATGATCTTATCCTCTTTGAGGTAACGATCAACAACCGCTCTAGTCGTCTCATAGTCACCATGTGTATCACCAATGAATACAACAGGTTTATTAACCTCGATTAACACAGGTTCCTCTGATAAGATAATAGTTGTGTAATCCAGTAGTGATGTAACCTCCTCAGCGGTTATACTCTTAACGGTATCAGGTGATTTTATAGATTCATCAGCTAGTTCATCAACATCCATTATACACGCCTGTATCATTTATACTCATCATATTATATAAGATAAATTTAAAGCCATTATTTCCCTCTTTTTACCATATTTTTTTATATTTTCTCCTGTTATATCTGTGATTTGAACAGAATACCCTGTTATACTTGTATTTGTTGTTGCATTATAGACATTTATACTGAAAATAAAAAAATCTGCCAATGTTGCTCTTTCACTATATAATTTTGTTGTTGTATTATAACTCCAAAGACTATAATAAAATACGTAGGCGTTTATCCCATCAAATTGACCGTATACAGACGTTCGATATAAAAACAGAGATAGGTGAAGGTGAACTAATACATGTGCCTATCTGGCTCGTGCATTACATCCATAAAGGTATAGAGAGGGTCTACGGTGTTGACGGTGTTTCATGTACACCTGTGAATGGTGACAGACCAACAGTCTCCCTAGGTATACTATGTAAAGGTAAAGAGGCAACACCTGAGCAGGAGGCGCCGCCACAATAAAAAACATTTTCATTTTGAACGTATAAGCATCTTCCTCTCCCCTCTGAGAGGATACTGATTGTAACCCTGTGTGATTCCACTGTTCAAATTGACAATGAATAATATCTTTTAAACTGATAAACCTTCATCCTCTGATTTGCGTTTTATACGCCTGAGTATACAGGATTCACACGTGTGCTTTATACCTGTGAACCACAACTGAGAACTGATACGCCTCCTGAGAAAAGGATCACTTTAGAGAATCATCATGAATGAAAGCAAACAAATGATGATGAGACGTTACTCTAATATCCATTGTTTTTTATTACAAATCTGGTTAGATATGAGGATCCTAGGTTTAGATCTCGCTGGTAAAATAACACATCCAACAGGCGTATGCATGATGAATGAACCCACCATTGAATTCAAGATAGTGTACACGGATGAGGAGATAATAGATATTGTAAACAATTTTAAACCAGATATCATAGCTGTTGATGCTCCACTCATGAAAAACAATATTAAAACAAGGAAAGCTGATCTGCTACTGAGGAAATATGGTGCTTTAC
>Ga0209227_1000529_pt1 | contig 33140 bp, 24 predicted proteins | sample YNPBryantNP2012_FD_185815 | JGI IMG/M metagenome (GOLD analysis project Ga0209227, IMG submission 185815) | Anoxygenic and chlorotrophic microbial mat microbial communities from Yellowstone National Park, USA - YNP Bryant NP 2012 (SPAdes)... ...
TGGCCCAGCGCGTGTGGCCCAGGCCCACCCGCCCGGTGACCGGTTCCTGACCCAGCCGCAGCACCAGGTTGTACAACTTCCCCACGCTGCGCCGGAGTTGCAGCCCACGGTCGGGGTCGAAGATGGCAATGCCGGCCGAGTCGTAGCCCCGGTATTCCAGGCGTTGCAGCCCTCCGACCACCACCTCGGTCGCCTCGCGCGGTCCAACGTAGCCGACAATCCCGCACATGCTGGTGTTCCTCCTGATGATACTACCAGAGCGTCATATCATAGAGATGCCGCAAGCTCGTGAGCGCTGGAGCGCTTCCTGTTGCATGGAGCGGCTCCCATCCGCAATCTAAGATGGTAGGAGGGCGGCGCCTCCCGGGAACCCTCGTTTCTTGCCGCGCGGGTGCGCGAAGGCGCCGCGTATCCTACCGGGAATGCGAAAAGGATGCGCCTGGAAGGGCGTCACCCTTCCCATCTTCACCATCGGGCAGGGGCAGAGAGACGGGGCTTCTTCGCCCATCAGGACGCGGCAAGCCTGCGTCAGCCGTGCCAGTGGGCTACTGGCACGGCGAAGCCAGACGCGCCTGCTCAAAGCCGGGCGCGATACGTCCTGTGTCGGGGTTCCGATCCGTGGGGAAGTGTATCTGTGGGGGTCGCTGCGGCTGGCCTTGTCCTGCCCGTTACCGGGAGGCATTGTTCCATCCGCTCACAGGCGGCGCCGGCGCCTGGGAGGCATCCGCTGATCTCTCGATGTTCGGGTGACCGGTGCAGCTTCGGCCGCGTTGCCGGTTTGACGGTATCGGGGGGGCCACAGGCTGCCCGCGACCCCGTCTCACCCTTAGCCTCGCCTCGCGGCGAGGAACCTCCACCTCGTCAACTCCGCGTTACCGCAGAGCCCTTGCGCTTGCGTGCTCTAGCTGGTGCCGCCTTCCTCCCGGTTGCGTTCCCCGCGCAACCCGTATCCCTTCGCGTTGTACGGCGAAGTATAGCATGGCTCAGGCCGCGTGATCTGACAGGATTGTCAAATGTGAGGGAAAAAAGCGACGTTGGTGTTTCGTGTTACCACAGCCACCCAAGCAAGAGAAACCCCGTGATCGTCACCACGACAATCGTGACGGCGGTGAGCACGGCGGCGCGGCGCTGGCCCGGAGGGGTGGGCGGCGCCCCGGCAATGGCGTAATTGCCCAGCATGACGCTGATAATGGCAAAGGCTACCAGGGCCAGAAAGGGGATCTTGATAAACGACAGCGGCCCGGTCAGGATCGGCGTCAGGTAATCGATGCTGCAAGGCACACTGCCCACACATGCCGACGGAGGGATGATGCCGAGCACCTCAAGGTAGTGCGCCAGCGATACGGCCATGCCCGCGAGCGACAGCGGCAGCCCGTACCAGTGGATGCCGCGATCGTCGCGGGCGATCCCGACCAGCAGGATCGGGACCAGCGGGTACATCAGGATGCGCTGGTACCAGCAGAGTTTGCACGGGATCCAGAACAGCGCCTCGCTGAAGAACAGGCTCCCGCAGGTCGCGATGATTGCCGCCAGCAGGGCGATGTGGCGCGTCGCGGCGGTGAGCCGTTCAAGGGTTGAGGATGGCTCCACCATCGGACTCGCCTCATGCGCCTCTGCGGCGCGTTTCGCCGCCTGTGCCATGGGTTTCTCCTTCCCACACCTTATTTTCAGGAGTTACGCAGTCGCCTTCCCACGGGGAGGCGCAGCCTCTCCGCACCCCTCCACCGCGTACGTCCCGTTATGTTCCGAAGCAAAGGCATTGTACCACGCGAACCGATCCTGACCGGGTCATCGGCGGCGCTCACGCGACAACGCGACGTTTCCCTGGAACGGGAAATTGCGGGGGACTACGGCCCCGGCAACCCCGCCGATGCGCAGTCGCGTTGGAGGACCCATAAGCCAATCGTCATTGACAATGGTAATACCTTGCCGCTATAGTTGCTACTGCATACCTTCGTTGCGCGGTTTTCGTGGGAGGTTCCGGTGTCGGTCGAGCATTCCTCACCCCTCGGTTCGCCATCTGGCCGCATCCATCAGGAGCACGTCCAGTACCCATCACTTTCTGAGATCGCCGACCAGGTTTTCGATCAGGGTCGTCCAGGCGGCCTGTCGACTGCCCATCCGAGGATGCCTCGCAGGGGCGGGAGGAGGGTCTGGCACATTCTTGTCCTCCTGCTACTCGTCGGTGCCCTTGCCGTCGCCGGGTCCCTCGTGGCGCTTGACCGGCGCTATGCTGGTAAAATCTATCCCAACGTCAGCGTTCGTGGTGTATCCGTTGGCGAGTTGACGCCCGCTATGGCCAGAGCCGCGCTGGAACGGCAGTTCGCTTCCTTCCTGGCCCAACCAGTGACCCTCACCTACGGCGACCAGATCTGGACGCCCACCCTGGCGGAACTGGGCGTGAGCCTGGAGATCGATCGCGCCGTCGAACAGGCCTATCTCGCCGGTCGGGGCCACGATCCGTTCACCAATCTGGGTGAGGTGTTCGCCGTATACCGTGACGGTCTGGAGTTGCCGCTGCATCTGACGGTGGATCAGGCAGTGATGCAGGCCTACCTGCTGAGCCGCGCGGTGCAGGTCGAACGCCCGGCGTCCGACGCCCGCATCGCGCTCGACGGCGCGCTGATTGCCGTGACCCCCGCCGCCGCCGGCCAGCAGGTGCTGATCAATGAGACCCTGCGCGAACTGACCACCGCGCTGCAGAGTCTTGTCCCCCAGACCGTTGCGTTGCGCACCCGCGCGGTGGCTCCCCGCCTGAGCGATGGCGCCGTCCAGGCTGCCCGCGAGGAGCTTGCCCGTCTCCTGGCCGGGCCGATCACTATCACGGTCGAGGGCGCCCGGACGCCGATCGTCTGGACGCTAGAGGATCTCGCGCGTCTGGTGCGCGTGGAACGCCAGGCGGGGCCCACGGGTGACAGGCTGGCGGTCACCGTGGATCGGGCGCGGTTGCGGACGAAACTCGCCGATCTGGCCGAACGGACCGCAATCCCTGGCCGTTTGCCCCGGGTTGACTGGAACGGGGGCGATCTGCGCATCTTCAAGGAGGGCGTTCCTGGACAGCAAATCGATGTAGCGCAGGCCGAGGATGCTTTGCTTGCCGCTCTCGCCGCGCCCGCCACCGCCCGTGCGGTGACCCTGCCGCTGAGCCAGGAGTCGCTGCCGGTCACCGCCGCCAATCTCGATCAACTTGGGATCACCGAGTTGCTCGCCGTGGGGCGCAGTGACTTCAGCGGCTCGGCGGCCTATCGCGTCACCAACATTCAGGCGGGCATGCGCCTGCTCCATGGCGTTCTGGTTCCGCCGGGGGCAGAGTTCTCCTTCAACGATACGATCGGTCGCATTGACGCCTCCAACGGCTTTGTTGAAGGCTACGCCATCGTGCAGAACCGCACCCAGCTCGAGTGGGGCGGGGGGATCTGCCAGGACTCGACCACGATGTTCCGCGCCGCCTTCTGGGCCGGTTTGCCGATCACCGAACGCTGGGGCCATTCGTTCTACATCAGTTGGTACGATAAGTACGGGTTCGGCGAGTACGGCAATGGCCCGGGCATGGATGCGACCATCTTCACCGGGGCCCTCGATCTGAAGTTTCTCAACGATACTGGCAACTGGCTGCTCATCCAGACGCTGGCCGATACGAGCCAGGCCCTGGCCGAGGTGCGGATCTATGGCACCAGCGATGGGCGCAAGGTGTCGTTGATCGGGCCAACCATCACCGAGCGCATACCCGCGCCGACCCAGCCGCGCTACGTTCCCGATCCCCGGCGGCCGAGAGGCTCCATTCGCCAGAGTGATAAGGCCCGCGGCGGAATGACCATCCAGTTTACGCGGGTGATCGAACGTGACGGTCAGGTTATCGAACGGCGCTTGTTTGAAACGAAGTTCAAGCCCTGGCCAAATATCTACGAGGTCAACCCGGCTGACCTCGGCCCTGACGGGCGGCCCATCCCTTACCAGCCCACGCCCGAGCCGAACGCTACGCCCGCACCTGATCCCAATGCGCCCCCGCCTGCCGATGCTCAGGCGCCCGAAGCGCCGGATCGTGGGCAGCTCGTTCCGGTAGCGCCGCCGCAGCCCGAACCGCCGCAGCCCGAACCGCCGCAGCCCGAACCGCCGCAGCCGCCGGCGGAGGGCGATGGCGCCGCTGGCGGGTGAGATGATTGGTCTCTTTGACTCCGGGTTAGGCGGGCTGTCGGTGGCGCGGGCCGTGCGGGCGCTGTTGCCCCGCCACGATTTGCTCTACCTCGCCGATACCGCCTACTGCCCCTATGGCCCGCTCGCTCCGGAGGTGGTGCAGGCGCGGGCCCTGGCCTGCGCTACCTGGCTCGTCGAGCAGGGGGCCGGGGTGGTCGTCGTCGCCTGCAATACCGCCACCTCGGCCGCCATCGAGGTGCTCCGCGCCAGGCTCAGCGTCCCCATCGTGGGGATGGAGCCCGGGCTGAAGCCGGCGGTTGCGGCAACCCGCACCGGCCGCGTGGCCGTGCTGGCCACCAGCGGCACCCTGGGCGGTGAGCGCTTTCGGCGCCTGCGCGAGCGTTTTGCCTACGGAGCCGAGGTGGTGACGGTGGCCTGTCCGGCGATGGTGCAATTGGTGGAGGACGGCGAACTCGACGGGCCGCGCGCCCGGGCGGTGGTCGCGGCGTGTGTCGAGCCGCTCAGCGCCCGTGGGGTGGATACACTGGTGCTTGGCTGTACCCACTTCCCGGCGCTGCGCCCGCTGATCGCCGCGGCCGCGCCGGAAGCGACGATCATCGATACAGGGCCGGCGGTGGCCGCGCAGACGTCCCGGGTCGCCACGGCAGCCGGCATTGGCCCCGGGCGCGGAACCATGCGCTGCGCCACCACCGGCGATCCGGCCCTGGTGGCCCCGGCCCTCGCGCGGGTGTGGGGTGCCCCGCTGCCGCTTGAAGGTCTACGCGACCTCTAAGCAGTCGTTGTTAGCACGAAGAACCGTTCGGTTGACCTGGGAGCGCGGGCGGCCCGCCCGCCGGGTCCTGCGCGGGCAAGCTGCCCACGCTCCCGGCGCCGTACGGCTGGACCCAGAATGAATCCGCTACCCATGGTCCTTTGGAGCGGGGGTGTGGGGAAACCTGGTTTCCCCACACCCCCGCCCGCCGGAGGGTTTGGGAGGGCGCAGCCTTCCCAGGAACAACCGTATGTTCATCCCATCGCGGTGCGACGCAGCCGCATAGACGGCGCTCGCCCGCGCAGGCGGGCTTCGCATCCCATAGCCGAGGGCTTTAGCCCGACGGCTAGACTGGCATAGCGGATGAATTGCTCAATAACCAGCAAGACCGGCGAGGTCGGCAAGACGGCGACGCCCTACGCCGCGCGCGCGGCGCGACGCTGCCCGGTGCCGCAACTGTCGACAAAGGCGGCAAAGAGCCGCTGCCAGCGCGGATCGGCCCCCCCTTGCAGGGCCTCGGGATGGCACTGCACACCCACAACGAAACCTTCGCCTATGCCCTCCACCGCCTCAATCACCTCGTCGGGTGCCCATGCCACCGTCCGCAGTCCGGGCGCCAGGTCCCGCACCGCCTGGTGATGCAACGAGTTTACCAGGAGCCGTTCCACACCCAGCAACTGGCGCAGCCGTGATCCCGGGGCCAGGCGCAACTCATGGGCCAGGTGGGTCCAGTCCTCGCGTTCGTAGGAAAGGTTGTGCGCCAGGGCGTTCTCGATCTCCGAGGGGATGTCCTGGTAGAGCGTGCCGCCGAGGGCCACATTCAGAACCTGGATACCCCGGCAGATCCCCAGCACCGGCTTGCCCTCGGCCACCGCCCAGCGCGCCATCGGCAGTTCGGCGCCATCGCGGAGCGGATCAATCGTACCGAGGTTCGGGTGCGGCTCGGCGCCATAGTTGACCGGCGCGATGTCGCCGCCGCCGGCAAGCAACAGGCCGTCGAGGCGATCGAACAGCATACGCAGAGTGAGTTCGTCGGGCACGGGAGGGATGAGCATCGGTGCGCCGCCCGCGCGCAGAATGGCGTCAACATACGTCTGGCGATGCCCAAACGAGGGCGGGCACCAGTCCCGATCATAGAATGTGCCACACGAGATGCCGATCAGAGGCTTCATCAATTGGTCCTTTGACTCTAACGAACGTGAACATGGGGGAACCAGGTTCCCCCATCCCCCCGCCCGCAGGAGGGTTTGGGAGGGCTACGCCTTCACGCAGGGGTATGGGGAAACCAGGTTTCCCCATACCCCCACCCGGTGGGAGGGTCTGGGAGGGCGAAGCCCTCCCAGGAAGAACCTGTTTTCATCCTGTTCGTGTGCGGCGCAGCCGCATGGATGGCTAACGTGAACATAAGCTCTCGGAGAGGGGGGTGGGGAAACCAGGTTTCCCCACCCCCCTGCCCGTGGGAGAGTTTGACCCTCGAGCAGGGGTATGACGGCCCGCCGGGCCGTCTCGGCCAATTGTATACCCGGCAACAGCGGCGCACGGACCGCCGGGACGGGTGGCGGGTACCGTTGGACGGTGGCTGGTCACGTCTCGGCGGCGGGGATGACGAAGGCGAACGTGCTGCCGCTGCCAGGGGTGCTGCGCACCCACATACGTCCGCCCAGCAGATGGACGAGCGGCCGCACCAGGGACAGCCCCAGTCCGGTTCCGCCGGCTTCGATCTTCAGAGGATTCTCGGTGCGATAGAAGCGGTCGAAGATGCGGGGCAGATCCTCTGCGCTAATGCCCACCCCCGTATCGCGGATGTTCACCTGCAGGTAGCGCCGGTCGAGGGCGATCTGATCGCGCACCTCGTCGGGCAGGTCGGCGGTGACCGGCTCGCAGGCTTCCACCCAGATCTGCCCGCCGCGGGGCGTATACTTCACCGCGTTGATGAGCAGATTGTAGACGATCTGGTGCAGCCGGTGAGTGTCGCCGCGCACCAGGGGCAGGCCAGGAGGCAGGCTGATCGTCAACTGATGGCCTCGTTCGGCAATCTGGTCCTTGAGTTCGGCGATCACGCCACTGAGCACTTCAGCCAGGTGGAGCGAGCGCCATTCCAGTTCTACGCTGCCCGACTCGATCTTGGTCAGATCCAGCACATCGTTGATCAGGTCGATCATGCGCTCGGTATTGTTGTAAATCGTCGTGACGAACTCGCGTTGCGTCGCTGTCAACGAGCCGAGGTTGCCCATCAGCAGCAACTGGGTGAAGCCCTTGATTGCCGTCATCGGCGTGCGCAACTCGTGCGACATCGTACCGATGAACTCGGTCTTCATGCGATCGGCTTCCGTTTCCCGGGTAATATCGCGGAGCACCAGCAGGGCGCCGAGCAACTCGGTATCATCGGCGTCTTTGAGCACCGGGCCGAGCGTCAGGCTGACGACGCGCATGCCGACGCGTATGGTGGAGGTGAAGATGCGGGGTTGGCCCTCGCTGGTGAGCGGATGGCGCAGCAGTTCGCTGAGGGGTAGCTCAACAACGCGTGGGCCGAGGTAGCGTTCCAGGAGGTCGTGCAGGTTCCAGAGCAGCAGTTCCTCGAACTTGCGCTGCAGGATCGGCGCCGCGGCGGTATTCACCGCCAGAATGCTCCCGTAGAGATCGCACACGATCACGCCATCGTTGAGACTCTGCAGAATGGCGTTGATTTTACTCGTTTCGGTGCGTTGCTGGCGCAGCAGTTCAGAGCGGCGCTCGTACTCGGCGCTGAGGGTGTGGAACATGTTGGCGTTGTTCACGCCGATGGCGATGGCCCTGGCGCAGGCGTTCAGCAGCCGCAGGTAGTCTTCGTTGAAAAAGCCGATCTGCCGGTGCGCCAGGGTGATCACCCCCAGCACCTCCCCCTGGAAGATCAGCGGCACGGCCACCACCGCGCCCTGGAGCGGGTAGGGCGCCCCGCCGGGAACCGCGAGCCAGCGCGCATCGCTGGAGACGTCGCTGATCAGCAACCCGGCACGGCTCTGGACGACCTGGCCGGCAATGCCGCTGTCAAGGGGCAGGCGCGTGTAGGTCCGCAGTTCATCCGCCATGCCAAAGACGGCGCGTGTCACCAGCACGCCGCCCTCAGGCTGTTCGACCAGCAGAATGGCCCCCTGCTCGGCCCTGGTCACCTCGGCGAGCAGCTTGAGCGAGGTGTGCAACAGAGCGTCGAGGTCGAGCGTGCTACTGACCTCGGTAGAAATCTGGTAAATCGTGGCGAGGCGATCCTTTTCTTCCTGGAGTTCGCGGGTGCGTTCGGCCACGCGCCGTTCAAGGTCGGCGTTCAGGCTGCGTATCTCGGCATAGAGTCGCGCGTTCTGCAGGGCAATGGCTGCCTGGCCGACGACGCCCTGGGCCAGATCTTGCTGGAGGCGCAGTTGATTGAGTGGATCAGGATCCTGGAGCACCGTCACGGCCACCACCTGCTGCCCGACCACCATTGGCAATGCCAGCACCCCGCAATCGGGTTGCAGCCACGGCCCCTGCCCGGCGGGGTCAGGCGCCAGGTCGAACTGGATCATGCCGATCCGGAAGGCCCGCGCCACCAGGTCGGCGGGATGATTCACCCGCAGGCGCATTCCCAGAACAGGAATCCGCTCCACGCCGATAGACTGGCGGGCCGTCAGGGCGGGGCCGTCGGGGCCGGGTGCGGCCTCAGGTTGCCAGATCGCAACGTGCGCGACGCCGGTGAGCTGGTGGATATTACTGACGACCAGGTGCAGGATCGCTTCCTCTTCCAGCACCGAGGAGAGTTGCCGGGAGATGACGTTAAGCGACTGGAGTTGTAACGCCCGTTTATCGGCGGCGGCGGAAGCCACCTCCAGACTCTCGGCAATGAACTCGCGATCTTCGATGATCCGGCGCGTCTGTTCTTCCCACGCCTCCACCAGCGCCAGTACCGCCTGTTCGAACACGGCGCTGATGGCTTCGGTAAGGGCGAGGGCCGTAGCCGGATCGCTCACCCTGGCGCGGATCAGGGCTAGGATACGCTGCCGCAGGGCCCGCGCCAGGGTGATGCTCGCAGTCACCGCCTGCTGGCCCTGGCTGGCGGCCAGCCGGCGCAACCGCTCAGCCAGGGCGGCGCCGTCACCATGCGCCGCGGCGACCACTGCAGTGTAGAGATCCGCCGCTGCCACTGCCGTTGGCGTGAGCGTGGCGATGCCCGGCGCGCCCGCGGCGCCATTGCCCGGCGCGACGTCGAGTTCGGCCCAGCTATCGATCAGAAGGGGACGATGGGCCTCGAGCCAGGCTGCAAGGTCGTCGTACATCTTTACTATCCGTTGATGCGCACAACCACTACGCTGGCATCATCGTGCCCCTTCGCGTAGCGTCGCAGAATGTTCTCAGCCAGGCTCTGGGGATCCTCGCTGCCCTGGGGGGCGATGTCGTGCACGAAATCGCTTGATACCCCATCAGTGTACAGCACGAACACGTCGCCCGGATGGTAGCTGTAGGCCAGCTTGAGCAGGCTTGGCAACCGGTACCCGACGATGCCATTTTTCGAAATGGGTTTGATCGGAACGGCGCTATACACCTGCACGCCGATGTTGCCCACCCCCACAAAACTGACGCTCCGGTGCTGCAAGTTGTAACTGAACAGGGCCATCACCGCCCCGCGGGTGCCGCGCAGCGCGAGGTGGGAGCGCCGGATCAATTCGACCGGATCCTGCGCCGGAGCGCTGCGGATCACTGCTGCGGCGCTCTGCGCCGCGTGCGCCGCCGCCGCCCCGCCGCCAAGCCCGTCAATGAGCGAGACGGCCAGACCGTGGGGGCTGAACGGCTCAATCACATACGCATCGCCACTAATCTCCTGGCCCTGTTTCGGCTGGTTGCTCGCCCCCCACTTAACGTCCATAGATAGTGCTCCGTCGGGGCCGGATCACCCATTTGACGGCCCTGACCCATGTGCCCACCCCCACCGTCGACTCAATCGTGAACGCATCCATCAGCCGGCGCACCCCTGGCAGACCGGCGCCGAGGCCGCGAGCGGTGCTGTAGCCATCCTGGAGCGCCAGTTCCAGGTTTGCGATGCCAGGGCCATGGTCGTGCGACTCCACCACCAGCCCCGGACCGTGAGCGGGGTCGTTCACCTGGCTGAAGGTCAGCGTTCCGCCGCCCGCATGGACGATCAGGTTGCGCGCGAGTTCGGTCGTGGCGATTTCGATGCGCGCGCGGTCGGTCGGCGAGAACCCCATGGCGGTCGCCAGATCCCGCGCGCGGCTCACGGCCACGTAGACATCCCCGGTTCGCTGGATCGGGCAAATCACGGACATCGCTGCGTCTACCCATAAAGATGCCGATCGCGCCGGTGCGCGGCTGCTGGCCACGTGGCGCTTGCTGGGGAATTATAGCATCTGGAGCGAACCACATCTTCACATCAGCCATCTATGCGGCTCCACCGCACACCGACGGGATGAAACAAGGTTCTTCCTGGGAGGGCGCAGCCCTCCCAGACCCTCCCACCGGGCGGGGGCGTGGGGAAACCCGGTTGCCCCACACCCCTGCGTGAGTGCCAGGCCCTCCCGCGGGCGGGGTATGGGGGAACCTGGTTCCCCCATGTTCACGTCAGGCAGGGGGATGGGGGAAACCCGGTTTCCCCCATCTCCTCACCGGGAGCGCGGCATGCGATAGGTGTCGCTGTCGAGCATGATGGTGACAGGACCTTCGTTGACCAGGGCGACGCGCATCATCGCGCCGAAGATCCCTGTCTCCACCGTGACGCCCAGGGCGCGTAGGGCGTCGCAGTAGGCATTGACCAGCGGTTCGGCCACATCCGGCGGCGCAGCGCCGGTGAAACTGGGGCGCCGGCCCTTGCGGGTGTCGGCGTACAGGGTAAACTGTGAGATGACCAGGGCGCTGCCGCCGGTGTCGAGCAGCGAGTGGTTGAACTTCCCTGCCGCATCGGCGAAGATCCGCAGAGAGGCGCTCTTCTCGGCCAAGAGCCGCGCCTCGGCCTCGGTGTCGCCCTGGCCGGCGCCGAGCAGCACCAGCATCCCCGGGCCGATGCGCCCCACAATCTGGCCTTTGACCTCGACCGAGGCCGTGCTGACTACCTGGATGATTGCTCGCATAGCTCCTGGGAGGGTATGCTAGCGTCAGTCCCCCTCCCAACCTCCCGTCGCCGGGGATATGGGGAAACCCGGTTTCCCCATATCCCCCTGCTCGAGGGCCGCGCCCTCCCGCGGGCGGGGCGCGGGGCAACCCGGTTTCCCCACCCCCCTCGCCGAGGGCGTATGGTCACGTGAGACGGTCATGCGCATGGCGCACACCGCTGCGATGCCCATGCCCTGGGAGCGCGGGCGTCCCGCCCGCATCGCGGCTCCGCGGGCACGGTGACAGCTCCTTCCCTGACCCTCCCCCGCTGGGGGCGGGAACCCGGCTCCTCCCCCCAGCGGGGGGAGGCTGGGAGGGGGGCTGAACCCGGCGCACGATGGTCACCTCAGTTGTGCATACGGCTGCGCCGCACCAGGCCGCAATGAACATACGGTTCTTCTTGGGAGGGCTGCGCCCTCGCAGACCCTCCCGTAGGTCGGGGCCCGGGTGCGCGGGCCTCCGGCCCGCATCCGCAAGGGGATAACAGGGTTCTCCTGGGAGGGCTCTGCCCTCCCAGATCCTCCCGCGGGCGGGGGTATGGGGAAACCCGGTTTCCCCATACCCCTGCGTGAGGGCCAGGCCCTCCCGCGGGCGGGGCGTGGGGAAACCCGGTGTCCCCATACCCCCTCTTCGAGAGCCTATGTTCACGTTAGATCACCCTACCCGCTACTGGAGGGTGCCGGGGAGGCCTCGGGCGCGATGGTAGCGAAGACGAGCCGCCCGGTCTGGGTCTGGTGCAGGCGCGTCACAATCACTTCGGTGGTCTGGCCGATCAGGTGGCGCGCGTCTTCGACAATCACCGGCGTACCGTCTTCCAGGTAGCCCACCCCCTGCTGGCGCGCGTTGCCCTCATTGCGGATCAGCACGTGCAGGCGCTGATCCTGGCTCACCGGCGGGCGCACGGCCTCGCTGAGCTGGTTGAGGCTGAGCACCCGCACGCCCTGGAGGCCGGCGACGCGGTTGAGGTTGAAGTCGTTGCTGATGATCGGGCAGGAGTACTGGCGGGCCAGGGCGATCAGCTTATCGTCAACCTTGCTGGCGCCGGCAACCTCGACGTTGAGCACCTCAACCGGCAGGGGCGACTGGCGTTGCATCTCATTGAGCAGGTCGAGGCCGCGCCGGCCCTTGCTGCGGCGCAGGTCGTCGGTCGAGTCGGCGAGTTGTTGCAATTCGGCCAGCACAAAGCCCGGCACCAGGAGGGTTCCCTCGAGAAAGCCGGTGCGGGCGACCGCGGCGATGCGCCCGTCGATGATCGCGCTGGTGTCGAGCAGCAGGCGCCGTTCAGCGGGTTGGGGCTGCGCCGGCGCCCCCGCCAGGGCAGGCAAAGCGGCGCCGGGGCGTAACGAGCGCAGCAGGTCGCTCAGATCACGCTTACGTATGGCGAAGATCTTCCCGCCGACGTAGGCGCAGACCAGGGCGCAGATCAGCGGCAGGTACTGCCCGAAGGGACGCGGCAACGCGGTCAGGGGCACGGCGAGCAGCACGGCGAAGACCAGGCCGATCAGCATCCCCGCGCCGATGATCAGCAAGTCGGGCAGGGGCACGTGGCGCGAGCGGCGCAGCAACTCCTCCACCGGCTCGATGGTGAGGCGCGGCGTTACCAGGAGCCCCAGACCGGCGCCGGCGAGCATCAACAACTGGGTGGCAAACACCTGCATCTCATCCGGCTGCGGGTCGGACAGCGAGCGCCCCACCGACCAGCCGGTGTAGGCCAGGCTGAGCATCCCCAGGATGCGGACGATGAAGTTGAGACTGATCCTGCGCCCCGGCCCGCCGGATGGGAGCATGCGGGAGGGTAGTGCCCCTCCGGGCGAGTCCTTGTTCATACCGGTGTTGGACAATACACCACGACGATAGGCTAAAGTTCGCTGTGCGACCTGTTGCGTATCCCTTCGGAAGAGGCGCAAAGAGCCGCGCGCTCCGCGCTCTGTTTGTTCCACCCGCGGCAGGCGGGCATCTGGTCCAGATGCGGACGTGGCTGCCGCCACGGGCGGAGCGGGCGGCGACTGTCACTTCCAGGAGCAGCGCCCCGGGTCGCTTACTGCCCGTGGGCGAGCATCTCGTACGTGTTCATATGTCTCCTGGGAGCGCGGGCAGCTTGCCCGCGGAGACGCGATGGGGGCGAAACGCCCTCGCTCATAGGCGCGTGGGTTACCCCAGGTGTGAACAGTTACAGCATCTCCACCACCTCGGCCAGGGAGCGCGCCGGCGCCAGGGCAAGATCGCCGGTGACGGACAGGTTTGCCATGGAGGGCACGACCGCGCGGGCAAAGCCGAGGCTGGCCGCCTCGGCGAGCCGCCGATCGAGCTGGCTCACGCTCCGCAACTCGCCCGAGAGACCGATCTCGCCGATCAGCGCCAGATCCGCGCTCACCGGCTGATTGCGGTACGACGAGACGATCGCCATGGCCACGGCCAGATCCGCGGCGGGTTCGCTGATGCGTAATCCACCAACAATGTTGACATAAATATCCTGGTTGAACAAAGGCAGACCGACGCGCTTGGTGAGCACGGCGCTGAGCATCAACAGGCGATTGAGATCGAAGCCGTTGGTCGTGCGGCGCGGCGGGGTGTTGCTGGTGGAGGAGGTGAGGGCCTGCACCTCCACCAGGAGCGGGCGCGTGCCTTCCAGCGTCACCGCGACGGTCGAGCCGGGGCTGCCGGCGGAACGTTCGGCGAGGAAGACCTGTGAAGGATTGGGCACCTCGCGCATGCCATCGCCGGCCATCTCGAAGACGCCGATCTCGTTGGTCGAGCCAAAGCGGTTCTTCACCCCCCGCAGCAGCCGGTACTGGTGGAAGCGGTCGCCTTCCAGGTAGAGCACCACGTCAACGATGTGTTCGAGCACCCGCGGCCCGGCGATAGCGCCTTCTTTGGTGACGTGCCCGACCAGGACGATGGGGATCCCCAGTTCCTTGGCCACGTGCATCAGGCGCAGCGCACCCTCGCGCACCTGGCTCACGCTGCCGGCGGCGCTGGTCAGGTCCTCCAGGTAGACTGTCTGGATCGAGTCGATAATGACCAGCCCCGGGCGCAGGGCGCGGATCTGCTGGAGCACGGCGTCCAGGGACGTTTCGGCGTACACGAACAGGTCATCGTGCCGCAGGTTCAGGCGTTCGGCGCGCAGTTTGATCTGCTGGGCCGACTCCTCGGCGCTCACATAGAGCGCCGGGGCGACCGCGGCGGCGAAGTGGGCCGCCACCTGGGTGAGCAGGGTGCTCTTGCCGATGCCGGGATCGCCGCCGATGAGCACCACCGAGCCGGGCACCAGGCCCCCGCCAAGGACACGGGCGAGTTCGCCGGTGTACACCTCGAGGCGCTGAAAGCCGGCGGTGGACACATCGCGCAGGCGCACCGGGCGGGCGCTGGCCCCGTTGCCGCCGGCGCGGGCGGCGGGAGCGCGGTCCTCTATCTGCTCCACAAAGCTATCCCAGGCGCCGCAATCGGAGCACCGGCCCATCCAGCGGGTCTGTCGAGCGCCGCACTGCTGGCAGACGTAACTTGTGCGCGGTTTGCCCATACACCGGATTATACCACGCGGGTCGCACCTACGATGAACCATCGTAGATTCGGGTTTTCCGCGGGGCGTGCCCCCGCCGCAACCCTCGTAACACGCGGAGCCACGCGCATCGCGCGTGGCTCCGGGAACAAGGTGGTCAGGCCGCATGGCCGGTTGCGTTACCGCGCGGAGAAGCCCGGCCTCTCCGCGCCCGTGCGTTCCTACTCCACGAGGGCCGGGCTTTCTTCGGCCTGCTGAGGGCTCTCGCCGCCGGTTTGCCCCTCAAGCTCGCGCTGGGAGCGCAGGCGGAGCGTGTCACCCTCGGTATCAACGACGATCGTATCGCCCTCCTGGAAGCGCCCCTCCAGCAAGCCCTCGGCGAGGGCGTCCTCGATCAGATTGGTAATGATGCGGCGCAAGGGGCGGGCGCCGAAGGCCGGATCGTAGCCGCGGCGGGCCAGAAGGTCGAGAGCGTCCTGACGCACATCCAGCCGCATCTGGTGCTCATCGAGTTGCTTCTGCACCCGCTTGAGCATCAATTTAGTGATCTGCTGGATCTCCTCATTGGTCAGCGGATGGAAAATGATCGTCGCATCGATGCGGTTAAGGAACTCGGGGCGGAACAGCGCCTTGAGGGCGTCGTCCACCTTGCGGCGCATATCGGTCTGGTCAATCTCATCGGCGTTGATGCCGAAGCCGATGCGACTGGCGCGGCGGATATGCTCCGTGCCGACGTTCGAGGTCATGATGATGATCGTATTGCGGAAGTCGACCTTGCGGCCCTTGCCATCGGTGAGGTGACCGTCTTCGAGCACCTGGAGCAGCAGGTTGAAGGCGTCGGGGTGAGCCTTCTCGATCTCGTCGAAGAGCACGACCGAGTAAGGCTTGCGGCGCACGGCGTCGGTCAACTGACCGCCCTCGCCGTAGCCGACATAGCCGGGAGGCGACCCCACCAGCCGCGAGGTGGTATGGCGCTCCTGGAACTCGGACATATCGATCTTGATCAGGCTCTCTTCGGAACCGAACATAAACTCGGCCAGGGTTTTGGCAAGTTCGGTCTTGCCCACGCCGGTAGGGCCGAGGAAGAGGAAGCTGCCGATTGGGCGCTTGGGATCCTTGAGCCCGGCGCGGGCACGGCGCACGGCCTTGGAGATGGTCACGATGGCCTCTTGCTGGCCGATCACCCGGTTATGGAGGAACTCCTCCATCTGCATGAGGCGAACGGTCTCATCGCCCTTGAGGCGGGTCACGGGAATCCCCGTCCACATCCCCACCACCTCGGCGATATCCTCCTCGGTGACATAGGGACGCTCGATGATGCGATCATCGCCCCGGGCGGCGCCCATCTCCTGTTCGATAGCGCTGATGCGCATCTGCATACGCTCCTCGCGCTCGCGGAGGTCGCTGGCGAGTTCGTACTGCTTATCTTCGAGGGCCGCCTCGCGCTCCTTGCGCAGGGCCTCGAGGCCGCGGAGGGCATCGCGGAGCTGCGGCGGGGTAGCGCTGCGGTACATGCGCACGCGGCTGGCAGCCTCGTCGATCAGGTCAATGGCCTTATCGGGCAGTTGGCGATCGGGCACATAGCGGGCCGAGAGGGCCGCGGCGGCCTTAATCGCCTCGTCGCTGATCTGCAACTGATGGAAATCCTCATAGCGCGACTTGATGCCGCGAAGGATCTGCACCGTATCCTCAAGGCTGGGCTCCTCGACCATCACCGGCTGGAAGCGGCGCTCAAGGGCGGCGTCGCGCTCGATATACTTGCGGTACTCATCGAGGGTGGTGGCGCCGATGGTCTGCAATTCGCCGCGCGAGAGGGCCGGCTTGAGGATATTGGCCGCGTCGAGGGTGCCCTCGGCGCCGCCGGCCCCGATGATGGTATGGAACTCATCAATAAAGAGGATGCAGCGCGTCTCTTTGATCTCATCAATCACCCGCTTGAGGCGCTCCTCGAACTGGCCGCGGTACTTGGTGCCGGCTACCAGAGCGCCCATATCCAGCGTGACCACGCGCTTGCCCTTGATGCTGTCGGGCACGTCGCCCTGCACGATCCGCTGGGCCAGCCCCTCGACGATCGCCGTCTTGCCCACGCCGGGTTCGCCGATGAGGGCCGGATTGTTCTTGGTGCGGCGCGAGAGGATCTGGATGACGCGCTCAATCTCATGCTGGCGGCCAATGATCGGGTCGAGGCGGCCAGCCTCGGCCATTTCGGTGAGATCGGTGCCCAGGGCATCGAGATAGGGCGTCTTCGACTGGCGCTGGGCGGCGCTGCCGGGCGCGGCGCCGCGCTGTTCAGCGCTGCCGGTGGTGCCGTGGCGCAGCACGCGCATCACCTGATTGCGCACCTGTTCCAGGCTCACGCCCATAATGTCCAGCACGCCGGTGGCCACGCCCTCGCCGTTCCGCACCAGGCCGAGGAGCAGATGTTCGGTGCCGATGTAGTGATGATTGAGGCGATTGGCTTCCTCAATCGCATACTTAATGACCTTCTGGGCGCGCGCAGTGAGTTCCTGATCGGCTGCAGGAGTGCCCTCCCCAATCCCGACGATGAACTCGACGGCGCTGCGCGCCTGGGCCAGTTTGACCCCCAGGTCATCGAGGACGCGCGCGGCGATCCCCTCGCTCTCGCGGATGAGCCCGAGCAGGATATGCTCGGTGCCAATATAGGGGTGGTTAAACGAGCGCGCCTCTTCATGCGCGAGCTGCAGCACCTGCTTGGCCCGCTTGGTAAACTTACTGTAAAGATCTGACATGGAAGTTCTCCACTAGCTATCCCTGAACCAGTCGCAGGTGCGCCCACAGGGATGAACGTACAGGCGACCGATGCCCGATATACCGGCAGAGCCTGGAGTCTGAGCAGGCATCGGGGCTCCTCAGATTCCATACCATGGAGAAGGCGGGGTCCAGTGGACTCTGCGGGGAACCGCGGATGGTTGGGGCACCGGGAGGTTGCCGCTTCCCAGGCTCCTGCGCCACGCCGCGGAGCGGCGCCTCATTGCGTCAGGAAGACGTATCCATCGGCTCCTCGGCGTCAGCTTCCTCGCTCACGTCGGGGTTGAGGCGAAGGCTAAGCCCCATGCGCTTGCGTGCCGGGTCAATCCGAATAATGCGCGCCCGAACGGTCTGTCCTTCAGTCAGAACGTCTCTGGGGTTCTGGATGCGCTCATCGCCCATCTCCGAGACGTGGATCAGACCTTCGATGCCATCCTCGATCCGTGCGAAGGCGCCGAAGGAGGTGATCTGGGTGATCGTGCCTTCCACGATCTGGCCGAGGTGGTACCTCTCGCCCGCGCGGGTCCAGGGTTCGCTCTGGGTTCGTTTTATCGAGAGGGCAATCCGCTTGCGTTCGTGATCAATACTCAAAATATAGACCTGAACCGTATCGCCGACCTTCAGGACCTCTGAGGGATGCTTAACCCGGCTCCATGAGATCTCCGACAAATGCACGAGACCATCGGCGCCGCCGATGTCAACAAATGCGCCGAAGTCGCACACCGAACTGACCACCCCTGTCCGCACATCACCCTCGCGGAGGCGGGACAGCAGTTCATCTTTCTTCAACTCGCGCGACTCCTGCAGCGCCTGCCGTTCGGAGAGAATGAGCCGATTGCGGTTGCGGTTGATTTCAATCACCTTGAGCGGCAGTTCCGTATTGACCATTTTGGCCATATCGGACTGTTTCTGGGTGTCGGGCCCGCGGCTGATGCCCGAGACTTGCGAGGCGGGCACGAAACCGCGCACGCCGTCGAGGTTCACCAGCAGCCCGCCTTTGTTGTAATTCACAACCCGCGCCTTGATCACCTCACCGCGCTCATAGGCGGCCTGCAGCGCCCGCCAGCTCCGTTCCTGTCGCGCTTTGTCGATCGAAAGAATTGCGCGCCCTTCTTTATCCTCGGACTGCACGACGAAGACCAGCAGCGTGTCGCCGACCTTGAGCGCGGCGCGATCTTCGGGCGCGAGGGACTGCATCTCGCGGGCGGGGACGACCCCCTCAGCTTTCGCGCCGATGTCAACAAGAATCTCATCACGGTCGACGCGCATGATCTTGCCGTCGACCGTGTCGCCATACTTAAGATTGCGGTACTCGTGCGCAGGGTCCCTGAGGTATTGCTCCATCAGGGCCATATCCTCAGCTTCGGACGTGGATCCATTCTCATCGTGGTTCGGCGAGAAAGACGCCCCGGACTCTGCGGCAATCCCTTTCGATTCTTCCATCCGCCGTCCTTGCTCAACGTGAGGGACCCGAAGACGAAGCCCGGAAGGTGTATTGATCAACCGTTGATATTATACGCCGCGCAAGATCAAAACGCAAGGGTGTACCACTGCGCAGGGCATGCTGACGCGCTAAACGCGCCGGTGGCGCGCGTTGGGGGGCTGCGCCTTCCCGGGCCCCGCTACCCGCAAAGCGGAAGTGTACGGTTGTTCCTGGGCGGGCGCAGCCCGCCCACACCCTCCCGCGGGCGGCGGCCTGGGTGCGCGGGCCTCCGGCCCGCATCCGCAGGGGAATGTGGAGAACCCCGGTTTCCCCATCCCCCTGCGTGAGGGCCAGACCCTCCCGCGGGCGGGGGTATGGGGAAACCCGGGTTACCCCACACCCCTGTGCACGGGCTGCGCCCTCACCTTCCCGCGGGCGGGGGGCTGGGGAAACCCGGGTTACCCCACACCCCTGCGCACGGGCTGCGCCCTCACCTTCCCGCGGGCGGGGGGCTGGGGAAACCCGGTTTCCCCATGGTCACGTGAGACGGTCATGCGCATAGCGCACCACGCCGCGATGCACATGCCCTGGGAGCGCGGGCGTCCCGCCCGCATCGCGGCTCCGCGGGCACGGTGACCGCCCCTTCCCGGACCCTCCCCTGTTGGGGGCGGGAACCCGGCTCCTCCCCCCAGCGGGGGGAGGCTGGGAGGGGGGCTGAACCCGGCGAACGATGGTCACCTCAGTCCTCGATGCGGCTCCGCCGCACCACGCCGCGATGAACATACGGTTGTTCCTGGAAGGGCTGCGCCCGCCCAAACCCTCCCGCGGGCAGGGGCGTGGGGCAACCTGGTTTCCCCACATCCCTGCGTGAGGGCGTAGCCCTCCCAGACCCTCTTGCGGGCGGGGGTATGGGGGAACCAGGTTCCCCCATGTTTACGTCAGGACACCGGCGTGTCAGAGGGGGATGGCGTAGGCGCCGGAGTGCCCTTCGCCGGCGACGGGGCGCTGGCTGGCAAGGGGGGCCGGCACCTGGCCGAGGCGGCGCAGGGTCAGGTAGGTCTCTTCGTTGCACAGCAGCAGGTCCTCGTCGGCCAGGTCGAGCAGGGCGAGGGCCTGATCAATGGGAGGGCCGATGACCGTAAGGCCGAGACCGGGAAGCGACATCACGCGAACCTGGCCGCTGGACAGAGCGAGGCGCGGCCGCCGCGCGGCGTCGAGGGTCCAGTGGGCGTGCATCGTCCGGGCGGCCTGGCGCGCGTTTCGCAGGATCGCCGCGGGGCCTTGCCGGCCCGTGACGCCAAAGATCATTACCAGGTGCTTGCCGGGGCGGGTGAGCAGAGCGTCGTACTCGCGCATGCTAGCAGCGGCGAGCGTGGCAGCTTCGCGCAGGCGCATCGTTTGCGCCGAACCCTCGGGGGGGGCGATGGCCAGCGCCGCAACGTCGCAGGGCCGCCCTTCGGGCGGCAGGTCCGCTTCCAGCAACTCCTCAACGGCGGGAAGTTCGGGGAGCAGGCGCTGGCGTTGTTGTTCAGCGCGCCGTTGCTGGCGCAGGCGGTTGACGGCGTGGCACAACTCGCCCCAGGCGTCATCGGTGACCTCCAGTTTGGCCCCGATCCCGCTGTTGGCTACACTGGCAGCCAGGCGTCGCAGGTCGCGCTCGAGGACCCAGCGATCCCAGATGATCACCAGAGCGGTGACCAGGAGCGGAACCAGGGCGAAGCCAGGGGCGAACAGCATCGCGACCGCCGCCGCGATCAGGGCGCCGATGGCCAGGATGGGGCGCAGCCGACGCGCCTGGCTGGTGGTGGGCAGACACATACAGGCCCCGGTGTGATGCGGGTTGCTCGAACACCCGACACAGGCGTATGAGCATAACACCGGAGCGAGGGCACGACCAAGGATCGCAGATTACAATATCGCAATCCTGCGTATATCGTGAAGGCCCAACCGGGTGTGACGTACCGTCCTGGCATGTTTCAAACGCACGTGACAGTTCGCCTTGACCCCGGACTACTGGGGTGGCCGTGGAGGGGCCAGGCCCCCACCCCTCTCCGCCAGACGGTCAAGCGCAAACCGCAGGTTTTGAAACATGCCCCGTCTTGCATGTTCCCCCACGTCCGGCGGCTCACGCCGCGGGCTACGCTCCTGCGCAGCCGGCCTGCGCCGTCAAAACTGATAGTTCCCCGCCCGCGGCGGGAGCGCAGTGGGCGTTGCGCCAGGCCGTCTGGCCGCCGCGGGCGGGGAAGGGGAGTGCGGGGAGGCCAGGCCTCCCCGCGCCCCTTCCCCGCGAACGTCCTGTCATGAGGTTACTCTTCGCGGAGAATGTAGCCGGCGCCGCGCACGGTGTGGATCACGCGGGGTTCGCCGTGGGCCTCGAGTTTCTGGCGCAGGTAGCGCACGTAGACCTCGATGATGTTGCTCTCACCCCCGAAGTCGTAGCCCCAGACGCGGCCGTAGATCACCTCGCGGGTGAGCACCTGGTTAGGGTGACGCATGAAGAGTTCCAGCAGGTCGTACTCTTTGGCCGTCAACTCGACCCGGCGTTCGCCGATGCGCAACTCGCGGGCGGCGGTATCGAGGGTCAGGTTGCCGAAGCGGAGCACGTCGCTGCCCGAACTGGCCTGGCGGCGGCGCAACTGCACGCGGATGCGCGCCAACAGTTCCTCGAAGGCGAAGGGCTTGACCAGGTAGTCATCGGCGCCGTTCTCCAGGCCGCGCACCCGATCGGCCACGGCGTCGCGAGCGGTGAGGATGATGATCGGCACGTCGGAGGCGGCGCGCAGGCGCCGGGCCACTTCCAGCCCATCAATGCCGGGGAGCATCAGGTCGAGGATGACCAGGTCGTGCGGCATCTCGCGGGCGGCGGCCAACCCCGTGGGGCCATCGGCGGCCACGGTCACCTGAAAGCCTTCGAGCACCAGCCCGCGGCGGAGATAGTTGGCGATTTCCGGTTCGTCTTCGATGATCAGGATGCGCTGCGTGGTCATAGCCTGCCGGGGTAGCATCGGGTGATCGCTCTACCACGCGGTCTATTGCTCTACCAGGCGCAGCACCCGGAAGGCTTCGGCGAAGGCGAAGCCGGCCCTGGCGCCCGCTTCGGCGGCCCACTCGCGCACCATAGCTATGGCTTCGGGGCCGACCTGAGAGCGGTGGCAGCCGACCGCGGTAAGCTTGCGGTCAATTGTGTCACTGATGTCAACGTAGGTGTCGGGATGCAGGGTCAGATCCAGATACAACTCGGAGACCTTGTGCGGTTCCAGGCCCTCGGCCAGCAGTTCCGGGAAGATATGGCGCGTTTCGGCGCTGGGGAAGACGGCGTAGATGGTGGCTTCGCCGACGGCGCGATGATCGGGGTGGTTGATGTAGTTGTGGCCAAAGAAGTAGGTTCTCGGGTCCTGGCACACCACCCGGTCGGGCCGCACCTCGCGGATGAGGCGGGTAATGGCGCGGCGCAGTTCCAGCGTCGGCTGGAGCGAGCCATCGGGGTAGCCGAGGAAGCGCACATCGTGAACGCCGGTCACAGCCGCGGCGGCCACTTGTTCGGCGCGGCGCGTCTCGACCAGCGTCTGCGGATCGACGGACGGTTCGTTGGAGCCGGCGGCGCCATCGGTGACGATGCAGTAGATCACCGTGTGGCCCTCGGCCGTCCAGCGGGCGACAGAACCGGCAATGCCGAACTCGGTGTCGTCGGGGTGGGCGACGACGGCCAGGATGGTGAGTTTGTGTTTTTGATGCATCATGGCTTTAGTCTACACGATGATACGGGGGCCTGTCTAGAGGGGCGACCGGGGGTGTGGCGTAACACGTCTCGCATGGCGCCTCGTTCCGTCGGGTTGAGGTGAACATAAGCCCTCGGCGAGGGGTGCGGGGAAACCGGGTTTCCCCATACCCCTGCTTGAGGGCGTAGCCCTCCCAAACCCTCCTGCGGGCGGGGGCGTGGGGAAACCCGGTTTCCCCACAAACCCTCTCGCAGGTGGGGGTATGGGGGAACCTGGTTCCCCCATATTCACGTTAGGGCTTGAGCGACGTCCGTCTTCGACAGCGGGGTGTCGGGCGCCTATGCTGCCCACATGCCCCGAGGTCTGGGGCAAGGCCCTGGAGATGTTGCCATACCCCTGACCACGCAGGTGAAGCGGCGCGTCACGCAGCCGTCCACCCCAGGGCGATCTCGTAGACCGAGCCGGTCATGCCCGATGCGGCGTCGGAGCAGAGGTAGAGCGCCAGTTCGGCCACTTCGGCGGGTTCGATCAGGCGCTTGATGGCGGTAGGCGCCAGCATCACTTTCTCGATCACTTCGTTCTCGGGAATGCCACGGGTGCGCGCCTGATCGGCGATCTGCTTTTCGACCAGGGGGGTGCGCACATAGGCGGGGGCGATCAGGTTGACGGTAATGCCATACGGCCCGCCTTCGAGGGCCGCGGTGCGGGTCAGGCCAAGGAGACCGTGCTTGGCCGAGATGTAGGCGCTTTTGAAGGGTGAGGCAAACAGGCTGTGGAGCGAACCGATATTGATGATGCGGCCCCAGCCGCGTTCCTTCATCCCCGGCCAGACGTAGCGGGTAAGCAAAAAAGGCGCGGTCAGCATGACCGCGAGCATATGTTCCCAGCGATCCTCGGGAAATTCCTCGATGGGGGCAATGTGTTGATAGCCTGCGTTGTTGACCAGCACATCCACGCGCCCGAAGCGGGCCAGGGTCTGATCAACCACCCGGCGGCACTCATCGCGGCGGGAGAGGTCCGCGCCGATGAATGGTCCGCCAATGCTCTCGGCCACCTGTTGCCCTTCACTGTTCGGCAGATCAACCACGACAACCTGATAGCCGGCCCCGGCCATCTTTTCGGCCACTGCGCGGCCGATCCCGCTGGCGCTGCCGGTGACAATGGCGACTCGTTCGGTCATCGTTGACGCTCCCTGGTGTTCTGCGGTTGGGATACCTTCAGCTGTCCATGCGGTTACGCCGCACACCGACGGGATAAACAAAGGTTCTTCCTGGGAGGGCGCAGCCCTTCCACCCCCTCCTACCGGGTGAGGAGATGGGGAAACCCGGTTTCCCCCATCCCCCTGCGTGCGGGCTGCGCCCTCCCAGACCCTCCCACCGGGTGAGGAGATGGGGAAACCCGGTTTCCCCCATCCCCCTGCGTGCGGGCTGCGCCCTCCCAGACCCTCCCGCGGGGGGAGGCGTGGGGAAACCCGGTTTCCCCGCCCCCTGCGTGCGGGCCAGGCCCGCCCAGATCCTCCCGCGGGCGGGGGAGGGTCTGGGCGCCGCAGGCTCCCGCAACCCCCGCCGAGACGGCATTTCAGTGTAGCTATTCTAACGCATGTTGCCGGATCGGGGGACGTGGGGGGCGCCCGCTTTTCCCACCGGAAGGCTATCGGACACCTGCCTACGCGTCTTTCTGCTCGCGCGAGCGGAAGACGATCACGATCGGCGTGCCCTCGAAGCCGTAGCGCTCGCGCAGCCGGTTCTCCAGGTAGCGCGCGTATGACCAGTGAACCAGCGAACCGTCGTTGGCGAAGAAGAGGAACACCGGCGGCTCGACCTGGGGCTGCACGGCATAGTACAGCCGCAAATGCGCGCCCTTTTTAGTGGCCATCGGCGGCTGCTGGTGCACGGCGTCGCGGAGAAACTGGTTCAGTTCGGCGGTCGGCACGCGCTGCTTGCGGTTGCGCCCGATCTGCCGGGCCACCTCCAGCACCCGGCTCACCCGCTGGCCGGTGAGGGCCGAGATGAACACAATCGGCGCATAGTCCACAAACTTGAACGCCTCGCGCACCTCGCGCTCGAAGGCGGTGTAGGTGTGGCTGTCCTTCTCGATCAGATCCCACTTGTTCACCACCAGGGCGATGCCTTTTTTGGCCTCGAGCACCATCCCGGCGATGTGAGTGTCCTGAGCGGTGACGCCATCAGTGGCGTCAATCAACACGAGGGCCACGTCGCAGCGCTCGATGGCGCGCAGGGTGCGCAGCACCGAATACTTCTCGATCCCCGGCTGAATGCGCCCGGCGCGTCTGATGCCGGCGGTGTCAATGAGCGTGACCGGCTCGCCGTCGAACGTGATCGTGGTGTCAATCGTGTCGCGGGTGGTGCCCGGCACGCTTGAGACGACGCTGCGTTCCTCGCCGATCAGCTTGTTGAGCAGGCTCGACTTGCCCACGTTGGGCCGCCCGACGATCGCTACGCGCAGGTGCGGCGCTTCCTCGCCCTCGGCTTCGACGGCCGGGAACGTCTCGACCACCCGGTCGAGCACATCGCCGGTGCCCAGGCCGTGGAAGGCGCTCATGGGGATGGGGTCGCCCAGGTTGAGAGCGTAGAACTCGACCGCGTCGAGGGCGCGCTCGGGGTTGTCGCACTTGTTGACCGCCAGCACCACCCGTCTGGCCATGGGGCGCAGGATCTCGGCCACTTCGGCGTCGGCGGCGGTCAGACCTTCGCGCCCGTCTACCAGAAAGACGACCGTATCGGCCTCTTCGATGGCGTGGCGCGCCTGTTCGCGGGTGCGGCGGTGCAGTTCGCTCTCGGGCAGGCCGGGATCTTCGGGGCCGAAGAGCAGCCCCGCCGTGTCCACCACGGTAAACTCGCGCCCGTTCCAGAAGCTCTCGCCATAGAGCCGGTCGCGGGTCGTGCTCGGCACGTCTTCGACAATCGCCCGGCGTTCGCCGATCAGCCGGTTAAAAAACGTTGATTTGCCAACGTTGGGCCGGCCAACGATGGCGACAATTGGTTTGGGCATCGCTCCGTTCCTCCAGGGAGGAAGTATACCATTTTGGATGGTGGATTGCTGCGGCCCCGGGGCCGGTTGAGGGAGGAGGGGGGAGCGCGGGTCTTGCCATGGGCCCCTGGCCGCTGTCAGAGGCCGAAGATCTACCGCTCAGGGTGTGACGCGATGCCGCGTTCCGTCGCGATCACCTCGGCGTCGCTGGCGTGGGCCGGGCCAGAGGCGGCGCCGCCGAAGAGCAACACCAGGCCGCCAATCGAACTGACGGCCAGGCGGATGCTGAAGGCGGTGAAGGCCAGCGCGAGCGCGCTCGCTTCAGGAACCCCTACCTGCCGGAGATACACGCTAAACACCAGGTCACGCGCGCCAACGTTGTTGACGAAGATCGGTGCCAGGCCGATGATGTCGGTCAGGGGAACCATCAGCGCGTAGATCAGCGGAGGCGCGTCGATGCCCAGGGCCAGGCCGCTCACCAGGTGCATACCGATCCAGGTAGCGTGGAACAACAGTGAGAGCAGCATTACCGTGACCAGGGTGCCGGGGTTGTCGGCGTACTCGCCGAGGGCCTCGGCGATGCGCCCCAGCGGCTGGCGCGCCAGCCCTGGCAGGAGCCGGTGGTAGCGCCGCAGCAGCCAGGGCGAGGCAAAGGCCAGTGTCGCGGCGGCGAGCGCCGCCAGGGCGAAGCCGGTTGTCGTCCAGGCAAGGGCGGGGGCGGTCTTGAGCCGTAGTCCGAAGCGATCGGTGGTGGTGACCACCATCGCTCCGAGGGCGATCGCGCTCAGGGCCAGAAAGCCGGTGAGCCGTTCCATAAACACCGACGCGCTGGCCCGGGCGTAGTTGCCGCTCCGCCGCCCCAGCGCCAGTACCCGCATCGCGTCGCCCCCGACCGAGGTAGGCAAAAAGTTGTTGGCGAACTGGCCGACGAAATAGATCCGCGCCAGCCAGCGGTAGGGTTGGCGCGCGTTGTTGGCGCGCAACAGGACGCTCCACTTGAAGGCGCTGATGAGGACGCACATGACCTGGATGGCTGCCGCCAGCGCGAGCAGGCGCGGGTTGGCCCGGCGCCAGGTGGCCCAGATACTGGCCGGATTGGCCCGCCAGACCAGGAACGCCAGCAACCCGCCGCTCCCTAGCAGACGGAGGATCAACAGCAGCGGTTGCCAGTTGCGGCGGGTGGTCATAGCGCCTTGCTTCCCAACTGGTACGCGGGCTTCATACCGTTGCGGATTGTCACTGTTGGAGGGTAGCCAGGGTTCCCGCCTACCTTCCCGTTGGCGGGGCGCGGGGAGGCATAGCCTCTCCCGGCGAACCTGCCATTGCGGCTGATGTTGGCCCGTTGGCGGGGCGCGGGGAGGCATAGCCTCTCCCCACGCTCTGTTCCGCCCGCGGCGGCAGACCCCTGCTGGGGCTGCGCCAGGGCGCGCCCCCGCCGCGGGCGGACCGACGGGATGGCGGCGGGCCAGGCCCTCCACACCTCCCCCCAACGGCGACCGGGAACGGTTGCCCGGCCCAACGAGGTCGTCATGCGACCTGGCGATGATGCGCGCACGTAGGGACGCCCACGCCGTGGCTGCCCGCCGTGTCCATGGTCCGCGGGTCAGGGTTGCACCAGGACCTCGCCCAGCAGCGCGGCGTCGGGGCCGGCCATGGTCGTGTCGGCAGGTGGACCGGCGGTCAGGGGCAGCCGCGCGAAGGTCGTCGGGTCGTAGAGGCCGGCGGTCAGGCGATACACGCCGGCAGGCAGATTAGCGGGCAAATCAATGGGCAGGGGCACGGCCACCTGCTGGCCGGGCAGCCAGGTGCTCGTCGGGGGCGCGCTCGCGCCGCCCGGGGGCACGTCAATCCCGGCGACACGGGCACCCGTGGCATCGTAGATATGCACGAAAACCGTCAGATCGGCGCCCAGGGGCGCGTGAACGTCCCACGAAGGGGTGAGGGTCAGGCGGCGGCCCTCCAGGGTGGCTGTGTAGCCCCGCAGACGCACGGCCCCGCCGAACTCCGCGTCCACCGCCGTCTGGTACGGCTTCGGCACCTGGTAGATCCAGGCATACTCGATGCCGTGGATGGTCACCACGTGTATGGGCAGGCTTGCTCCGGTGATGCGGGCGTAGATCTCGGGGACGTTGCGGCGCTGGAGCGACTCGAGGTAGACCACGGCGTAGTTGGCCGGCACGTGTTCAAGGGCGCGAACATCCTGGACCGGCACGGGCACGAAGGGTTGGAGGGTTGCCGGCAGGGCCGAGAGGATCTGGCCCTCACCGATGTCGTAGCGGGCGCGCAGCCAGGCGCCCACCTGGTCCATCCCCTCGCCCCAGCCGATCAGGAAGGTGCGCTGGGCAACGGGACCACCGCCGAGCAGGGGATTGTAGTAGCTCAGGTAGTAGGGATGGTACCAGGCCAGCAGCGCGCCCTGCAGGGCCAGGAGGCTGGCGATCCCGGCGGCGGGGCCGACACAGCGCCCGCGAGGGATGCGGGCGCGCAGCCAGTTCCACATTGCCAGCAGGCCGGCGGCGCTCAAGGTGAGCAAGGCTGGCCATGCCGGCAGGATGTAGCGGTCGAACTTCTTTGGCCCGGCGGTCATCGCCAGGCTCCAGAGGAGCGCGAAGGCCGCCAGGGCCAGCAAGGTGATCCGTTCGCGGATGACGGTCGGAGCGTGGCCCAGGCGTCTGCGCCGTATGATGAGCGTAAGCCTCGCCACTGCCCCCATGAGCCCCGCCAGTTCCAGCGGCGTCAAGCGGAAGAGAGCGGCGGCGGGGTAAAACAGCGGGCCGGGATCGGGATTGGCGCTCCCGAGGAAGAACTGCCCGTCACCGTTGGGTCGCCCGCCGTTGCCCACAATTTCGTCGAAGTATCGCCCTATGGCCTGGCCCGGAGCCACCCAGAGGGCCGGCCAGAGCGCGAACGTTACCGCGGCGGCAACAGCCAGGATCAGCAGGTAGCGTGGCGCCGACCAGACGCCCCCGCGGACCAACCATCCGCGCCGGCTCCCCGGCGCCTCTGAGCGCGCCGCGCCCAGAACGAACAGCGCCAGGCCCACGAATGCCAGCGCGATCAGCGCTGGCCCCTTGGTCAGCAGGGCCAGGCCGCAGAACAGACCGGTGAGCAGCAGCCAGGGCAGGGGGCGCGCGGCGCGGGCGGCCTGCACCGTCGCCAGCGCCGCCAGCAAGCACAACCCGGTCAGCAGGGCATCGAGGTGCAACAGGCGTCCGTGGGCCACCATAAAGGGCGAAGTGGCCCACAGCAGCGCCGCGACCAGGGCCAGACCAGGGCGCACCAGCCGGCGCAACAGGAGGAACGCGACGCTCAACAGCAGGACATTGGCCAGCACCGGCCCGACCCGCAGCCATACCAGGTGGCCCAGGGCGTCGGGAGGCGCGGCCCAACCCTGGCTCGCCGCAAGGCGCTCGAGGTGCAGCCCCAGACGCCCCAGCCACAGCAGCGTGACCCCCGGGTGGCCGGTGAGGATCGTGTCGGCCCAACGCCCCGCGCCGATCGCCTCGGCGAAACGTTCGCTGCGCCGGATCCAGTGGTGGGCCTCGTCGCTGGTGAAAAAATCGTAGAGACCGGTCACCCGGGGCAGCAACGTCACCAACCCGATGAGGAGCGACAGCGCCAGCGTCGCGCCGAGGTCCATAGGCCGGGAGGCCAGGCGGCTCGGAAAGGGGACATGCTCGGAGGTGGCCGTGTGCTTCATAGGGCTGTGCCGGTGATTGGTAATGCACGATTATAGCACAGGCAGCCAGAGGCGCCGCGGGGCGCCATCTATTAACATTGCGCTAGAACCCGCGCGCGAGCGCCCTCCTGCCGTTGACACCGCTACCGGCCAATTCCATAATAATCGCAGCGCGGAACCCGGTTCCGCTGTGTCAGGAGCATGGCGTTATGAGTGAGGCCAACCAATCAGTTCCCACAACCCCGCCCGTCCTCGAGGCGTTGCCGTTGATTGCGCTCGAGGGCGCGGTCGTCTTTCCCTATACCGTTATCAGTCTGACCCTCGACAGCGAGAATGAAGCCGCCGCGGAGGCGGCGCTGAAGAGCAACCGCCTGGCGCTCCTCGTGCCCCGGCGCCCCGATGCCGAGAGCGGCGCCCCGCTGGCCGAGCAACTCTTCCACGTGGGGGTCGAGGCGCGTATCGAGCAATCCGGCCTGCTTCCCGGCGGCACCAGTGGCATCGTGGTGCGGGGGCTGGTGCGGGTAGAGCTTGGTGCGGAGGTGCAGGGCGCGCCCTACCCGCGCTTCACCTTCACCCGGCGTCCCGATGTGTTCGAGCGCACCCCGGAACTCGAACAGTTGATGGTTGAGGTCCATGCCGCGGTAGACGCGGTGCTCGATCTGCGGCCCGGCGTGACCCAGGAGATCCGCAACTACGTGCGTTCGATTGACGATCCGGGCCATCTGGCCGACAACACCGGCTATTCGCCGGATTACACCTATACCGAACGCCTGGAGCTGTTGAGCACCTTCGACGTGGTTGAGCGGCTGATCAAGGTGCGCGAGTTTTACCGCAAGCAACTGGCCCTGCTCCAGGTGCAGGCCCGGCTGCGCCAGGAAGTGCAGGAGGGTTCGGCTCGCCAGCAGCGCGAGTTCTACCTGCGGCAGCAGTTGCGGGCCATCCAGAAGGAGTTGGGTGAGGATAGCCCCGAAGCGGTCGAACTGGAGGACCTGCGCGAGAAGCTGGCCGCGGCCAACCTGCCCGACGTGGCGCGCAAGGAAGCCGGGCGCGAACTGGCGCGCCTCGAACGCATCAACGCCAGTTCGCCCGAGTACCAGATGGTGCGCACCTACCTGGAGTGGGTCGCTGAACTGCCCTGGGGCAGGCGGACCGGCCACGCGATTGACGTGGCCCACGCGCGCCAGGTGCTTGACGAGGACCACTACGGGTTGCAGAAGGTCAAGGAGCGCGTTCTCGAATATCTGGCAGTCAAGCAGCGCCGGGCGGTGTTGGGCGAGGATGGCGGCCGCGCCGGTCGCGAGCCGATCCTGGCCTTCGTCGGGCCGCCCGGCGTGGGCAAGACCAGCCTGGGCCAGAGCATCGCGCGGGCCCTCGGGCGCAGCTTCGTGCGCATGAGTCTGGGCGGCGTGCGTGACGAGGCCGAGTTGCGCGGCTTCCGGCGCACCTACATCGGCTCGCAGCCGGGGCGGATCATCCAGGAACTGCGCCGCGCCGGGACCGCCGATCCGGTGATGCTGCTCGATGAGATCGACAAGCTCGGCAGCGACTACCGCGGCGACCCCGCGGCGGCCCTGCTCGAAGTGCTCGACCCGGAGCAGAACAATACCTTTACCGATCACTATCTGAACCTGCCTTTCGATCTGAGCCAGGTGCTGTTCATCGCCACGGCCAATAACTGGGATACCGTGCCGCCGGCCCTGCGCGACCGCATGGAGGTGATCGAACTCTCCGGCTACATCGAGGACGAAAAGGTGCGCATCGCCCAGAGCCATCTGATCGAACGGCAACTGCGCGCCAACGGGTTGCGCCCCGCCGAGGCAGTGATCGAGGAGCCGGCCATCCGGGCGATCATCAACGACTACACCCGCGAGGCCGGCGTGCGCAATCTGGAGCGCAACATCGGCGCGGTGCTGCGCAAGGTGGTGCGCAAGATCGCCGAGGAAGGCCAGGATGCGGCGGGCGAAGCGCCGGAGGCCACGGCGCCGGAGCCGGGGGATGGCGCGAACCCCGCGGCGACCTTGCCGGCGGCCCCGGTGGTGGTTGACGTAGCCTTTGTGCGCGAGGCCCTGGGCCGTCCACGCTTCTACAATGAGGCCCAGGAGCGCATTGACCAGCCGGGCGTGGCGACGGGGCTAGTCTGGACGCCGGTTGGCGGCGATATTATTTTCGTCGAGGCGCTGGCGGTTGAGGGTAAACCCGAGTTGAAGATCACCGGGCAGCTCGGCGAGGTGATGCGCGAGAGCGCCGAGGCGGCCCTCACCTACGTGCGCGCGCGCGCGCGCGACCTGGGCATCGATCCGCGGTTCTTCGAGACCCATGCCCTCCACGTGCATGTGCCGGCGGGCGCCGTGCCGAAGGATGGCCCCTCGGCGGGCATCACCATCGCCACGGCCCTGGCCTCGGCGGCCACCAGGCGGCTAGTGCGCGACGACGTGGCCATGACCGGCGAGATCTCGCTGCGCGGGCGGGTCCTGCCCATTGGCGGGATCAAAGAAAAGGCCCTTGGCGCGCACCGGGCGGGTATCAAGACGATCATTCTACCCAGGCGCAACCTGATCGACCTGGACGATCTGCCGCGGGCGATCTTCGAGGAACTGACGTTTGTGGCCGTGGAAACGCTCGACGAGGTGCTGGCGACGGCGCTGCGGCCCGCGGCGCCGCATGCGCCGGTCTTGAGCCTCCCGCAACCCGATGGCGAACTGGTGCCCGAAGGCTGAGCCGGTCCTGCCTGCGGCTCCCCTCCGGGCGCGAGGCTCCCGATGCCTCCTCCGCCCCGGCCCGCCGGCGCGGAGGGGGCGACCGGCCCTCACCGGCGGCGGTAGGCGCGCAGCAGCGCGACGGAGGCCGATGCCAGCGCAGCCGCCGTCGCCGCCCAGGCCGCCGGCGCCACCAGGGACGTGCCGGCCTGTCTGGTCGCAATCCCGGAACAGGCCCAGGCTATCACCGCGGGGAAGGCCGGATCGCCACGGCCCACGCCGATGGTCGCGCCCAGAGCCGCACCCATACTCAGCAGCCCGGCGGTCCACGCCTCGCGGCTGGCGGGGTCGCCTTCCCACCCCTCAGCGTAGAGACTCACCGCCACATTGATGATCGTGGCCATGCTGATCCATCCCAGGTAGATGCTGAAGGGCAGCCGCACCAGCAGACGCTCGACCCAGGGGCCACGGGCATGGCCCAGGCGCGCATCAATGGTGATCAGCGCCAGCAACAGCCCTACCATCGCCCCCAGGTTCAGGCGGAAGCGGTTGTAGTGCCACAGCACCAGCCAGACGACATTCGCGGCGCAACTGGCCACAAAGGGCCAGGCGATGCGGCGCAGGCGCTCGTTGTCGCGCTGCCGCGGCAGGGCCTGGTAGACGGCGTAGCCGATCAGCCCGGAGTAGATCACCCCCCAGATGCCGAAAGTGTAGCGAGGGGGAATGATCGGCAGCGGGAACTGCGCGGCGACGTCGCCGATGGTTTGCCCGTTGAGGGGCAGGGCGTTGGTCAGCGCATTGGCGCCGATGGTGGCAGTCAGGGCGGCGACGACGGCGGCCTGCCGCGTCACGTCGGCGGCTGCGGGTTGGGCGAGCGCGCTGGTCATAGGTCAGACTCCCTAACGTGAACATAGGCTCTCGAAGAGGGGGGTGGGGAAACCCGGTTTCCCCACGCCTCCGCCCGCGGGAGGGTTGGGGGCCGTGCAGGTCAGTCAGGATCTGCTCAATGTCCACGCCCCCGCCCGCGGGAGGGTTTGGGAGGGCGCAGCCCTCGAGCAGGAGGGCGGGGAAACCTGGTTTCCCCATGCCCCCGCCCGCGGGAGGGTTGGGGCGGGCGTAGCCCTCCCAGGAAGTATGTTCATCCCGTCGGTGTGCGGCGCGAGCCGCATGGGCGGCTAACGTGAAAATAGTCCCTCGGAGGAGGGGTGTGGGGAAAGCGGGTTTCCCCACGCCCCTGCCCCTAGCAAGGGAGGGCGCAGCCCTTGCGCAGGGGATGGGGAAACCCGGTTTCCCCATCCCCCCACCCGTGGGAGGGTCTGGGAGGGCGCAGCCCTCCCAAGAACAACC
>Ga0209227_1000532_pt1 | contig 33089 bp, 27 predicted proteins | sample YNPBryantNP2012_FD_185815 | JGI IMG/M metagenome (GOLD analysis project Ga0209227, IMG submission 185815) | Anoxygenic and chlorotrophic microbial mat microbial communities from Yellowstone National Park, USA - YNP Bryant NP 2012 (SPAdes)... ...
CCTGGTTCCCCCATAGTCACGTGAGACGGTCATGCACATGGCGCACACCGCCCGATGCAACCGGCCCGGGAACGCGGGCGTCCCACCCGCGCCACGGCTCCGCGGGCACGGTGACAGCCCCCTCCCCAGCCCTCCCCCGCCGGGGGCGGGAACCCGGCGCCTCCCCCCAGCGGGGGGAGGCTGGGAGGGGGGCTGAACGCTGCGCACGATGGTCACCTCAGGGGGAAACTGCGCGGGTCCTCAGCGCACCCGCGCGTAGAGCCGGTAGATCCCCTCCCGCGCCACCAGGCGGAATTGCCCCGTGGTCAGGATGGGCAGGTATAGGTCGTGCCCGAAGCGTCCGATGACCAGGTAGTCGGGATCGTTAGCCAGTGGATCGTACTCCACGCGGGCCTGCGGGTCAACCTGCAAATAGCGTTTGCCCAGGGCCACGTGGAGCTGGTCGGGGGGGAAGGTGTAGGGCTGGTTCAGGAGGAAGTGCAGTTCGCTCTCATAGGTCTCGACGCGCGAACCCGGCGGCCGGGCGTTGAGCCAGGCCGCGATGCGCTGCGCCGAGCGGTCGGAGGTGGTGTACGCTTTGGCCAGGCTGAGCATCGTGAGCGGTGCCGCGGCGGCGATCAGCAGCACGGCCAGCAACGCCGCCACCCCGGCGCGGCTCGGGCGGCGCAGCGTCAGCAAGGCGCCCAGGGCGCGCAGCCGCTCGCCGAGGGCGAACCCGCCGCTCAGGGCGTCGAGCAACTCCGCCACGAAGAGGCTGGCGACCACGGCGGGGACGGCCATGTAGCGCGGCACGCCCACCGAAAGACCCAGGAACCAGGCCAGCCAGCTTCCGCAGAAGGCCAGCAGGGTCAGCCGCAGGTACCATGCCCGCGCCCCGGCGCGGGCGGAGGCCCGTTCGTTCCACAGGCGCCATGCGCCCCACAGCAGCCCGCACAGGGCCGGGAAGCCGAAGAAGGCCAGGTTCTGCAAGGCATAGAGGCGGTGAAACGCGGTCGGCACGATGGCGACCATGCCCAGCAACCCCTCCACCGGTTCGGGCAAGAAGGCCGGGTCGAAGAGCAACGCCGCGGCGAGCCGGCGGAGCAGATGCGCGCTCACAAAGGCGCCGCCCGCCGCCAGGGCGAAGATGCTCGCCACGCGCCAGCGGCGCGCCAGCAGCGCCGCCACTCCCGGCGCGAGCAGCGACGCCAGCAGGAACGGCGCGGTCTGCCCTTTGCTGATCCAGGCCGCGCCGAGGAGCAGCGCGGCGGGCGGCAAGGCCGCCCAGGCCCCGCCGAGGGTCGCCCACAGCCCCAGGTAGCCGGCCAGCAGGTAGACCAGCATGGGCATCTCGGCCAGCACCTGCCGCCCCTGCAGCAGCGGCTGGATCTGGGGGTGGATGCTCAACAGCAGCGCGGCGCCGACGGTGGCCCAGGCCAGGCGCCCGTGGTTCAGGCGCGCGCCGAGGGCCGCCAGGAGCAGGACGGAGGCCACGGCGCACAGCACACCGAACAGCCGCCCCTGCCACAACCCCACGCCGAACAGCCGCATACTCAGCCCGACCGGCAGGGTCGTGGTGAAGGCCGCCTCCAGCCCGGGAGCGGCGGGTTGCCCATCGCGCAGGCGCCCATAGTGCCCCGTCTCGGCCCAGGCGCGCGCCACCGACAATGTCCAGCCCTCGTCCCACCAGATGAGGCCCCCATCGAGGTTCCACAACCCCGCGGCCAGCAGCGCGAGCGCCAGGGCGAGCCAGGCCGCCAGCCGGCGCGCGCCGGCGCTCAGGTTCGCCCGTTCGAGATATGCTAAGGTGGTGTGCTTCATTGCCTGGAGTATACCCTACGCGGCGTACCAGCAAGCTACGCGAGCGCGCGCGGAGGTGTGGAGGTAAGGTATTGCCCCTAAACATCGTCCCCCGCAGATATGAGGAAACCGGGTTATGGTCTTTGAATACATAATCCGGTATAGGCCGCGCAGGCGGCCTTCGCATCCCCTAGCCGAGGGCTTCAGCCCCACGGCTAGCCCGGCATAGCGGATTCATTTTTCAAAGACCATCAGCCCGACGGCTAGCGCGGGATAGCGGATTCATTTCTCAAAGACCATTACCCGGTCCCCGTCCCGCTGCGATTCCGTTGGACGTCGAGAGGCGCAGGATCTGCCTCTGGCTACAAAAACTGAACAAAGACCCGCTTCAATGCTTCCAGATCATTCAGATTCTCCTGCAAGACGCGAAATACGATTGATCTGTCGATCTTCAAATAGTCATGCACCAGAATGTTGCGAAAACCGATCATGCGAATCCACATGTCTCGCATTTCTGTGCTGATCAAGCCTGCTTCACATAATCTTGAAGGGATGTCGCTGTACCAGTCCACCGTGCCCAATCCTGATTCTGCAATGACGTGGTTGCCCAGATCGTTCAGCGACTCGATTGCAAGTTGCAGGAATCGTTCCGCGCTCCCGTAGCGCTCAGGATTGGTCGCGAATTCGTCATACGAGTACCGTTGCAACTGGCGCAAGATCGCCAGATACTCGTCCAGTTTTTCCAGTCGTCTGTGGATGATTTCAGGTCGGATCATGCGACATCCTTCGTTTATACGCCTGACGCTGAACATCCAGGTAGGGCCGGAAATCGAGGAACTGGCGCACCGTTTGCGAAAAGTGCGCGCCATGATCAAAGTCGTCGGCTCGATAGACCAGCCGGTTGTGGCGCACAGCTTCGTGTTTCAGAACGATATCGGGCGTATCGAGGACGACCAGATCCACACGACAGAAACCGGCCTGCGCCAGGTCGGCCAGCAGATCGAGTTTCGGCACCGCGGCCGTGCCCGGTCGCGGAACGATGGCCAGATCCAGGTCGCTCTCGGCGTGCAGGTTCCCGGTTACAGCCGAACCGAACAGATACACGGCATGGATCTCCGGGTATTGCCCGAAGATGGTCGCCAGGCGTTCCAGATCTGGAAAAGGATCGCGCGGCATCGAGTGTTTCTCCGGCGCTGCCGCCGCGCGCAAGGCCGCGCGGCGCAACCTGCCTGATGCGAAGGGAAAGGGGAAACCGGGTTTCCCCATCCGCTCGCTGAGCGGCGGCATATTCGCCAGCCTTTCGGCGGTATAGAACATCAAAAAGTCGCCCCCATGCAACTGGGGTCGGCCAGGAGGCCGATCAAGAGCATAGCATACAAACCGCCGCTCAGTCCAGCGAGCGCCAGGGTGATGAGCCAGCGCCAGGCGGCGACCGGCGCCCGCCCGCGGCGGGAGCGCCCGGATGAGGTCAGCGCGGGCAATCCTTCAAGAGCCGGCGACTCAGCGATAGGCGGCGGTGATGGGGCCATAGCGTTCCAGTGCTTGCGCGAAGGCGACATCCCCGGATTCCTCACTGCTGCTGCGGCCCGCCGCAAGGCGCTTCTGCTGGCGCGCCCCGGCGCCGCGCGCCGCTTGCCCGCATCCATCCGCTGAGCGGCAGGTAGAGCAGCGTCGCCAGATTGATCAGATAAAACGCCGCGCGCCCGCTGAGCAGCATCGGCACCAGGACGCCCTCGTCGATCCCGAACAGACCGTAGAGATACAGGCTGGTCACCTCGACAATGCCCAGCCCGCCGAGGATGTGGATGGGCACCATCGCCACCAGCAGGTTGAACGTCAGCACAAAGAGCACGATCCGCGGATCGAGCGCCACGCCGAACATCCGCAGGCTGCAGTAGCTAAAGGCGAATTGCGCCAGCATAATCGCGCAGGAATAGATGACCAGGGGGAGGCCATTGCTGCCGGCGGCGCGGGGAGAGAGCGGAGGCGCTTCGGCCAGACGCGCAACCACCCGCTTCAGGAAGGGCGCGCGTTCCATCCCGGTCGCGGCCATCAGGCGCGGCGCGGCGGCCAGGACCTGTTGCCGCCGCGCGAACAGCAGGCTCAGCGCGAGCGCTCCCGTGGACAGCCCGCCGATCAGGAGGGTGATCGGCCAGCGCAGCGGCGCGATGGCGCCCCAGAGGGCCGCGCTGCTGAGCGCCAGGCACGCCAGCAGCGCCAGCCCATCGGCGAAACGGACCAGCGCCATGCTCCACAGACTGCCGCGCAGCGTGATGCCATAGCGCCCCATCAACAGCGCGACATAAGACGCGGCGCCCGCGCTGCTGGCGATCAGGTTGCCGGTCACGGTCTGGATCACTGTCAACTCGACCAGCGCCGGCGCCGGCACGCGCCGGTCGAGCGCATGCCAGGCGCGCAGGCTCATCAAGAGGCAGATGAGCCAGAAGGAGAGGGTCGCGCCGGCCAGCCACGGCCACGCCAGATTGCGCCACAGGGTGACCAGATCCTGGGCGCGGACATTCGCTGCCACTACGGCGACCAGGGCCACGGCCAGCCCGAGGCGGATCAGCGTCCAGGCGTGGTTGCGGTGGGCAGAGACCATGGTTCGAGCTGATTTGTTCATCCAGCTATAGTCTGCAAATCGCCAGAAATGTATGGGCTGATTGAAGATCGTCTGGCGAGAACTGACAATCACTTATTTGCAATGGGAGACGGATCAATACACTGATGACAACCTGAACATGACCGGGCAGCAAGTATTTCCACTTGATTGGAATGTTATCTATAAGCTGATTTCCTGATGAGTCAACAGTTCTCCTTTCATTCTGGCCTAGAATGATCGTGTCAGAAAATAGTTGTTTTAGTAAAATCTTAAACTCCTCAGCAGTATACTCTCGGGGATGGAAAGGATTAAGAGGTTGCTTCTCTCCCCCAGAAGCGATCAGACGATTAGGCGTAGAAATAGCGATAACGCCTCCCGGACGGGCCAATCTCTTTAACTCGTTCAAGAAGCCAACATCATCGTAGAGATGTTCTATTACTTCAAAGGCGATGATCGTGTCAAAGCTCCCTGATCGAAAAGGCAGCCTTTCACCTGTAGCCTGCACCAGTGATACACTGTGATAATTGCGCCTTGCTTCTTTCAGAAACTCCAGCGAGAGGTCCAGGCCTATCCTTGTGGCATCGGGCGATTGCAAGATTTCGAAACCGTAGCCTCTTCCACATCCGACATCCAGGATGTCACCGAAAACATATGGCTTTACGGCGTGGTAACGCGCCATGCTCCGCGTTAGAATGTCGCGATGGCCGATAAACGATCTATTGGGAGCTTCGAAGCGTTCCAGTTCAGCCAACAAATGAAAACCACCCGGTCCATGCTTCGAAATGTTCGAAGAAGCAGCCATGTTCTGATGTCCTCATTGTCTGTTGGGCAGGTGCAGCACCTTCTCCCATGCATCAACCATAGACGGAACGCTGAAACACTGCCGGGCGCGTTCCTGGGCAGCCCGGGCGCGCCGGTGAGCTTCAACAGGATCATCGAGGGCCGTGCGGATGGCGTCAGCCAGCGCGCAGGGCTGGTTGTGCGGCACCAGCCATGCATGCTGCCCATTCATAAGGATTTCGCTATTCCCGTCTATGTTTGTTGCGACAATCGGGCATCCCGCAGCCATGGCTTCCAGAAGAATATTCGGTGCGCCCTCGAACCGTGACGGATGGACATAGAGATCAAGGGACCCCAACCACTGCGGAACGTCTCTGCGGTATCCTGCAAAGTGGACACGCTCATCGATCTTGAGGCTGCGGGCCAACGCTCGCAGGCGCTCCAGTTCCTCACCGGCTCCGGCCAGTAGCAGATGCACAGGTTCCAGCCCCGGTTGGGACAGGGCTTGAAGCAAGACATCAAATCCCTTCTGATACGTCAGACGCCCGACGCTGCCGATCACTAGCGCGTCCGCTGATAACCCCAATTCGGCCCGCAGCGCTGCCCGCGACACTGGCTGCGTGTACAAGGAAGCATCTACGCCGTTCGGAATATACACCAGGCGCTCAGGACGGACGCCCTCGGCGGCAACGGCAAAGGCGGCAACCTGGCGACTATTCACCACCACGACGTCGGCCAGAGGCATTGTCGCTCGCACCAGGAGGAACTGCCAGGGGGCGTAGTGGACATTGCGCGCGCGGATTGACGATACGAGCCGTGGAATGCCAGCTCTACGCGCCAGGATGCGACCGAGAATGTCGGACCAACAGAGCATCGTCACGGCTACCTCGAAATTCTGGCGTCGCATCCATTGCAGGATGCCGGCAAGTCCATACCCTCCGACGAGGCCTGCCCTGCCCACTACCCTGATGATGGCGCCCGAACGTCGTAATTGCTCGATGACACCGGCATCCCATGAGTCATTGAGACAGAGGACGGCCACACGATGACCTCGCTCGACCAGCCCTGCCGTCAGGTGGCAGAGAACGCGCTGAGTGCCATCCGCGCGCAGATGGTCAATACAAAAAAGCACCTTCATTCCTTATGCCATCGGCTTCCGCCCATACAGATACAGCATTTCGATTCCCAGCACCGCGTCAGGGAGGCCCGCGAAGCGCCGGTTTATGATCAACTCGCAGATTACGTGAAATCAGCCCTTGCCATATCCACACATGCTTATGCATGTCCCGGATCTGCCGCGTGCTCAAAGACGAATTCATTGATCCCTGTCGGCACCCCATCTGGTATGACCCGACGCAGGCGAAATCCTAGTAGGAGTAAGAAGGTGATGATTTCTTCAGCATTTGCATACTCGTAGGGGTACCCTCCAACCCAATCAATAACATCATACCAGAAGTCCATCCCTCGCTGCTTTTCAAGCGGGTTGCGTCGGGTCACGAGCAGTTTGGCAATATAGATCAACGCAGCAAATGGTGGAATCATGCCGCGCTGTATCCACGCAGGGGCATGGTTGTATCCACGTTTAATGATCCGCCAGATGGGTGACGTGATATGGCGTTTGTAAATGCCCAGGACCAGGGTGCCTCCTGGCGCAACCAGCCGGCTGGTGTTGGTGATGGCTTCCCACATTGCGCCTGTGTGGTGCAACGACCCCCAGGCGTAGACCAGGTCGAAGCGTCCCAGTTGCGTCAGTGCCGCTTGATCCAGGATGGACATCCGCGTGAAGGTAATGGAAGCATCCGGGCGCAACCTGGCGCAGTTTGCTTCTGATGCAGCGATGGAACGAGGGTTAATATCAATCCCCACCACCGGCCTGGCCCCGAGGCAGTGCGCCGCAAGAGAAAATAAACCGCTCCCGCAGCCAACGTCGAGCATCGAGACGCCCTCCAGACTCTCGCGCTCCAGGAGGCGCTGGAGTGACTGCATAGCCGTCGCAAGGCGTTGCTCAGAGATCAGAGCGTCTGAGAACGCCTGCCAGTTGGCGCCGAAATCGAAGCCTTGCGCGTTCGTCGCTACAGTTGATAGACGATGCCGGATCATATTGCAAGTTGCCTCGTTCCGTCGGGTTGATGGTTGTTGAAGAACTATTCCGCTATCCGCCAGCGAACGGATGAGAAAAATTGAGACCAGTCATTTTTTCATAAAGACGAATTCGTTGTTGCCCAAACTTCCGCCGACTGTTTTCAATCGCTGCAATTCCAGCCCGCGGGCATAGTAAAAATTGAAAATCGTTTCTGGGCGGGCAACTTCAAATGGAAAGCCTCCAATCCAGTCCACCACGTCATGCCAGGCGGACATGCCGCGATTTTTGGAATAGTTCCGCCAGGAATCAAAAGGTCGTCCTTTCTGAAGCAAATCCCTGAGAATCGTAGGACCCCAAAAGATGACGGTGGCAGGAATCAACATCAGAAAACGCAAGCCGCCGGGAAGTTTGTTATACAACTTCTTGACCTTTGTCCATATCCGGCTGGCCCGACCCTGGTCATTGTAAATCGAAATGAACAAACGGCCATGCGCGCCCAGTGGAATCAAGATATTTTCCAGCGCTTGAGCCATATTTCCGGTGTGATGCAGCACGCCCCAGGAATAGACAATATCGAACGTTCCTAGCCCGGCCAGATAGTTCTTGTCCAGCACGTTCCCCGATTCGATCTGCCAGTGAGCAGCATCGGGCGCAAAACGCCGCTTGAGTTCTGCCGCGCAGGCGACACTGGCGGGGTCGTAATCAAACGAATGCACCTTTTTTGCCCCCAGCCGAATGGCGGCGAGCGAAAAAAGCCCGCTGCCGCAGCCGGCATCGAGAAAGGACAGCCCGGAAAGAGATTCTACCCCGAGCATTTCTTTCAAAGAAACTTCTGCGTTGTGAATGCGAGTTTCGTTGACCGTTTCCAGAAATGCGCGCCAATTCTTCCCGAACTGAAATCGTTCGGCTTTAGAAACCTGTATTTCGAAATCTGGTTGCATAAGTAACTTATCCTTCCTTTGCTACGCACCTCAGTGTCCAGGTGGGCGCGCCTATGGATGGCCATGATGGTGAGGAGCCGCCGGTGGTCGAGCGATGCGGTCAGCGCCCCACGACTGCGTCCCCCCGCTTCAAGCTGTAGCAGCCTGAGGCATTGTAGCAGGCGGGCGTTACGGGTGTGGCAAGCAGGTCCCTCTTCAACCGACGATGGTCGCGTCGGTCTCCGCGTTGCGCGGCGGTTGTTCGGCGGCGGCGACGCCCTGCGGGGAGCTGCGGCGCCGTTCCTCCGGCCAGGCGCCGGGTTCCGCCATGCTCCCGGCTGAGGGGCGGGCGAGGCGGCCTGGAGCGTGGCCGCGCTGCCGCATCCCATGCAGGATGACGAAGATCAGGCAGGGAATGAACAGCAGCGGCACTGACCATGCGGGTTGCACCCCAAAAACCCTTGACGTTCGATTGCCAGCGGCAGCCAGCTCAGCGCGACCAGGGTCGCCATCTCCCAGGCGCTGCGCGGGATGAGCCAGAGGGCCAGCAGGTCATAGCTGCCCCGAAACGGCAGGACCGCCATGCCCAGCAGCAGGCGCGCCCGCTCGTCGCGCCAGTACCGCAGGGCAATGAGCAGCATCCAACCCGCGGGAAGCGTGAAGAGCGCAATCATCCGCTGGTACTCCCCGAGCATTCCAAGCCAGCGCCAGGGCCAGGTCGGGTCCAGCAGGAGCGAGATCGCCAGGACCGCCGCGGCCAGCAGCAGGCCGGGGCGCGTCAGGCGGTTCAGCGCCACCGGCAGGGCGATATGGGGCTTGATCAGCGCGAGCAGCGGCGCCAGGACCGGGATGAACCAGCTTGCGACGATCAAGGGCGACCATTGCACATACGCGAGTGCGTACACATACACCGGCGTGGCGAACATGAGCAAGCGCCAGCGTTCGCCGCTGCGCGCGATGGCATAGGCGAGCACCCCTGAAGAAGCGCCTATGAAGAGCGATCCTGCGAGCGCATCGGACACCAGGCTGAAGGGAAGGAACAGGAAGCCGAACACGGCGATCGGGAGCGGGTAAGGCACCAGCAATGGCGAGGGCTGGAACGCATAGGGGTCATCGCCTGCCAGGAGGGAGCGTGCTGTATGCAAGGCCCATCGAAAATCACCCGCGTCTGGAACATACCGGAGCCTGAGCCAGCACAGCCCGCCGGTGAACAGTCCCAGGGCGATCGCCATGCCGATGTCGATCTGACGAGCCGTCAAGCGGCGCGGGGTGGGTTGTGGGAACGGACGGCGCATCAAGCTTTCCTCACCTTCTACCGACGCATTGGAACGCCTGGGCGGGGGGGAGGCTGCGCCTCCCCGCGCACCTCTACCGTGAACATGGGGGAACCAGGTTCCCCCATACCCTCGCCTGCAGGAGGGTCTGGGAGGGCTGCGCCCTCAAGGAGGGGGATGGGGCAACCGGGTTGCCCCACGCCCCCGCCCGCGGGCGGGCCTGGCCCTCCCAGGAACAGCCCAAAAATCCAAAATCCAAAATCAAAAATCCAAAACAATCTTGCGGTTCTCGCTCCACACCCCCAGCATCAGCAGCGCCCAGAGCTTTTTGCCGTGGTTGGCCCGTCCGCTCAGATGCTCCTCGAAGAGCGCCTGCGTCGCCGCGGGGCGCAGCCAGGCGCGCAGCGCCCCGGCATCCAGCCGTTCGCGCGCCCAGGCGCGCAGCTCGCCGCGCAGCCACTGGCCCACCGGCACGCCGAAGCCCTGTTTGCCCCGCGCCGCCACCGCCGGTGGCAGTTTGTCGCCGAAGGCCGCCCGCAGCAGCCACTTGCCGCGCCGCCCGCGCACCTTGAAGCGCGCCGGCAGCCGCGCTGTCCATTCCACCCACTCGGCGTCCAGGAAGGGCGCCCGCGCCTCAACCGAGTGGGCCATGGTCATGCGGTCGGTTTTGGGCAGCAGGTCGCCCGCCAGGTAGGTGACGTGGTCGGCGGCCAGGGTGCGGTCGAGCAGGCTCTCGGCCCGCGCGGCGTCGTAGGCGGCGGCGATCCAGTCGGCGCTGTCCACGCCGGCCAGCGCCGCGCGCAACTCGGGCTGGTAGAGGTCCAGTTTCTCGTGATGGTTGAAGTACGACCCCCAGCGGGCCAGCGAGGCTTTGTGGGTCGTGGCCGAGAATTGCCCCAGGCGCTTGAGGGCGGTGAGTGGGTTGCGATCCTCGGGCAGCCAGGCCGGCTCGGGGAGCAGCGCCGCCGCCGCCGGCACGGCCCCCCGGGTCACCCAGGGCGGCAGGGCGGCGTAGGGGCGCAGCCAGCCGTCGAGCACATAGCGCCGGTAGCCCGCCAGGGTCTCGTCGCCGCCGTCGCCGCTGAGGGCCACGGTGACATGGCGGCGGGTCTGCCGGGCCAGTTCGTAGAGCGGCAGGGCCGCCGGGTCGGCGAAGGGTTCATCAACCGCGCGCGCCACGCCTTCGATCACCGCGATGAGATCGGTGGGACGGAAGATGAACTCGTGGTGCTCGGCGCCGTAGCGCGCGGCGACCTGCCGGGCGTAGGCGGTTTCGGAGAAGTGGCGCTCTTCGAAGCCGATGGAGAAGGTGCGCACCGGCGCGCTCGTCCGTTCGGCCATCAGGGCCACGATGATGGACGAGTCGATCCCGCCGCTGAGGAACGCCCCCAGGGGCGCCTCGCTGACCAGTTGGCGCTCGACGGCGGCGGGCAGCAGGAGGCGCGCCTGTTCAATCGCTTCAGCGTCGCTCAGGTTCCATTTCGGCTCGAAGGCCAGTTGCCACCAGCGTTCGACCACGGGGGCCTGGCCGGCTTCGAGCGTCAGTTTGTGCGCCGCCGGCAGGCGCCGGATGCCGGCGTAGATCGTCAGCGGGTCGGGAACGTACTGGAGGGTCAGGTAGTGGTGCAGGGCCAGCAGGTCCACCTCGCGCTCGACCCAGGGAAGGGTCAACAGCGCTTTGGCCTCGGAGCCCCAGACGAGACCCTGGGGGCCGTGGCTCCAGTAGAGCGGTTTTTCGCCCATGCGGTCGCGGGCGAGCAGCAGGCGCCGGCGGGGCGCGTCCCAGAGGGCGAAGGCGAACATGCCGTTGAGCCGGGGCAGCATGGCGTCGCCCCACTGCTCGTAGGCGTGGACGAGCGTCTCGGTGTCGCTCTGGGTGGCGAAGCGGTGGCCCAGGCGCTCAAGCTCGGCGCGCAGGGCGCGGAAGTTGTAGATCTCGCCGTTGAAGACCACGGCCACGCTGCCGTCTTCGTTGAAGAGCGGCTGGTCGCCGCCGCTGCGGTCAATGATCGCCAGACGGCGCATGGCCATGCCCAGCGGACCGTCCAGGAGCGCGCCGGCGCTGTCCGGGCCGCGGTGGCGCAGGCTGGCGTTCATACGCTCCAGCGCCGCTCGCTCGACCGGCTGCCCGTCACTTCGCCAGATACCGCAGATGCCGCACACGACTGCCTCCCCCTCTTTCGAGATGTGGTAGCCTGAGGGATTGTAGCAGGCGGGTGTTACGAGGATGGCAACCTGGCGGCAAGCCTGAGGTGAACATAAGCCCTCGGCGAGGGGTGTGGGGAAACCGGGTTTCCCCATCCCTCAGCGGACGCGGGCCGGAGGCCCGCGCACCCAGGCCCCGCCCCCTGGGAGGGTTTGGGAGGGCGTAGCCCTCCCAAGAAGAACCTATTTTCATCCTGTCGTTGTGCGGCGCAGCCGCATGGAGGGCTGAGGTGAACAGAAGCCCTCGGCGAGGGGGTGGGGAAACCGGGTTTCCCCACCCCCCCGCCCCGCAGGGGCATGGGGACACCGGGTTTCCCCACGTCCCCACCCGGTGGGAGGGTTGGGGCGGCGCGGCCCCTACGCTGATGCGGGCCGGAGGCCCGCGCACCCAGGCCCCGGCCCCCGGGAGGGTTTGGGAGGGCGTAGCCCTCCCAGGAACAAACGTAGGTTCATTGCGGCGTTGTGCGGCGCAGCCGCATGGACGGCTGAGGTGAACCTAAACCCCAGCCGGTGGGAGGGTCTGGGAGGGCGTAGCCCTCCCAGGAACATGTCTGCTGGCGCGCGGCGCAGCCGCGCAGAGAACCGGTGGCGTCAGCGCTCCTCGATCAGCGCCCGCAGATCGGCCAGCAGGAGGCGCGGGCTGCGCGCGCGCATGCCCACAATGGCGTGATCGACGCCGGGGTAGACGCGCAGGCTGATCGCCGGGTTGCGCTCGTTGAGCAGATAGGCGTTGCGCACCGGCACGGTCGTATCGCGGTCCCCGTGGATCACCAGCAACGGCAGGCTGATGCGCTCCACCACCTCGAGGGGCGTGGGCGGCTGCACCTCCCCCAGGCGGAACCCGAGCAGTGGCGCCACCGGGCGCAGCCAGGCGACGGGGGCCACGTGCCTGACCAGGTGCGGTCGCAGGCCGCCGGTAAGCTCGTAGGCCGCCGGGGCGCTGACGGTGGCCACCGCGTCGGGAAAGGGGAACGCCGCGCTGTCGTTTGCGGCGCCGAGCGACGCCAGGGTGATCAGCCCGCCCATGCTCTCGGCCACCACCACCACCCGCCGGTAGCCCCACGCGCGGGCCGCCGCGAGCACGGCGGCCAGGTCGCGGGCCTCGGCCCCGCCAAACGTGGCCAGGCCCTCGCTCTGCCCGTAGCCGCGCCAGTCGAAGGTCAGCACATCGTAGGGGCCGGCCAGATGCTCGGCCAGCCAGACAATCGCGGCCGCGCGCTGCGAGGCCGCGAAGCCGTGACAGATGATCACCAGCCGGCTGGCGCCGCGTCGCCACAGGGTGGCGGCAAGGCTCACCCCGTCGTCCGTGACGATGCGCCGTGGCTCGGTCGGGCCGCTGTAGGGCGCCCGTTGCAGGTGGGGAATGGGGGTCAACTCCGCCGCGAGGCGGCGCGCGGCGTAGGGATACTTGCGCTGGTTGGTCATGTGGCTGGTCAGATGGTGCGTGGGAGGGCGCGGCCCTCGCGCATCCTCGTCCTTTTCGTCCGCGGCTCGCGTGCCGGAGGTAAATCGGGCTATACTACCCATGAGAGGCGCCGAGGGCGCAGCCCTCCGCGACCCGTGTTTCGTCCGCCGTGGGTGAGCCAGGGTGGGTATGGGGCGGCGGAGCCTCCCCGCGCCCCTCCCATGCGTGGGCGCCACGTCAAAGCCATTATACAACCATGGTTAGCAACGACCAGCTTTTCAGGCCCGAAACCGACTCGATCACCGCCGCGGATGGCCTCTGGCCGACGCTCCTGGCGGTCTTCGCCCACCCCGACGATGAGAGCTTCGGGTGTGGGGGCACCCTGGCGCGCTACGCCTGGAGCGGCGTCAGGGTGCATCTGATCTGCGCCACCGGGGGCGAAGAGGGTTCGAGCGACCCGGAGCACCTGGAGGGCTACGCCTCGCTCGCCGAGCGCCGCCGCGACGAGTTGAACTGCGCGGCCCGCTCCCTGGGATTGAGCAGTGTGATTATGCTCGGCTACCGCGACTCGGGCATGCCCGGTTCTCCGGCCAACCAGCACCCCGAGGCCCTGGCGGCGCAACCCCTCGACGCCGTGACCGCCCGCGTCACCCGGGAGATCCGCCGGCTGCGCCCGCAGGTGATCATCACCTTCGACCCGATCGGGGGCTATCGCCATCCCGATCACATTGCCATTCAACGCGCCACGGTCGCCGCCTTCCATGCGGCGGGCGACCCGGCCCGTTATCCCGGCGACCTGCCGCCCCACCAGCCGCAGAAGCTCTACTTTCTGACCTTCCCGCGGCGCCTGCTACGCGCCGTGGTGCGGCTCATGCCCCTGTTTGGGCGCGATCCGCGGCGTTTCGGGCGCAACCAGGACGTGGATCTCGCCGCCCTGGCCGAAGTGGAGTTTCCGGTGCACGCCCGTATTGACGTGCTGCCGGTGTTGGAGGCGCGCCAGGCGGCCGGGGCCTGCCACGCCAGTCAGGGCGGCGGCCAGGCCGGCCTCCTGACGCGCCTCCTCAGCCTCTTCGGCGGCTACGAGACCTTCATGCGCGCCTATCCCGAAGCGCCGCCCGGCCTGCGTGAGCGCGATCTCTTCGAGGGGGTAAGGTTTTAGCGCAGGGGCGGGGGAACCGCGCGCCTACGCCCCCGGCGGGGAGATCGGCACGGGGGCGGGGGGCAACCCGGTTGCCCCACACCCCTGCTCCAGCAGCCTATGTTCACGTGAGACGGTCATGCGCATGGCGCACCACGCCGCGACGAACATGGCCTGGGAGCGCGGGCGTCCCGCCCGCGCCACGGCTCCGCGGGCACGGTGACGGCCCCCTCCCCCGCCGGGGGCGGGCACCCGGCGCCTCCCCCCAGCGGGGGGAGGCTGGGAGGGGGGCGGAACGCGGCGAACAATGGTCACCTCAGCCGTCCATGCGGCTCGCGCCGCACAACGCCGCGATGAACATGGCCTGGGAGCGCGGGCGGCTCGCCCGCGGCGCGTCTCCGCGGGCACGGTGACTGCCCCCCTCCCTAGCCCTCCCCCCGCTGGGGGGAGGGAGTCCGGCTCCTCCCTCCAGCGGGGGGAGGTTAGGAGGGGGGGTCAGCGCCGCATGCGCGTAGGTGAGCAGCCTATGTTCACGTTAGCCATCCATGCGGCTCCGCCGCACAAAGCCGCAATGAATATTAAGGTTGTTCCTGGGAGGGCTGCGCCCTCCCAAACCCTTCCAGGGGGCGGGGCCTGGGTGCGCGGGCCGGAGGCCCGCGTCCGCTGAGGTATGGGGAAACCCGGTTTCCCCATTCCCCTCTTCGAGAGCCTATGTTCACGTTAGCCCTCCATGCCGCCGGGCGGCACGCCGCCCGATGAAAACGAGGGTATTGGGGAACCTGGTTCCCCCATGTTCACGTTAGCCCCACCGCCAGCCCGGTATACCGGATGAATTTCTCAATCACCATACGCCCTCGGCCAGGGAATGCGAAGCCCGCCGGCGCGGGCGAGAGCGGAGTAATTGCTCAAAGACCATACCACATCGTCCTGTGGGCGGACGAGACGCCCGCCCCACAGAGTCCGGCGGGCGGGCGCGGTTCCAGCGCGCCAGGAACATCCAGGAACGACCATGGGTGGCCCCTGCAGGAATGCATCCGATCGATCAAAATCTGCTATCATACCTCGATCTCCGCCACCGACCCCAGCACCCGCGTCGGACGGTACGGGAAGCGATCCACATCCTCCCGGCGGGTCACGCCGGTAAGCACCAGGATGGTCTCCATACCGCTCTCGGTGCCGCCGATGATGTCGGTGTCCATGCGGTCGCCGACCATCACCGACTCTTCGGAGTGTGCGCCGAGGGTGCGCAGGGCGGTGCGCATCATCAGCGGGTTGGGCTTGCCCACGAAGTACGGCTTGACGCCGCTGGCCGCGGCGATCAGGGCAGTAATCGCCCCGCAGGCCGGCACGATTCCCCCATCGCCGGGGCCGCTCACGTCAGGATTGGTGGCGACGAAGCGCGCCCCCGCCGCCACGAAGCGCACGGCCCGCGTGAGTCGCTCGTAACTGAGCGCGGTCGTCTCGCCCACAACGACATAGTCGGGGTCGTGGTCGGTCATAGTGTAGCCAATGTCGTGCATGGCGGTCGTGAGGCCCGCCTCGCCGATCACATAGGCCGTGCCGTTGGGATGCTGGCTGTGCAGGAAACGGGCGGTGGCCAGGGCCGAGGTGTAGATCGCCTCCGGCGGCACGTCCAGGCCGATGCGTTCCAGGCGCGCCGAGAGGTCGCGCGGCGTGTAGATCGGGTTGTTGGTGAGCACCAGAAACGGCGCTCCGGCAGCGCGCAGACGTTTGATGAACTCATTGGCGCCGGGAATAGGTTGTGACCCGTGCACCAGCACCCCATCCATGTCAATCAGGTAGTTCTTTGGGCCAGGCATCGCTCCTCCTCTCAGTGGGCAACCGGCGCTATCCGCCCCGCGGGCGGGGGTGTGGGAAACCAGGTTTCCCCACACCCTGCTCCAAAGGACAATGTTTCATGGCCGCGGAGACGCGACGCGGGCGGGAGGCCCGCGCTCCCAGGCGCTCTGACCCCGGAGGTGCGCAGGCACGCCCCTACCGCCCCCGGCGCGCCAGCGCCGCCACGACGCCGTAACCGGCCACCAGCACCGCCAGGGCCACGAACCAGTTTCCCAGGACCTGCAGGGCGATCAGGGCCAGCACCAGGGGCAGCGCCGCGTTGAGCAGCCCGCCCAGGTCGCCGCCGGGGGGCGCGGCGGGCAGCGCGGGGGCCGGTCGGGTCGCCAGGTCGCCGCCCCGGCCCTCATCGCGAACCGCGTCGCCCTGACCCACAAAGGCTTCGGGGGGGAGCGGCGCGCCGGGCACCGGCTGCTCGCGGGCCTCGGCCAGGTAGGCCGCCCGCCAGTCATAGTCGGGGCGCCCGCGCGCCTCGAACAGGTGGAACATAGCCCGTTGCAGATAGGCCGGATGGCCGGCGCTGATCGCGGCCGCTTCGCGCAATTCGGCGGCGGTGAACGCCACCCCCGTCTCATCCAGGTAGGCCTCGGCGAACAGCCGCACCTCGGCGGGCGCGAAGGCCCCCAGGCGCACCTGGGCGAACGGCTCGCTCAACTCGGGCGCCGTGGCGCCCCCCGCGGCGACCAGCAGCAAGTCGAAGACCCCCTCGCCGCGGGGGGCCAGGCCGCCCGCTTCCCCCGGAATGCTCCGGCGCGCCAGGCGGGCCATGCGTTCCAGCAGCTCGGCGCCCCACCCGGCTGCCACCGCCGCCTCGGTATGATCCAGGCAGACCAGGACCGTGCGCCCCACGCGGCTCAGGGCCGCCTCCACCGCCTCCAGGCTATCGCCACGCCCCCCCAGGGCGCTGGCGATCAACCGGTAGACCGTGGCCGCGTCGGGCAGCAGGGCCACATCGAGGTAGAGCGCCTCCAGGGTCGGGTCCTCCAGCACCGCGCCTGCCGACTGGCCCACGTGGGTCAGCAACGACGATTTGCCCGTGCCGCGCGCCCCGGTCAGGAGCACGGGGCGGCGCGCCTCGATGCGCTCGAAGACCATGCCGACCTCGCGCCAGCGTCCGGCGAAGCGTTCCGGGTCGGTAATGCGCTCGCGCTGGGTAAACGGGTTCATGGCAGCAGGTACCAGCGTTCGATGTTCCACATATACATGGGTGACGCGAGCGTCACCGGGCCATCCAGGGTGCTCACGCGCCCGTTGAGGGCCACGGGCAGGCGATCGACCCAGAGGAAGAGGTAGGGCAGTTCTTCGGCGACGCGCGCCTGGGCCTGGGCGATTGCCGCGGCGCGCTCCTCGAGGCTGTAGAGCTGGCGCGCGGCCTGGGCCTGATTGTCATAGGCCGGGTCGCTGAAGCCGACGAAGTTGCGCGTCGAACGCGCATCGCTTTCGCCCTGGATGAGCTGGCTGGAGTGAAACAGGGCGAAATCGTCGGGGTCGTAGAACATACCATCGGCGAAGTCAGGATCGCCGGCGCCATTGCTCCAGCTTCCCAGCAGCAGGTCGAAATCGAAGGGCGGGGCGTACCGCGCCAGGATCACCGAGGCGAAGTCGGCGGGCTGCACCTCGATCTGCATGCCGATCGCTGCCGCTGCCTCGGCGATGCGCGCGGCGGCCGCGACGCGGCGCTGGTCGTCGCCGCGCACGTAGAGCGTGGCGCGCAGCGGTTTCCCCTCGCGCTCACGGATGGTCGCCCCCGCGGGCAGCGTCCAGCCCGCCTCGTCGAGCAGCGCCCGCGCCGCGTCGCGATCGGCCCCCCCGCCGGGCGGCGGGGTGAGGTCGGCCCAGGAACCGGGAAGCGCGGTCGAGTTGATGGGGATGCCCTGGCCGTTGGTGACTGCCTCGACCAGCCGCGGCACATCCACCGCCAGCGCCAGCGCGCGCCGCAGGCGCCGGTCGGCGAAGGGCCGCCCTTCGCGCAGGTTGAAGCCGAGGAAGTAGTACCCGTTCTCGGGGTATGCGCTCAGGTACGCCCCGGGCAGACGGGCGGCCAGCGAGGTCGGGTCGCTCCAGGGCAACTCGGCCAGCAGCAGCCGGCCATCGGTCAGGGCCTGGCGAGCCACCTCGGGATCGGGGGCCACCACGAAGGCCACCCGGTCGAGCAACGGCGCCCCGCGGTGAAACGCCTCGAAGCGCTCGAGCACGATGGCGCGCCCGGGATCGCGCTCGGCCAGCCGGAAGGGGCCGCTGCCGATGGGGGCCTCCCAGAAGTTGAAGCTGGCGATGTCGCGGTTCTCCAGCACATGGGCGGGCAGCACCGGCACGGCCAGGGAGGCCAGCAGCGGGGCGAAGCGGCTGCTGAGCGTCAGCACCACCGTGGTGCTCGTCGGCGCCGTAGCCGCGCTGATGTAGCGCAGATCGGCCAGCAGCGCCGTCGAGGTCAGCGGCAGCCCCCGCAGCCGCTCCAGGGTAAACAGCACGTCCGAGGCGTCCAGCGGTGCTCCATCGTGCCAGGTCAGACCGCTACGCAGCGTAAAGGTCAGCGTCCGACCATCGGGGGTTGTTTCCCAGCGTTCGGCGAGATCGGGCACGGGCCGCAGTTGGGCGTCGAGCCGCATCAATCCCCCATACAGCAGGCCAATCACCTGCTCCTCGCCCCGCGAGCGCGGCTGCCAGGGGCGCAGATCGGGAACATCGGCTTCCAGACGCACCGTCAGGTTGCCGCCGCGGGGCAGCGCCGTCGGCGTCGGCGGCGCGAGGGTGGCGGAGAGCGTAGCGGTGGGTTGAGCGCCGGGGTTGGGAGCGAAGGGACCGCCGGCAAGATCGCAGCCAGCCAGCACCGCCAGGAACCCCAGCGCCGCAACCAGGCTGGCCCAGAACAGGCGACGGGTGGGAAGCATGCTTATGCCTTCATGACAGGACGTACACGGTGGAGGGTTGCGGGAAGGCACAGCCGCCCCTTCGTGGGGCCTGCGGCCCTCCACTCCTCCCCGCCGGAAGGCGACCGCGTACTTCCCGTTCATTATAACAGTTTATGAAAATACGCCATTCACGGGAGGGTTGGGGTGGGCGCAGCCCTCACACAGAAGGATGGGGAAACCGGGTTTCCCCACGCCCCCGCCCGCGGGAGGGTGTGGGCGGGCGCGTGCCTGACGCAGGGGGGCGGGGAAACCGGGTTTCCCCACGCCCCCGCCCGCGGGAGGGTGTGGGCGGGCGCGTGCCTGACGCAGGGGGGTGGGAAAACCGGGTTTCCCCACGCCCCCGCCCCGCAGGGGAATGGGGAAACCGGGTTTCCCCATTCCCCCACCCGCGGGAGGGTTTGGGAGGGCGCAGCCCTCCCAAAAACAACCTTATGTTCATTGCGGTGTTGTGCGGCGGAGCCGCATGGAGGGCTGATGTGAAAACCGTTCGCAGGGTTCTGCCCCCCTCCCAGCCTCCCCCCGCTGGGGGGAGGAGCCGGGTTCCCTCCTCCAGCGGGGGAGGGCAAAGCCCTCAAGCAGGGATCTGGGGACATCGGGTTTCCCCATTCCCCCGCCCGCGGGAGGGTTGGGGCGGGCGCAGCCTCCCCCCGTCCCGCCAGACGCGGTAAATCCTAAAAGTAATGGACGTATGATACAATACAACAATCTAAGCCAAGCAAACTATCGGGACAACCGGGCAGCCCTGGCCCGGTCCGCCAGAGGGGACGGTAGTGACGGGTAACGTTCTTCCAGGCCTGCCCGGCCAGCAGGATGGGAAGGTTAGGGAGCGCGAAGCCCGCACGGGCACACCCCGCCCGGTGCATGAGAAGGGTGGGGGAGAGCTTTGCCCTCCCAGGAAGACGGGATCCCTCACGGTGTTTTGCGACCAGGCCGCACAGGCGAGAGGCGTGAGAATCTTCGGCAGCCGGAGGAACGCATGACAACTGCACATCGTGGCGACGATTCGGTACAGCAACGGCTGTGGTCCGCGCTCGAGCCCCTGGGCTCGAATCAGGCCTTCCGGCGCCACAACTCCATCTACACCCCTGGCCAGTCTGCGCAGACCCTGTACCTGCTCCAGGCGGGCCAGGTGAGCCTCCAGATGCTGTCAAGCGAGGGGCGGGTGCTTACCGTCAAGGTGGTCGAGCCAGGGCAGATCTTCGGCCACGGCGCCCTCGATGGCGGCGAGCGCTATGATACCTACGCCGTGGCGCTGCAGCCGGTGCGGGTGAGTGCCGTGCCCCGCGCCGCCGTGCTACAGGCCCTCCACAGCCAGCCCGACCTGGGGGCCGCGCTGATCGAGGTCCTTGGCCAGCATCGCCTCACGGTCAGCCGGCGGCTCGACGAAGTGGCCTTCAAGTCCGTGCCGGCGCGTCTGGCCTCGGTGTTGCTCGAGATGTCCGAAGATCAGACCGCCGGGCAGAAGCCTCAGCAGCGCGTACCGCGCCGCACCCACCAGCAACTTGCGGAGATGATCAACGCCTACCGCGAGACGGTCACCAAAGTGATCAATCAGTTCCGCGACGCCCGGCTGCTCGACGTGGATCGCTCGGGGATCACCCTCCTGAACCCTTCCAAGCTGCGGGAACTGGCCCAGAATTGATGCCGGCGACCGTGGTCTAATGTGAACATGGGGGAACCAGGTTCCCCCATCCCCCCGCCCGCGGGAAGGCCTGGCCCTCAAGCAGGGGATGGAGAAACCGGGTTTCCCCATCCCCTCACCGGGCACGTCCTGGAAATAAGGGTCCGGGAGGGCTTTTGCCGCCCTCCCGGACCCTCCCCGCAACACCCGGTTGATCACCCCGCCCGGCGCAGCAGATAGATGCCGCCAACAATCAGCAGCGCCGGGAAGAGCAGTGTTCCGATCCCTGGCCAGACCATCTGCAGGACCAGGTACACCCCCAGCCCCAGCAAGATGTACCCCAGGAGCCGCCCGCGCCCGTTCGCGCGATTGGCGGTCGGACCGGTTCCCAGGTTGGAGATCGGAATCTCTTCCGGTTCGTCTGGCGCGCCCGTCATCGGGTCGAGGCGCAGGCGCCGGGTCTCGCCGGTGGCGACAAACACCTGCCCGGGGGGCGTCGCTGGTGTGCCGGAGTTCACCGGGCGCTCGCGGGGCATGACCAGCCAGAGCAGGGGATAGATCAACAGCGCCGGGCCGCCGAAGGCCAGCAGCACAAACGCCAGACGCACAAGCGTCGGGTCAACATTCAAATACTTCGCCAGACCGCCGCAGACACCGGCGATCATGGCGTCGGAACGGCTACGCTCGAGCCGGGGGGCTGGATACATGGGTGCACTCCTTCCGTCGTCAGCCAGGCGGCTTCTGGCTATCAGACGGATGGCGCGGCGGCTTTGTTGCAGCTACCAGTAGTGTTCGCGGTGCTCGCGGTAGTATGCCAGGGTGCGCGCCAGACCCTCGCGCAGACGCACGCGCGGCGACCAGCCCAGGCGTCCCTGGATGCGTCGGTAGTCGCCGTAGTAGTCGCCAATATCAATCGGCTTGCGGTCGGCAGGGAAGGGGATGATCTCGTAGCAACCCGCGCCATTGACCTCGATGACCAGCGCCGCCAGGTCGCGCAGGTTGATCGTCTCGTCGCTGCCCAGATTGAAGACCTGGCCATAGGCGCCTGGCTCCTTCGCTGCCAGCAGCAGCGCCTCCACACAATCGTCCACATAGGTAAAATCGCGGATTTGCAGGCCATCCCCCCAGACCTGGATAGGCTCGCCGTCAATCACCCGTTTGATCCAGATGCCCAGGAAGGTCTGCCGGGCGTCTTTGACGCGCATGCGCGGGCCGTAGGTGTTGGTGAGGCGCAAGGCGCAGGCGCGAATGCCGTAGACGTTGTTGTACAGAATGTGGTACCACTCGCCTGCCATCTTGTTGATTCCGTTGACATCGGTGGGATGCAGGAGGTGCCGCTCGTCCACCGGCAGGTAATCGGGCTTGCCGTAGATCTGGCGGGTCGAGGCGTATACCACCTTGATGCCGGGGTTGTATTTCCGGCACGATTCGAGGATGGAAAGCTGCGAGCGGCAATTAATCTCCAGATCGGTATACGGATCGCGCATCGAGTCCAGATGGCTGGTCTGGCCGGCGAGGTTAAAGAGGTAATCGTGGCCCTGCACCAGGTAGTTCATCGAGTGCTCATCGCGCACATCGGCGATATTCAGGCGCACCCGGTCGCGGATGGCGAAGAGGTTGTGCAGATTGCCGCCGTATTCGGGAATCAGCGAGTCGACGATGGTGATCGCGGCGCCGAGATCGCACAGCGCATGGGCCAGATTCGATCCAATGAATCCGGCCCCGCCGGTGATCAGTACCCGGCTACCCTCGAAGGCCGCGCGCAATTCAGCGGTTCGGTCCATGGTTTCCCTACCCCTGCACCTCCGCGGCCTCGGCGCGGCGCCGCGCGATCTGCGCCATGTGTTCGCGCCGGATGACCAGCTTCCACCAGAGCTGGATCAACTGCACGCCGGTGCGCCAGAGCCGCGGAAAATTGAAGAACTGGCTCTGACCGTAGGTCCGGTGATAGTGGTGCACCGGCACTTCGGCGAAGCGATAGCCGGCGTCCTGGAGCTTCTTTACCAGTTCCAGGCAGATGGTGCCGCTGTCCGACTCCAGCTCGATCACGTCGAACACATGGCGCCGAATGAGCCGAAAATCGCAGTCCACGTCGCGCAAGTGGAAGCCGAACAAGAACTTGACGGTATGGTGATAGACGCGCCCGATGATCTTGCGGTGCAGCGGATCGCCCCGGTCGATCTTCCACCCGTTGACGATATCAACATCGTCCCGCAGGGCGGGCAGCAGCAGTCGGAGTTCCCGTGGGTCGTACTGCGCGTCGCCGTCGGTGTAGAAGATCAGGTCCTTGGTGGCGCTGGCGAAGCCGACGCGCAGGGCGCCGCCGTAGCCCAGGGGCTGCGGGTAGGTAAACACGCGCAGGCGGGGGTAGTGCCGGGCCAGCTCCTCGAGCACCTGCACGGTGTAGTCGGTGCTGCCGTTTTCGACGACGATCACCTCGTAATCGTCGGTCAGTTCCTCCAACGTGCGCATGACCGCGACAACCATGCTCCCGATCGTGCCAGCATCGTTGAACGCCGGAAAGAAGGCCGTGATCCCTGGACGATCGTTCATAGGCCCCTCGATACGCTGGATCGCCTTGCAACCAGGTGGCGATTATAGCACACGTTGCGTACCAAAACGGCCAGGGTGTGCTATGATTACGATAAACAGTCTCGCGCATAGAGGAGCATAGCGTGTGGCTCTGGGCCTTCTTCCTCGTCGTGGTTGTCATCGAGGTGTGGTACGCGTTTGCGTTTGTGTACGCCTACGTGCAACTGCGTGAGCGGGCGTTGCTGCTGCCGGCCCTGCAGGCGTTGCTGATGCTGGGCGTGTTCGGCTACCTGGCCTACAGCCTGAACAACCGCCAGCCGGCCAGCCTCCTCGTGGTGGTGCCGCTGCTGCTGGGGGTGCTGGCGATTTCGATCTACTGGCGCCGCAGCCCCGCCGGCCTGGCGCAGTTCACGAAAAGCTATCCGCGGGGCACGCTGGATGTCCTCTCGTTCCGCAAGCCAGCCGCGGATCTGAAGCGCCGGGTGCGCACCAAGTAGCCGTCAGGCTTCCGTTCCGAAGGGTGATGCGCGCCCTCCGCGCCCGCTGCGATCCGGCGGGCATTCTGAACCCCGGTCGCTTTGTGGTGTAAGTGCGGGTGTTCTGTATGCATGTCCTGGGTGTAGACATCGGCGGCACGGGGATCAAAGCCGCCGTGGTTGATATTGCCACGGGCGCCCTCGTCACCCCCCGGCAACGTGTCCTGACCCCCCAACCGGCAACCCCGGAGGCGATCAGCGTCGCCGTCGCCGGGTTGGCGCACTCCTTCGATTGGCACGGACCCGTCGGCTGTGGCTTGCCCGCCGTCGTCAAGGATGGGGTCGTGCGGACGGCGTCGCATATCGCCCCCGACTGGATCGGCGTTGACGGCCGGCGGCCCCTCCAGGCGGCCCTGGGTCGGCCCGTGGCGTTGCTGAACGACGCCGATGCTGCCGGGATCGCCGAGATGCGTTTTGGCGCCGGGCGTGGGCGCAACGGCGTTGTGCTGATGCTGACCGTGGGCACCGGCATTGGCACGGCCCTGTTTGTCAATGGCGCGCTGCTGCCGAACACCGAACTGGGGCATATCGAGATCCGCGGCAAGGACGCCGAACGTCGCGCCTCCGAGGCCGCCCGCAAGCGCAAGCGCCTCAGCTTCACCGCATGGGCCCCCCTGTTCGATGAGTATCTCAACCGCGTGGTTGCGCTGATCTGGCCCGATCTGATCATCGTCGGCGGCGGCGCCAGCAAAGCCTTCGACGAGTTCGGCCCTCTGCTCTCGGCGCCAGTTGAGGTTGTTCCGGCTCACTTGCGCAACGAAGCGGGAGTGATTGGCGCGGCGCTGTATGCCGCTTCGTGTCTGCCGGCGCTCCCGCCGGAGTAATACCGATTCTGCTTGATGGCATCGCATGAGCTCACCTCCACACCTCCACAGCTCTCCAGCTCTACAAAGCCCTGTGTGGAGCTGTAGAGCTGTGGAGATGAGCGGAACAATGCGGGATTGCCAATTCCACTTGGTATAATTTGCAGAAGGAGGACCAGCATGTTCGCCCTCGGTGTGATTATTGCGATCGGCGCGGCAATCGCCTTCGCCATCCTTGGCGCCCTGACCCTCTGGGGTGGCTGGGTCACCCTGTCACGGGAACTGCCCATGCACTTCGTCAGCGCCGGCGCCTCCTCGGGAACGCGGATCGGGACGTTTGTGCTGGTCGGCGCGCCCCTGCTCATCGCCGGCGTGTTTGGCCTGCTCGCCGGCTGGCGCATCCTGATGGTGGCCTTCGGCCTGGGTTAAGGCCGGAGCGTCCGCCTTCGTTGCGGCTGTCCGTGCGGCTGCGCCGCACCCCGACGGGATGAACATCCTTCCTCGGAGGGCGCAGCCCTCCCAGACCCTCCCACCGGGTGGGGGGATGGGGAAACCCGGTTTCCCCACATCCCTCCTCTAAGGGACTATATTCACGTTAGCCCGCGCAGGCGGGCTTTGCATCGCATAGAGGAGGTTCTATGCCCGAACATGCCCTTCCGCGGCCCGTCGTCCTGGCGATCATGGACGGTTGGGGCCTCGCTCCTCCCGGACCCGGCAATGCCGTGGATCTGGCCCATACACCCAACGTCGATCGCTGGATCGCCGAGTGCCCCTACACCACCCTCTGCGCCTCCGGCCTGGACGTGGGTCTGCCCGAAGGGCAGATCGGCAACTCTGAAGTGGGGCACCTGAACATCGGCGCGGGCTTTGTGGTCTACCAGGAACTGACCCGTATCAGCAAGGCGATTGCCGACGGCGATTTCTTTACCAACCCGGCCCTCCGCGGCGCTATCGCCCATGCGCAGGCCACCGGAGGCGCCCTGCACCTCATGGGGCTCTTCGGCCCCGGCGGTGTGCACGCCCACGAGGATCACCTCCACGCCCTGCTTGAACTGGCCCGCCGCGAAGGGTTTGATCGCGTCTACCTGCACCTGTTCCTCGATGGCCGTGATGTGTTGCCCCGCAGCGCCCTCGGCTTCCTCGATGCGCTCGAAGCCGCCATCGCCCGCACCGGCGTCGGGGTCGTCGCTACCGTCTCGGGACGCTACTACGCGATGGACCGCGACAAGCGCTGGGAGCGCACCGGCCGCGCCTATGCCGCCATTGTCCAGGGTCAGGGCGAAACCGCGCCCGACGCCCGCGCCGCCATCGAGCAGGCCTACGCCGCCGACATCAGCGATGAGTTCGTCCTGCCGACCGTGATCGTTCGCGATGGCGCCCCGGTGGCGACGGTGAAGGACGGCGACGCGGTGATCTTCACCAACTTTCGCCCTGACCGGGGCCGGCAACTCACCCGCGCCCTGGTGCTGCCCGACCTCAACGAGCAGATCCAGCGCCACTACGCCAGGCAGAAGGAAGAGGGCCTCAAGCTCCCCGATACGATCTGGCAGCGCCCCCGCCAGGTGCAGAATCTCCACGTGGTGACCATGACCCAGTACGAGGAGGGCCTGCCCGTGCAGGTCGCCTTCCCGCCCCGCCCCGTGGTCGAGCCGATCGCCGCCGTGGTAAGCGCCGCGGGCAAGCGCCAGTTCCACATCGCCGAGACCGAGAAGTACCCCCACGTGACCTTCTTTCTCAACGGCGGCCGCGAGGAGCCCTTCCCCGGCGAGGATCGCCTGCTCGTCCCTTCGCCCAAGGTGGCCACCTACGACCTGCAGCCCGAGATGAGCGCCCCCAAGGTTACCGAGCGCCTGATCGAGGCCATTCGCAGCGACCAGTACGATTTCATCGTCGTCAACTACGCCAACCCCGATATGGTCGGGCATACCGGCGTCATCCCGGCGGTGATCAAGGCCTGCGAGACGGTGGACGCCGGAATGGGCGCGGTGGCGCCCGAGGTGCTGGCGCGCGGCGGCGCCTTGCTGATCATCGCCGACCACGGCAACGCCGAGCAGATGATTGACCCCGAAACCGGCGGCGCCCATACGGCCCATACCACCAACCCGGTGCCCTGCATTCTCGTGGCCGCCGAGGGATTGGGCCTGGGCAAACATGAGGTCGTTCTGCGCCCGGGCGGGCGTCTCGCCGATGTCGCCCCGACCCTGCTGGACCTGCTCGGCCTGCCCAGAGCCGCGGATATGACCGGCGAATCGCTGATTGCGCGCCGGTAGGGGCTGCCGGCTGTGGCGGACGCAGGCGCCCGGTGGCGGGATGACCGTGCCTGCGCAACCCTGGCGGTCAGCTTTCGGTATACCCATGGTAGGAACACTGCTTTCGCTCTTCGAGACCATCCTCACAACCTAAGGACCGGCGGCTGGAGGGGTGTTTCCCCACACCCCTCCCCGATGCAAGCGATGACCCAGCGACCCCTCTCCGCCCGCAACAGGCACTGGAACATTCTGCCCCGGGCGCCAGCCGAGTTTGTGCGCCAGAGCGGTCTAAGCCCGCTGCTGGCCTCGCTGCTCTATCAGCGCGATGTGCGCGATCCCGAGGCGACGCGCCTGTTCCTCGAGGCTGATTATTCGCGCGACCTGCACGATCCGCTGCGGATGCGCGGCATGGCCGAGGCCAGCGCCCGCATTGCCGAGGCCATCGCCCGCGGCGAGCCAATGGCGGTGTATGGCGACTTCGACACCGATGGGGTGACCGCGGTGACGCTGCTGGTGCAGGCCCTGAGCGCGATGGGCGCGAACATCCGCCCCTACATTCCCCACCGGCTGCGTGAGGGCTACGGGCTGAACACGCAGGCCCTTCACCGGCTCGCTGGCGAGGGGGTGCGCCTGCTGATCACCGTGGACTGTGGCATCAGCAATCTCGCCGAGGTGGATGCAGCCACCCGCGCCGGTCTGGACGTGATCGTGACCGACCACCATACCCCCCCGGCGACGCTCCCCGCCGCGCTGGCGGTGGTCAACCCCAAACAGCCCGGCTGCGCCTACCCCTACAAGCATCTGGTCGGTGTGGGGATCGCCTTCAAGCTCGTGCAAGCCCTGGTCCGCCGCGGGTTGTCGCTCGGGGCGGTGCGGGGCCGCGACCTGCTCGATGTCGTGGCCCTGGGCACCGTCGCCGACATGGGTCCGCTCACCGGCGAGAACCGTGTGCTGGTCAAGGCTGGCCTGCAGGCGCTCAACGCCACCCGGCGACCGGGCCTCAAGGCGCTGATCGAGGTGTCGGGGCTGGTGCAGGGGCAGATCAGCGCCACCGACATCGGCTTCATGCTCGGTCCGCGCCTCAACGCCGCCGGGCGGCTCGATGACGCCGTGCGGGCCTACCAGTTGCTCCTCGCGGCAGACTACGCCAGCGCGCGGGCGATCGCCGAGGAGTTGAACCGGACCAACCGTGAGCGGCAGGAGTTGACGAAGCAAGTGCAGGCGGCGGCGCGCGCCCAGGCCGAGGCAACCGGGAAGCACCGCCAGCGGGTGGTGGTGATTGCCAGCGAGGCGTTTCCGGCTGGCGTGGTGGGCCTGGTGGCGGGGAAATTGGTGGAAGAATGGGGACGCCCGGTGGTGCTGATCGAGCGTGGCGCCGAGCATTCACGCGGTTCGGCGCGCTCCATCCCCGGGTTCAGCATGATTGAGGCCCTGACCGGTTGCAGCGAACTCTTCGTGCGCTTCGGCGGCCACGCCGCCGCGGCCGGCTTCACCATCGCGAATGCCAACCTCCCGCGCCTGGAGCAGCACCTGCTCGCCTGGGCCGAAGAGCGCCTCACCGATGCCATGCTCCAGCCCGCGCTGACCATTGATGCCACCCTTGACCTGAAAGACCTCAGTCACGACCTGCTGGCCGAGTTGCGCCGCCTCGAACCGTTCGGCCAGGCCAATCCCCTGCCCACGCTGATGAGCCCGGGGGTGCAGGTGGTCGATGCCCGCCCCCGGGGCGGCGATGGCCAGCACCTGCGCCTGCTCCTGCGGCGTGACGGCGTCACCTACGAGGGCATCGCCTTCCGCCTCGGCCATCTGGCCGAGGCCCTGCGCCGGCATCCGCTGATTGACGTGGCCTACCACCTCGAAGCCAACCAGTGGAACGGCGAAACGCGCTTGCAGTTGAACATCAAGGATTTTCGTCGCGCCAGGGGGTAAGGCCATTTCGGATGGTAGATGTTGGACAGGAGTTATCTATGCGGCTCCGCCACAGACCGACGGGATGAACATAAGGTTGTTCCCGGGAGGGCTGCGCCCTCCTAAACTCACTACTTTTCAACTAACAGGAGTTACGCGGTCGCCTTCCGCGGGGAGGGGTGGAGGGCCGCAGGCCCTCCACCAACCGGTTGGTGCCCGCCCGCGGCGGGAGGGCCGTGGGGGTTGCGCCAGGCCGCCTGGCCGCCGCGGGCGGGAAACGGGGGGTGCGGGGAGGCGAAGCCTCCACCGCGTACGTCCTGTCAACGAAGGTGACTGCCGCCTCCCCCGCTGGGGGCGTGAGTGCGGCTCCTCCCCCCAGCGGGGGGAGGTTGGGAGGGGGGCTGCGGCGCCGTATGTGCTTCTGTGATTAAGGTATTGGGCCTACATCGTCGTCCTGCGACCCTGGTCGTAGGGGCGAGCCATGGTTTGTCCCCACGACCGGGCCATCCAGGCGCTGCGGCGCCGGGCCGGGCGCCGGCGCTTCGGCGCGTGGTCGTGCTCGCCACGCTCCTGCTGGGTGAGAATCAGACCTCTGGCGCGGGCGCGCACCAGCGCCTCCACGCAATCGCTGTCGAACTCAACCCCCGCCAGGCCGCGTAGAATGGTAATCGCCTCGTCTGCCGAGCGCGCCGGCTGGTAGGGGCGACGACTGGTAATGGCGTCGAAGACGTCGGCCACGGCGACGATGCGGCCCACCAGCGAGATCTGCTCGCCGCTGAGACCCCTGGGGTACCCTCGCCCATCCAGACGCTCGTGATGCTGGGAGAGCGCCGTCCAGCTATCCCGCAACACGTCAAGCTCAAGCAGGCCATTCTCTTTCAGAAACTCCAGACCATACTCCGGATGCCGCCGCATCTGCGCGAACTCGGCGTCGGTGAGCCGGCGACGCTTCTTGAGGATGCGGTCGGGCACCCGGATCTTGCCGATATCGTGGAGTTTGCTGGCGATGCGTATGCGATAGATCGCATCGGAACCCAGGCCGAGTTCCTGGGCAATCGCCACCGAGAATTCGCTCACCCGCTGACTATGACCGCGCGTGTAGGGGTCCTTCAGGTCGATCGCTCCGGTAAGGGCATCAATGATGCGGGTGGAGAGCGCCGACACATCGGTATACAACTGGGCCAGGCGAATGACCGTGGCCGCCTGGCCGGCGAGGGTTTCAAAGAGGGCAATGTCATCCGCGGCGAAGCCGCCGCCGTCGCGCGGGTTCAGCGCCTGGGCGCCGCCGATGATCTGCTCCTCGGCGATCCCGCGCGCGTCGCCGAGCTGGATGCGAGGCGCCTTGAGCGGCACGCAGAGGATGGAGCGGGTAACGAAGCCGCTGTTGGCGTCGATCTGCCGGTAGAAGCGTGGATCGCGGCTCACATCGTTGACCGCCACCGTCTCGCCGCTTGCTACCACATGGCCGATGATCCCGTGTCTGGCGGGCACCCGTTGGGCCACGATGCGCTCGCGATTCGAGCCGGCGGCGATGTGCAGGACCAGTTCATCCCGCTCCGGGTCCCGCAACCAGATGGAGGTGGCCTCAACATTCAGCAACTCGCAGGCGTGGCTCATGATCCGGGTGAGCAGCTCGTCGCGGTCCAGGGTGGTGGTCAGATGTGAGACAATCTCGAGCAGGGCCTGTTGGCGACGTTCGCGGCGTCTGGCCTCGGCCAGGATCTGCGCTTTCTCGATTTCGCTCGCCAGGCGCGATCCAAGCAGGTTGATCAGGGCGAGTTCTTCGCTGTCCTGGCCGAGCGTGTCAGGCAGATTGAAGACGTGAATACAGCCGAGGGGTTTCCCCCGATTTACCAGCGGCTGGCAGTGGATCGTGCGCAGCGGCAGCGCGGCTGCCATGCCGGATATCCAGTCCTGGTGCGGGTCGCGCGATGCGTTGGCAACGAACAACGCCGTTCCCCGGCGCAACGCGTCCCCCGCGAGCCCCTGGCCGGCTGCGCCCCGGGTGTTGAGGATGCGCTGCGCTCCCGGAAGTCCGGTCACTGCCCGGACCACGAGGGTCTGCGTGTCCCTGTCATAGAGCGCGAGCGCGCCAGCTTCGGCCTCGGTGGCGGAGACCATCAGAGCGAGCATCTGCCCGCACAGGTCGTCGAGCGTGGTGGCGGCCACAAGTTGATCGGCGTGCTGCATTGCCTGAACGAAGCGCTGGAAGCGCGTCTCACGTAAAACCATGCTGACCTCCGGGGGTCTCGAAGCGGACAAGCGCCAGATGCAGGCGCCACTACGAGGCTCACAGCAACGGTTGACAGGACCGTACAGCAAGTGTCATGCGGCGTGTAGCTGGCAACGGCGCCGCTGGCAGATCATCGTCGTGAGACGATGACTCCATTGCACAGGTCGCCGCGATTGCCGACCCCGGGTCAGGTGCGAGGAGCGGCAGCGCGTCGTCGGGAGAGGGTCATGCGCCGTGCGCCAGGGCGCGAACATAGCGTACCAGTTCCTCGGGATCGGCGGCGAGAGCGACCGGCACGCCGGCGGCTTCGGCGATCCGTTGCGGGCTCCAATCGTCAATGGTGCGTTCGCCGTGGTAGTCAAACATCACCCGTGGCAGCAGGGCGCGCGCGCAGCCGCTTGCGCGCAGCGCCGGAACGACGTCCTCAGCGGTCAGCAGGCCGCTCACGGTCACGGTCGGGCCAAAGAAGGCGTTGGTCACCGGCACGACCCGCGCCGTCAGACCCTCGATCCGGTTCAGGCGCGCGACGACGTGCTGCATCAACCCGGCGACCAGGGTGCCGCAGACAATGGCCAGACTGGCGGGTTGGGGCAGGCGCGCCGGCAGGCGGCGGCGCGCCCTGGCCCAGAGGTCGAGAAAGTCGCGCACCATGCCGACGCCGTTGGAATACTGGGGCATCCCATCGTACCGATCGGCGGGGGGCACGGAGCGTCCGGCCAGGAGGTAGAACTCGTCGCTCGGATAGACGAAGGTCATACCCAGTTCATCGCGGCAGCGGGCGCCAGACGACTCAACCAGATCAATAACCGCGGCCGCTTCGACGGGGGTGTAACAGCGCAGGGGGATGTCGCTCGCCGCCGCGAGCCGCGAGCAGAAGCCCAGGGCGGGGTCGTGGAGGGGCGCGGCGCCGTCTGGCGCAACGGCCTGTTGGCCGGCGGTATGCTCCCACAACGGCTGGCGCTCCCAGTTGGTGTCGATCCAGTCGGGGCTTTCGTGGACCTGAATGGCAGCCTTGAGGCTGCTCGGGCGCTTGCCATCAAAGCGGTACTTCGTCAGCCCTACGGGCACCACCGCGATAGATTGCACCGTAGGGTAGAGGGCGATCAGGTCGGCGATGCTTTGCCGCAGGACCTCGCCGTCATTCGCGCCAGGGCAGGCCACGATCTGGGTGTGCACCTCGATCCCGATTGCGCCCAGGCGCCGGATCTGCGCGCGGACATCGGGCGCGTCCCGTTTGCCGAGCATCACCGCCCGCCAGAAGGGGTCGGTGGCATGCACACTGATGTGCAGGGGTGAGAGGCGCTGCTGCTCGATCCGCTCCCAGTCGGCCTCGCTCAGATTGGTGAAGGTGACAAAATTGCCATAAAGGAACGAGAGCCGGTAATCGTCGTCCTTCAGATACAGCGTCTTGCGGAAGCCCCTGGGCATCTGGGTCAGGAAGCAGAAGGGGCACTTGTTGTTGCAGGTGCGCAGGCGGTCGAACAGCGGCTCGCTGAACTCGATGCCCAGATCCTCATCTGGATCTTTTTCAACCGCAATGACCAGTTCGTTATCGCCGGAATGGACGAGGAGTTCCAGGCGCTCTTCGGCAATGGCGAAGCGATAATCGATCACATCGCGGAGGCGCTGCCCGCCCACGGCAACGAGCACGTCGCCGGGCTTCAGGCCGATCGCGGCGGCGATGCTACCCGGTGCGACGGCGACGATCAGGCCTCCTTCGCCGGTGATCCGTTTGATGTCGGGCTGGTATTCCATGGGTGCTGGCGCTTCCTGGTCCTCGTTTGCCAGAGGTCAATGACAGGATGGGCGCGGTGGCCTCCCGCCAGGAAGGGGTGGAGGGCCTCAGGCCCTGTACCGGTGTTTCCCGTCCGCGGCGGGAGCGCTGCCTGTGGTTCGCCCGGCCTCGTGGCCGTCGCGGTCGCGGAACCGCGGCATACGGGGAGGCGAAGCCTCCACCGTGTACGTCCTGCCAATGAGAGACGTGTTAACTAACGTGAACATAGGCTCTCGAAGAGGGGAATGGGGAAACCGGGTTTCCCCACGCCCCCGCCCCGCAGGGGAATGGGGAAACCGGGTTTCCCCATTCCCCCACTCGCGGGAGGGTCTGGGAGGGCGCAGCCCTCCCAGGAACAACCGTATGTTCATTGCGGCGTTGTGCGGCGCAGCCGCATGGACTGCTGATGCCGGTTCGAGGCCACATTATACCACTGCCCGCTATTGGGCCGATGAACAGCAGGTGTACAATCATTCAC
>Ga0209227_1000535_pt1 | contig 33047 bp, 26 predicted proteins | sample YNPBryantNP2012_FD_185815 | JGI IMG/M metagenome (GOLD analysis project Ga0209227, IMG submission 185815) | Anoxygenic and chlorotrophic microbial mat microbial communities from Yellowstone National Park, USA - YNP Bryant NP 2012 (SPAdes)... ...
GTGTATAATGAGGGTGAAAGTCGTCGGCTGCGCCGTTCAGCACGGTGAAAGGACGGAGAAATTCGACCACAGTGTTGAATTTAGCGCGGTTGTACGACGTTGCACCCGTCCTCCGGGACGGGTGAGGATTGAAACAATTCGAGGGCGACCAATACCAAGGGCCGCCCTCCAGTTGCACCCGTCCTCCGGGACGGGTGAGGATTGAAACGCGTCCACCACCAGTTGCACTTCGTTGCTGGCTACGTTGCACCCGTCCTCCGGGACGGGTGAGGATTGAAACCTTGGCCATGCAGGACATAATCTTGCCGTCTTGGTTGCACCCGTCCTCCGGGACGGGTGAGGATTGAAACACATAACAACTCCAACCTTGTCATGCCGTGGATCGTTGCACCCGTCCTCCGGGACGGGTGAGGATTGAAACGGCTTTGGCGACGGCTCTCTTGTCTCTGCCGGAGGTTGCACCCGTCCTCCGGGACGGGTGAGGATTGAAACTCACCCGGAGGGGCAAGAGGGATTAGGAGGCAAGGTTGCACCCGTCCTCCGGGACGGGTGAGGATTGAAACGTATTCCCGACCAGGCGGACGCTGGTGACGCCGGGTTGCACCCGTCCTCCGGGACGGGTGAGGATTGAAACAGCGCGAATGGGTAGCCGTGCAGCAGTGCACGCTCGTTGCACCCGTCCTCCGGGACGGGTGAGGATTGAAACGTCGGGCTTGCGGCTGTGCTCCCGCCCGGGAGCAAGTTGCACCCGTCCTTCGGGACGGGTGAGGATTGAAACCACTCATCAGACAACCAGTCTTCACCGTGGTTCCCGTTGCACCCGTCCTTCGGGACGGGTGAGGATTGAAACAGCATCTGGACCGGCACACCGACCTCGGCCACGTAGGTTGCACCCGTCCTTCGGGACGGGTGAGGATTGAAACTCCAGGACACGCACCGCGACACTCTTGTCCATGATGTTGCACCCGTCCTTCGGGACGGGTGAGGATTGAAACCGAAGACAGACATAGCGCGATGCATCATTGCTGTACCGTTGCACCCGTCCTTCGGGACGGGTGAGGATTGAAACGCGAACCAAAACCTCGAGCAGAATCCTCATCTTAGTTGCACCCGTCCTTCGGGACGGGTGAGGATTGAAACGGACATCAAGTCGAGTATTCTCATCCGTTTACCATCTGTTGCACCCGTCCTTCGGGACGGGTGAGGATTGAAACCCGAAGCCAAGCGGAGGTGGCTCGCAGCGCCGGTGGTTGCACCCGTCCTTCGGGACGGGTGAGGATTGAAACGAACCACGGAGAGGCATACAGAGAAGCAACACGATAGTTGCACCCGTCCTTCGGGACGGGTGAGGATTGAAACATCTATCAGTCCCCATCCGATGCGCGTATCATTGGTTGCACCCGTCCTTCGGGACGGGTGAGGATTGAAACCTGCAACTAATTCTGCCCCCTGTGTGTCGTTCTTGATGGTTGCGTCTCCCCGCGACTGCGGGTATTGACGGCGACCAAAGGAGGCGCCCCTCATGCGTGACTGTTGCGCGATGTTCGGATGTGCCTTCCTGATGGCGTGCGCCATCGCCGTGCTGAGCGCGGCGGCGCCCGTGCTGCTGGTGCCCCTGATTATCGGACTGCTTCTCATCCGCTGGGCGCAACACCAGATGGACGGTTGCAACAGGGACGAGTAGCCCCCCACGCGGCGGGGTATAGAGAAAAATTTTTCCGAAAAAGACCGTTTCGAAGCAGGAAAACCCCAAAGGGAACGCGAAGAAAAGTCCAACAGCACAGTGTCAGGAGAGATATGTCATGCGGCGTCCATCACCTGACATCTCCATACCCAGTTGGCAGCCGCCCGCGCAGGAGGACGGCTTCACTCTGCACCTGCGCCTCATCACGCCGCTGTTTGGCGGCGGCTACGAATCGCGCGAGGTCGACCCCGTGTGCATCATCCGCCCTGCTACCGTGCGCGGACATCTGCGCTACTGGTGGCGCGCGCTGTATGGAGGGCAATTCTCCAACGCGAAGGAGCTGTTCAAGGCGGAAGCCCACCTTTGGGGCGCGGCGGCACTGGAGAAACACCCTGCTACCGGCAAAGTGCGCCTTCAGGTCACCCAGGTGCGCTCCGGTGGCAATACGGTGACTATCGAAAACTTTAAGCCGCGCGACAAGTCGGCAAAGGTCGGCCCGGAAGCGCAGTATCTGCTGTATCCGTTTCAGGCGCAGAAACAGCAAAACCTGCCGCCTGCCAAAGGTTATCGGGATGTGGAGTTCACCCTGCGGTTGACCTTCGACAAAAGCCTCTCGCCGGCGCAACGGCAGCAGGTGGAAAACACCGTGAAGGCGTGGATTGCGTTTGGGGGCATTGGGGGGCGCACAAGGCGCGGCTGCGGTGCGTTGACCGTCACCAAAGAGCAGGGTCGGTGGCTGCCTCCGGCGGATGTGGAGAGGCGCAAGCAGTGGTTCCGCCAGCTGCTGCCCGCCGGCGAGCCACCCAAACCGGCAAGGCTGGCACACCTCTCCGGAGCGCGTATCGTGCTTGGCAACCCCACCGGTCAAGCCGATAACGTCCTGCACGATTTGGGCAGCTTCTGGGCAAGGTTCCGCAAGGGCCATGTGGGAAGTAAGCCGTACAACCCCATGGAAGGCGGTCGTTGGAGCGACTACCGCAAGGCGCTGTTGCGGTTCTACAAGCAGGACGGCAACACCATCTCGTTGTGCAAGCCGTTTCTGGGTCTGCCGATTGTCTACCAGAAGTTCAACACCGCGCCGTACGCGCCCACCATCGAGTCCACCGAGACGGGACGCATGGCGTCGCCGGTCATCCTGAAACCGCTTGCCCTTGCCAACGGGCAGGTGTGTCCGATGTGTGTGGTGCTGTGGGCGCCGCTGCCGACCAGCATCCGCATCAAGCCCCCCGACAGGCAAGTGAAGCTGGTATTGCCGGAGCAAGACCCTGTGCTGAACGACCTGAAGGTCAAGCATCCACTGGAGGCGGTGGTCAAAGCGGCGGAAGCCCATTGGAAAACGAAGGCGTTTGGATTGGGAGGTGGTTGATGCGGTATCTGCTGACCCTCTCCATCGGTCCCGTTCAGGATTTCATCGCGGCGGCGCGACGCACGGCGGACCTGCAGGCGGGTTCCCAGCTGCTGCAACAGCTGGCGATGCACCTGGCGCAGCACATTCAGGGCAAGGGGGGCACGCTCATCTTCCCCGCCAGCGCTGAGCAGCCCGGGCCCAACAAAGTGGTGGCCACCATCGAGACCGATGACCCCGCCGCGTTCGCCCAGCAGCTGCGCGAGGTAGCAGTGCAATGGCTGTGGCAACAGTGGCAGTCTGCCCGCGAGCGCATGCCCAACGTACCGCTGGACGAGCATCTGGCTGAAGAGCAAATTAAGCAATTTTTGGAGTTTTACGCGGCATGGGTTCCCCTCAACGGCGACTATGCACAGGCACGCCATCAGGCGGAGCGGCTGCTGGCAGGGCGCAAGGCACTGCGCGACTTCCGACAGGTTCCCTGCCGCCCCGGCCGCCCCAAAAGCCCGCTAGACCCCTCGCGCGACACGGTGCTGAAGCTGGACGCCGGGTTGCGCATTCCCGAACAGGCACAACAGGAACCCCTCTTCCTGAAGCGCACCGAGTATCTGGACGCGGTCTCCATGCTGAAGCGGCTGAAGGGGGAAAGGGGCGTGCCGTCGACGTCCTACATGGCGGCGCAGGCTATCCTGCCCATCGCCGACCAACAGGCGGTGACAGAGCTGGAGCGCATCGCCGACAACGCGCCGGGCGCGGTGGACATCGGCGACCTGATGTTCCCCACCCGCGTGCAGGAGGAGGTCGAAGAGGGAGAACCGCGCCTCAGCCGCTATCTGAAGGACAGGCTGACCGAGATCGACCAGCTGCGCCGCCAGATACTGGACAGCCTCAGCCCCCGTCTGAGCGAGTGCCCCTCCTACTACGCCATCCTCGCCGCCGACGGCGACCGCATGGGGCAATGCATCAGTGCGCAGCGGGACATGGATAGCCATCGCCGACTCTCCGCTGCCCTCGCGGAGGTGGCGGAAGAGATGAAAAAAGTGGTCAATCAGCACCACGGCTACACCGTCTACGCGGGGGGCGATGACCTGCTGGCGTTCCTGCCGGTCAATCAGATTCTCTCCTGCGCGTGCGAGCTGGCGGCGGCGTTCCGCAAGGCGATGGAGCCGTTCCGCGGCGGCTCTTCCGAAGCAGGCACACTCTCCATCGGCGTGGCGATTGTACACCGCATGGAGATGTTGCAGCAGTCGCTGGAGTGGGCGCGTGAGGCGGAACGCGAGGCGAAACGGTGGCGCAATGCGATAGCCATCGCCCTGCATACGCGCGGCGGCGTGCCGTTGACCGCCGTTACCGCCTTCAAAGACGACCCCTATCTGGACGGCTGGCGACAGTGGCTGAAGGCATTCCGCGCCGGTTTGACGCGCGGCTTCCCCTACGAACTGCAATACCTGGCGCGCGAGGTGGAGAACGCCAGCCTGTCGATCGATAGTCTGCGGGCAGAGGCGTTGCGCATTTTCGACCGCAAAACGGGCAGGGAGGGTAGCGCGGCGGTCAAACAGTTCCGTCCCGCGTACCAGCAGCGGATAGACACCATCGGCAACACGGACGAGCTTCGTGCCTTTGCCGAGCAGCTCATCGTCGCCCGCTTTCTGTCGGAGTATCCCAACGGCGTGGAGGTGCGGTCATGAACAGCCAGATGGTGCGTATCCGAGGGATAGACCCCCTGCTGTTTCGGGACGGTCGCCCGTTTGGTGCGGAGATTGGTTCGCTGTCCGCGCGCACGCTGACCTGCCCCTATCCTTCGACGGTCACTGGCTTTGTGCGCACGTTTCTCGGCAACCGCATGACCATAGACTGGAACCGCCGGGAGGACATCCTGCGCGTGCTGGCGATAGCGGTGTACGGTCCGCTTCTGGAGCGCAACGGCGAGACGGTCTTTCACGCCCCTGCTGACGCGCTGGTAACCGGCACGCCGAAGCAGCCATCGGTATTTGCGCTTCGCCCTTCGCAGGACCTGCCCGAACACGCGGGTTGCGACCTGCCCAAGCATTTGGTGCCGTTGCGCGTGGACACCGACGAAAAGCCTGCGAAAGGCTACGAATACTGGGACGGCGCGTCGTTGATGCGTTGGCTGGAGAGCGCGGACGGCGCGGGCTTCACCCCGCCGCAGCCCGTGAGCAGGATGGATGTGGAACAGCGCACGCACGTCGCCATCGATGACGAGAAGGGAACCAGTGCGGAAAGCCTGCTGTATAGCGTGGAATATGTCTCCTTCGAGCGGTATCGCTGGGGCAAAAACGGCTCGCGGGAGCGGTGGGCACTGCTGGCGCGCCTCGAGAGTGACGAAGACCTCTCCCTGGCACGCGGCGTGGGGCTGCTGGGTGGCGAGAAGCGTCTGGCACTGCTGGAACCGGCGGAAGATTCCTGCTGGCCTGCCTGCCCGGAGACGCTGCGCCGCGCTTTGAGCCAGAGCCGGCGCGTGCGGATGTTTCTGGCGACGCCCGCCATCTTCGAAGGGGGCTGGAAGCCGGGGTGGCTGAACGGCAAGCTGGAAGGGTATCCACCCTGCGCCCGCGACATGAAATTGCGACTCGTTGCCGCGGCGGTGAAACGGCGCGAGGCGGTTAGCGGCTGGAGCTATCGCCAGGACCGCCAGCAACCCAAGCCCCTGCGCCTGCTCGCGCCTGCGGGAAGCGTGTACTTCTTTGAGGTGCTGGAGGGCGACCCCGCTGCGCTGGCAGAAGCCTGGCTGCGCCCCGTCAGTGACGATGAACACGACCGCCGCGACGGTTATGGACTCACATTGTGGGGAATCTGGTAACGGAGGGACGCTTCCATGAGTAATCACAGCACACGCGCCAAACTGCTCTACTTACATGCGCTCACCCCGGTGCATTCGGGCACCGGGCAGGCGGTGGCGGTGGTGGATTTACCCATCGCCCGCGAAAAAGCCACCGGCTGGCCCATCATTCCCGCCAGCAGCCTGAAAGGCGTCTTGCGCGACGCCCTGAGCAACGGGCAGAACAAAGAGTGGATTAACCGCGCCTTCGGCAAGGACGTGCGTGGCGAGGAACAGGGCGAGGCGGGTCTGCTGTGCTTCACCGACCAGCGCATCCTGTGTCTCGCGGTGCGCAGCTACTTCGGCACCTTCGCCTACGCCACCTGCCCGCTGGTGCTGGAACGCTTCCTGCGCGACGTCCAAGCGATGGAGATACCCGCGCCTTTCCAGAAGGTTCCGCCCGTCAGCGACTCACCCGACGGCTTGAACGCCTTGGTAGCCAAAGGCTCCGCACTGGCCCCAAATGGCAGGGTCTATCTGGAAGACCTGGACCTCATCGCCAAAGAGGACGACGCGGTAACGCAGATAGCGAACGCACTTGGGGGCACGCTCTTCACCGATAACCCGCAGAGCATGGTGCAGCGGTTCGTGTTGGTCTCGGATGAGGTGTTCAACTTCCTGTGCGAGACGGCGGTGGAGGTGGTGGCGCGGGTGCGGTTGCAGGATGACACGAAAACCGTCGCTCCGGGCGCACTGTGGTACGAGGAAGCGGTTCCTGCTGAGAGCATTTTCAGCGGCGCGGTGCTGGTAGCCGACCACTATCGCAAAAACCCCGAGGAGCTCTGGAACAACTTCCAGCCCAGCCTGATTCAGGTGGGCGGCAACTCCACCGTAGGGCGAGGCTTGTGTCGGGTGGTGATGGCATGAAAACACGCGCACAACAGGATATGGAGCTGGCGGCACGGCTGGTGCAGGATGTTCGCAGTCAAGATAAGGAGACCCAGCAAATCTACGGTGGTCTATGCCACAGCTTCCCCGTGATGGTACGCACCTGCGGCTTGTGTCAGGCGCTGGCGTTCTCGCAGGCAAAGGCGGGTGAGGGGAAAGACGCGCGAGAGAAGGCACACCGCTTGCTGTTGGAGCATGTGCAGAAGGTTCTCTCGCTGAATGGTGACATCCTGCCCGCGGTGCGCGAGGCTTCCGCCAGCCAATACATGCTGTATACCCGTCGCGTCCTGACCGCGTGGGTCTATTTCAAGCGCTTCGCCGAGTCTATCCTTGAAGTGAAGAGCGCGGCGTCGGCCGAGGAGGAATAGCATGGGCATCCCGTCTGCACGCAAACCGCTGCTGGAGCAACTGATCGAGCCACTAAGAGAGGAGTTGAAATCGAAAAAGCAGGTCAGTATCGAACTTCACACAGGGCTGATGCTCGACCGCTATCTCACCCAACACGACGATGAACATACCGGCGCGAAGCAGCTGTACGATCTGGCGCAGCAGACAGAGGTATCGCCTGTGTACAAATCGGCGTTCTCGCGCTGGCGCCAGTCCTTGCAGCGGTTAGAGGGCGTTCGGCTGTTCACCGCCACCGCGGCTTCCCCTATCGCCGTCGGGCTGGGTAACGAAAGCGTGCTGGAGGTGGGATTGACTGTCCATCGCACCTATGGCGTTCCCCTCATCCCCGGCTCGGCACTGAAGGGATTGTGCCGTAGGGGCGCGTTACGTCTGAGAGGCGAGGGAAAGCTTACCGACGAACAGTTTCGTGTGCTGTTCGGTTACTCCGATGATAACGGGCGCGCATCCGCAGGCTACATCGTCTTCTGGGATGCCTGGTACGACCCCGAATCGGTACAGGGCAAGCCGTTCCATCGGGACACCATCACCGTACACCACGCCGACTACTATACCAGCCGTGGACAGGCGTACCCGACCGACTTCGACGACCCCAACCCGGTGCCGTTTCTGGTGGTGCGCCCCGGCGCGCGCTTTCTCTTTGCCGTCCAATCCCCCGACGATGGCTGGGGCGCGTTCGCGCAGAACCTGCTGCAGTGGTGTCTCCAGAATCTGGGCGTGGGCGCGAAAACCAACGCGGGATACGGCTACTTTACCCTAGATGAGGGCAAAGTAGACACCTCTCCCGCAAAGGCAGCACCATCGGCGAAGCCCATCCCTGTGGACACCTCTGCGGACATCTGGCAGAACGTGATTGTCAACTATAACCCGGGGCAGCGCGTGCTGCAGGTGCAGAGGACTATCGAAGGGCGTAGCGAGGGAGCCTTTGCCGACCCGCAACGCACCCAGCAGCTGCTTTCCACACTGCCCGAAGCCGCACGGCAGAAGCTCACCCAGGGCAAGCGCCGCCTGCTCGCCGATGTGCAGATAGAAGTGAGCGGCAACCGCAAGCTCATCGTGAAGATTACACCGAGGGAGTAAGATGAAACTGTTGACCTTTCTGGGAAAGGGCGATTACCGGAAAACCACCTATGTCTGGGATGATTACCGCTGCGAGACCGAGTTTGTTGCGGAGGCATTAGCGACTTGGCTGTCCGCGGACAAGGTCGTGGTGTTTCTGACGAAGGACGTTGCCCAACACGAAAACTGGAAACGGTTGAGCGGTCGGCTGCAGGGAAGGGAAGTAGAAACGGTGCCTATCCCCGACGGGAGAACGGAACAGGAAATCTGGGAGATTTTCGACCGCGTGGTAAGCAGCGTGGAGCAAGAGGACGAAATCGCCATAGATGTGACCCATGCCTTCCGCTCGTTACCGATGGTGCTGGTGGCGGTGGCGGCGTTTCTGCGCACGGTGAAGGAAGTACGGGTCAGACATATCTTGTACGGATGTTACATGAAGGACGAGCCAGAGTCTCCCGTGATTGACCTGAACCTGCTGCTCGAGCTGCTGGACTGGATGGAAGCCACCCGTCGCTTCAAAGAGACGGGCGACGCCCGCTGGATCGGACAGGCACTCAAAGACACGCACAACGGGCTGCGCCGTGAGAAAAAAGGGGAGCCGACCGAGCTCAAGGGAGCGGGAGACAGGCTCATCACCCTGTCGCAGGCGTTACATCTTGCCCGTCCCATCGAAGCCGCCAATGCCGCGCAGCAACTGCGAGACCTGCTGCCGAAGGCGTCAGCGGAAATTCAAACATGGGCGAAACCCTTCAGCCTGCTCATTGACCGTGTGCAACAGCAGGTAGGGCAACTGGCTTACGAAAAAACGGACGTCCTGGACAGTCAACATCTGGAAAAGCAGTTTCAATTCATCGAACAGCTGCAACAGTATGGTCTGGTCACACAGGCGACGCAGATGGCGCGGGAATGGGTAGTGAACTGGGCTATTTGGTATAGTAATGACAGAAAAGCCCTGTCGCAAGAGGAGTGGTTGGACCACTGCAAGAGAGGGAACATGGAAAACACCCTGTCTGGTGCCTTTCGCGGTGGGGAAGAGGCACCTCCTCCCGATTGGCTGAAAGACCCCAATTTGGTAGCCATTCTTCGAAAGCTTTGGCCTGCCCTCGCCGACCTCCGTAATGACTTGGCGCACTGTGGAATGCGCATACAAAGGCGCGATTCAAAGGATTTATACGACCAAACCCAGAACTTATTCCCGCAGCTTCGCGACCTGTGGCAAAAAAGCGAAGAATAGCGGGAGGAGAAAATGTCTCGGCGTATCCTGAGCATTCTGGCGGGCTGGGTATTGCTCGCCAGCATCTGTTTTGCGGAGAAGGTAACCATCTACCGCGATACATGGGGCGTGCCCCATATCTACGCGCAGACCGAGGAGGGCGCCGCCTACGGACTGGGATGGGCGCAGGCGGAAGACAGGCTGGAGCAGCTGCTGAAGAACTATCGTCTCGCCGCCGGCACGATGGCAGAGGTCTTCGGGGAGCAGTGGATAGAACACGACTGGCTGCAGCGGTTCGTCGGGCACGAGGAGGTCAGCCGCCGTCGTTACCGCGAACTGCCTGCCAAAATCCGCGCGGTCATCGAAGCCTACCAGCAGGGTGTCAAAGACTACATGAAGGCGCACCCTGAGCAGGTTCCCGCTTGGGCGCCGAAGATCGAACCCTGGCAGGTGGTTGCGCTGGGGCGGTATATTATCTTCAACTGGCCGATGGGACGTGCGCTGGCGGAACTGCAGCGGCGCAACGAGGTCAACCTGCCCTTCAGCTCCAACCAGTGGGCGGTGCGCCCCGAACGCACGGTGGAGGGCTGCGCCATTCTGCTGATTGACCCCCATATCCCCTGGGACAACGAGTTCCGTTTCTACGAGTTCCGCGCGCACGGGGGCGAACTGCATATATCCGGTTTCGGACCACTGGGCGCGCCACTGCTGGGGTTGGGGCATAACCGCTATCTGGGCTGGGCGGCAACCACCGGCGGTCCGGATACCACTGACATCTACGTGGAAGAGGTAAACCCGAACAACCCCCTGCAATACCGCTACGAGGGCAAATGGCGCAACATGACGGTGCGTAAGGTGCGCATCAACGTCGCTGGCAAGCCACCGGTGGAGCGAGAGGTGCACTATACTCACCACGGACCGATTTTCCTGCGTGAGGGAAACCGTGCCTACGCCGTCGCTTCGCCGTACATGAACGAAGTGGGCTTTGTGGTGCAGCTGTACCGCATGGCAACCGCCCGCAACCTGAAAGAGTTCCAGCAGGCGATGGCAATGAACCATTTCATGGAGCAGAACGTGATGTATGCCGACGTGGAGGGCAACATCTTCTACGTGCGCACCGGGCGCGTGCCCATCCGCCCGAAGGGCTATGACTTCAGCAAACCCGTTCCTGGCAACACCCGTGCTACCGAATGGCTGGGTATCCACCCCATGAAGGACCTGGTGCAGCTGTTGAACCCTTCGCGGGGCTACATGCAGAACTGCAACATCGGTCCCGACAACATGCTGGTGAACTCCCCGCTGACGGCGGATAAGTATCCCGAATACATCTACGGCACACACCCCAACGAAAACAACTCGCGCGGCAGGCGGGCGGTGGAATTGTTGGAGAACACCCCCCGCATGACGCTGGCACAGGCAATCGCGATTGCACTGGACACCCACGCCGACATGGCGGAACAGTGGAAGGATGCGCTGGCATGGGCAATCGGACACACGTCCGACCGGCAGCTGGTGGCGAGTCTGCAACCCGCCATCACCCTGCTGCAGCAGTGGGGCGGCTTCATGAACGCCGACAGCGCAGGCGCAACGCTATTCCGCTTCTGGCGGGAAGCCATCAAGCGATTCACACCGCCGATTGACCCGGAAGCAGTGCGTGCCCGCAAACCGCTAACCGCTGAACAGGGCGATGCTCTGCTGAAGGCACTGGCACAGGCGGTAGAGGAGATACGCAGCCGCTACGGACGGCTTGAGGTGCCCTGGGGTGAGATACACCGCGTGCGCCGTGGCGGCAAGTCGTGGCCCATATCGGGAGGAGAAACCGGAGGCGGGCAATGCCTGCGCGCCGTTGGCTCCCGCATGGAACAGGACGGTGTCTTCTATGGTTACACCGGACAGAACTGGACGCAGGTGGTGTTGTTTCGCAAGGGAGCGGTAGAGTCCTACAGTGCCAATCCCTACGGTCAGAGCGACCGTCCGGACTCGCCGCACTACACAGACCAGGCAGAGAAGCTGTTTAGCAAGAGCCTCCTGAAGCCTACATGGTTCGAGCGCGAATGGCTGGAGGGGCACATCGAATCCACCACTGTGCTGGAGTGGAAGTAGGCGGTTCGTTCCCAGAGCATCAGCGTGGCGTCCCTGAAAGTCGGGAGAATGGGACGCCCGCTCTCAAAATCACATAAGGAACGATGCAGCTGGGGCAGGACGCGCACCTGCTACAGGTCTCCGCTCTGTAGCATGAGTTTCACGCGCAGGATTGCCGCCACGCTGATGGCGTCGGTGATTTCGCCTGCGCATACCATGCGGTACGCCTCCTCGAAAGGCACCCGTCGCACCTGTAGCTGCTCGGTGTCTTCCGGTTGCGCCGTGCCCATGCGCAGCCCACGCGCCAGGTACACAATCGCAATTTCGTCTGTCACGGAGTTCGACAGGTGCATCCGCAGGATTTCGTGCCACTCGTCTGCCTCCATGCCCGTTTCTTCCTTCAGCTCGCGCTGTGCCGCCGCTAACGGTTCCTCGTCCAGCCTGCCGCCGCCTTCGGGGATTTCCCATGAGTAGCTGTTGAGCGTGTAGCGATACTGACCCACCAGCCATGTATAGCCCTCCTTGTCCAGCGGCAGCACACCGATAGCGCGGTTCTTGAAGTGTACCACCCCGTAGATTCCCTCTCCCCCAGAGGGCTTGATGACCCTATGCTCCGTTACCGAAATCCACGGGTTGTCGTAAATTGGGGTGGAGCTGAGCGTACGCCATGGGTTGTTCTCTGAAACAGACATAGCGCTTCTCTCCCTCAAGTGCTCACGTGAAACGATACGGCATGGAGCTGATATTTCCTGCGACAGCAAAAACGGATACACTTACCCCCCGAAGTCGCTTGACAAACCGCCTGCAGAACCTTTACAATCTATCCCTGCAGGGCGCAAACTTCGGTGGGATTGGGGAAGGATGGACGGTTCATTACCCGCCAAAACACCATCTCCGCGAGAGGCGGCTTCTCCCGCTTTTGCCCGCCAGAGGAGTCTGGATGACGAAGTGCGCTTCGTCAAAGGGGTGGGCGAGGCTCTGGCTCAGGTGCTTGCCAAACTGAACATCTACACCGTGTTCGACCTGCTGATGCACCTCCCACGACGCTACGAGGATCGCACACACTTTCGCACCCTTTCTCAAGTAGTTCCGGGCGAAGCGGTCACGGTGCACGGGAGCATCGTTGCCGTGGATAACGTCTCCCCGCGCCCGAAGATGACCATCACGAAGGTCATTATCGATGACGGCACGGGCACTCTGGAACTGGTATGGTTCAATCAGCCGTATCTGAAGGACAAGTTCCTGAAGATGCGCGGGCAGGACATTGTGGCGTACGGCGTGGTGCAACAAGCACCCTATCATTACCAGATGCAGACGCCGGAGTGGGAGCCGTTGACGGACAGCGACCCACTCGCCGCACACCGCATTGTGCCTGTGTACCCGTTGACGGAGGGATTGCCGCAGTCGCGCCTGCGACGCATCATGTACAACGCCCTGCAGACCTACGAGCCGGTACTGGTAGACTGTTTGCCCGCAGAGCTGCGTCGCCGGCTGAACCTGATGCCTTTCGCGGAGGCGGTGCGCAACGCCCACTTCCCCGAAAGCATGGAACATCTGGAGCGCGCGCGCCGACGGCTGATTTTCGAAGAGTTCTACCTGCTGCAGTTGCATATCGCCCAGCGCAAGATAGCGGAGACCACCGGCGCACCCGGTATCCGTTTCCGCATTGATAAAGAGGTGCTGTGGCGCAAGCTGCACGAGATAGTGCCCTTTGACCTCACCAACGCCCAGAGGCGCGTGATTGAAGAAATCTGGAGCGACATGGCGCGGGAGTACCCCATGAATCGCCTGCTGCAGGGGGACGTGGGTTCGGGCAAGACCATCGTGGCGGCGGCGGCGATACTGGCGTGCGTGGAAAACGGCTATCAGGCGGCGGTGATGGTTCCCACCGAAATCCTTGCGGAACAGCATTTCATCGTGCTGTCGCGCCTGTTCCGCAAACTGGGCATCATTGTAGACCTGGCAGTAGGCAGTCTCACTCAGCGCGGTAAAAAGTCGGTGCGCGAGCGCATCGCCACAGGCATCACGCAGGTGGCAGTGGGCACGCACGCGCTGATTCAGGAGGGCGTGGAGTTCCGCAAACTGGGGCTGGTGATTATCGACGAGCAACACCGCTTTGGGGTACTGCAACGCGCCGCCCTGCGTGAAAAGGGTGAGAACCCTGACGTGCTGGTCATGACCGCAACGCCCATCCCTCGCACGCTGACCATGACCCTGTACGGCGACCTCGACCTCTCTATCATCGACGAACTTCCGCCCGGGCGCAGACCCGTAAAAACGCACCGCAAACGCGCCCACCAGCGTGCGCAAGTGTATGAGGCCGTACGCAAGCTGATTCAGCAGGGACAGCAGGCATACGTCGTCTGCCCACTGATAACCGAGTCCGAGAAGCTGCAGGTTAAGGCGGCAGAGGAGCTGGCAAAGCACTTGCAGGAGGAGGTGTTTCCCGAACTGCGCGTGGGTTTGCTGCACGGACAGATGAAGCCGATGGAGAAGGAAGAAATCATGGAGCGATTCCGCGCGGGCGAGATAGACATCCTCGTTTCCACCACGGTCATCGAGGTCGGCGTGGATGTGCCCAACGCCTCGGTGATGGTGATTGAGGATGCGGAACGATTCGGTCTGGCACAGTTGCATCAGCTGCGTGGGCGCGTGGGGCGGGGGGCACATCAGTCCTACTGCATCCTTATCAGCGACTCCAACGGTGAGGACGCCAATCGGCGTCTGGACGTGTTGGTGCGCACCAATGATGGTTTTGTGATTGCAGAGGAAGACCTGCGCCTGCGCGGCCCGGGCGAGATTTACGGCACCAGGCAGAGCGGCGTGCCATCCTTGCGCGTAGCGGACATCCTGCGCGATGCGGAACTGCTGGAGCTGGCGCGGCAGGAAGCGTTTAACACGGTGCGCGCTGACCCCGAACTTAAACAACCCCAGCACCGTCTGCTGCAGAGCGCGATGCAGCGCAACATGCCGAGGGCGGTGCTGGCAACGGTGAGCTGAAATGGAAGAATTGAGAACAGCGATATACCCAGGTTCATTTGACCCCGTTACCAGCGGGCACTACGATATCATCGTACGGGCGTCGCGCCTGTTCGAGAAGCTGATTGTTGCAGTTGCCCCTAACCCTTCAAAGCAGCCTTTGTTTACCGTGGAAGAACGCTTAGCTATCTTGCAGGAAGTTTGCGCCTCTTTGCCTAACGTTCAGGTAGAGAGCTTTGACGGGTTGCTGGTCGATTTCGCCATGAAGCGCGGAGCGCGGGTGATTGTGAAGGGGTTGCGGGCGGTAAGCGATTTCGACTACGAACTGCAGATGGCGCTGACCAATCGGCGCCTATGTCCACAGATAGAAACTATTTTCATGATGACCAATTCCGAGTACGTTTTTCTATCTTCCAGCATCGTCAAGGAGATTGCCCGGCTGGGAGGTAGCGTACAGGGACTGGTTCCCAAGGCGGTAGAGCCGTATCTCTATCGAAAGCTGGGGAGAACATTGCCAAATCGGGAAGCCAATAACAGGGGGTGATACCAATAGAAATCCTGCAACTTCTGAAACAGCTTGAGGAGCTGGTAGAGAACACGAAGTACATTGCCCTGCTCAAGCTCACGGTTGGGCTGGACCACGATGAGTTTTTTGTGCTGGTCAACCGCATCCGCGCTTCGCTGCCAGAGGATGTGAAGCGTGCCAGCAATGTCACGCGCGAGCGAGACCGCATTCTGGAAACCGCTCGTGAGGAAGCCAACCACATTATCGAGGAGGGTAAAGCGGAGGCGGCACGCATTCTGGAGGAAGCACGCCTGCAGGCACAGCGCATGGTAGACCAGAGCGAGATTGTGCTGATGGCAAAAGAGCAGGCTCAACATATCGTTGCCAGCGCGAGGGAGGACGCACGGCAGATTCGACGTGGGGCGGATGAATATGCTCGCGATGTACTCAACAACCTCGAAGCGGTGCTGGCAAAAGCGATAGGAACCATCCAGCGCGGCAAGGAAACGCTGGAGGAATCCCTGCAGGAGGAGCGCGTACCGGCGGGAGCGGGGCGAGGATAGCTTCAGCTTTACAAACGGAACATCCCGCCGGACAATCGGCGGGATGTTCGCTTTTCGCTTAGCCTACTCCTGCGGGTTCCGGCGGGTTCTCCGCCTCAGAGGTTTCCTTCTTCAGGAACACCAGCCTGCCGTCTTCGTCCAGCGAGGCGAGCACCGTATCGCCTTCACTGAAGCGTCCCAGCAGGATTTCCTCCGCCAGCGGGTCCTCAATGAGCCTTTGTACCGCACGACGCAGTGGGCGCGCGCCAAACTGCGGGTCGAAGCCTTCGCGCGCCAGCATCTCGCGGACTTCCTGCGTAATCTCCAGCTCGATGCCCTGCGCACGCGCCTGCTGTGCCACACGCCCGACCATCAGGTCCACAATCTGCAGGATTTCGGCGAAGGTCAGTGCGTGGAACACCACAATTTCGTCGATGCGGTTGAGGAACTCGGGACGGAAGGTGCGCTTCAGCTCTTCCATGATACGCCCCTTCATGCTCTCGTACTCGCGCTCGGTCTCCTCCTTGGGCTTGCTTGCGCTCAGGAAGCCCATACTGGGTTCGCCCTGAATGGAGCGCGCGCCGAGGTTGGAGGTCATGATGATGACCGTGTTCTTAAAGTCCACCACTCTGCCCTGTGAGTCGGTCAGGCGACCGTCCTCGAAAATCTGAAGCAGGATGTTGAACACTTCAGGGTGCGCTTTTTCTATCTCGTCCAGCAGCACTACCGAGTAGGGTTGCCTGCGCACCGCTTCGGTGAGCTGACCACCCTCTTCATAGCCCACATAGCCCGGAGGCGCACCCACCAGTCGCGATACCGCAAACCGCTCCATGTACTCGGACATGTCGAGGCGGATGAGGTTGTTCTCGTTGTCAAACAGGAAAGCCGCCAGCGCACGCGCCAGCTCGGTCTTGCCAACGCCGGTCGGACCGAGGAAGATGAAGGTTCCTATCGGTCGCTTGGGGTCTTTCAGTCCAGAACGGGCACGCCGTATCGCCTTGCTGACCGCCACCACCGCCTCGTGCTGACCGATGATTCGCTTGTGCAGCTCCTCTTCCATCTTCAGCAACTTTACCGTCTCCGCTTCCATCAAGCGCGAGACAGGAATGCCCGTCCACGACTGCACAATGTGCGCCACTTCGTCTTCGGTGACCACCGTGCGCATCTCCTGGCGCTTCAGGTTCCATTCCTGCTCGAGGTCGGCGGCGCGGTTCTGGAGAACGGTACGCTGCGAGCGCAGTTCCTGCACGCGCGAATAGTCGCCAGACTTGTGCGCCATCTCCAGTTCTTTCTCTATCCGGGCAAGCTGTTGCTTGACCTGTCGCAGTTCGCGCGGCGGCAGGGAGTACTGCAGGCGCACCCGGGATGCCGCTTCGTCTATCAGGTCAATCGCCTTATCGGGGAGGTAGCGGTCGGTAATGTAACGGTCTGCGAGGCGCACCGCCGCGATAATGGCGTTATCTTCGATCTTCACGCGGTGGTGTGCTTCATAGCGTTCCCGCAAGCCGCGCAGGATTTCGATAGCCTCATCCACGCTCGGCTCGCGCACCTGCACCGGCTGGAAGCGTCGCTCTAGTGCGGCGTCACGTTCGATGTATTTGCGATATTCGTCCAGCGTGGTTGCGCCGATACACTGCAGTTCGCCCCGTGCCAGTGCGGGCTTCATGATATTGGAGGCGTCAATCGCGCCCTCCGCCGCGCCCGCACCGACTACGGTGTGCAGCTCGTCGATGAACAGGATGACTTCACCCTGTGCCTTGCGTACCTCTTCCAGTACACGCTTCATGCGCTCTTCAAACTCACCGCGGTACTTGGTGCCAGCAACCAGCCCAGCCAGGTCCAGAGCCACGATGCGCCGGTCTTTCAGTACCTCCGGAATATCCCCGGAAACGATGCGCTGTGCCAGACCCTCGGCAATCGCGGTCTTGCCGACGCCGGGTTCGCCAATCAGCACGGGATTGTTCTTCGTGCGGCGAGAGAGTATCTGGATGACGCGCTCGATCTCGTTATGGCGACCGATGACGGGGTCCAGTTTGTCCTGACGCGCCAGCTCGGTGAGGTCTCTACCGAACTCGTCCAGGGTGGGGGTGCGTGAACGCTGGCGCGGTGCAGGTGCGCCGCTGTCACTCGATTGCAGCGCCATCACCTCACGACGGGCGCGTTCCAGGTCTACCCCCAGTCTTGCCAGAACCCTGCCTGCCAGTCCCTCTCCTTCACGGATTAAGCCCAGCAGCAGGTGTTCGGTGCCAATATAGTTGTTGTTGAGCTGGCGTGCCTCGTCATAGGCGAGATCAATCACGCGCTTGGCGCGAGGGGTCAGCTGGGTCTCCTGTCCGAGCCTTCCTTCTCCCCGCGACACCTGTCGCTCGATCTCACTGCGCACACGACTGAGGCTAACGCCCATACGCTCCAGGATGCGTGCGGCAACGCTATCGGGTTCGCGAACCAGCCCCAGCAACAGGTGCTCGGTGCTGACATAGTTTTCACCCAGACGTCCCGCCTCTTCCTGGGCGTAGAAGATAACGCGGCGAGCACGCTCAGTGAATCGCTGCCACATTGCTGACATAAAACCTCCTTGATCGGCAGCGGCGGTGCTTGCGGATGGTATCTCCCTTCGACAGCGCCTGCAAAGCCGACCTTACTCCACGAAAAGGTTCTTCTGCCTATTAGGTTACCCGTTTTGACCCTGCAGATGCAAGCGCGTCGACGAAGGGTAAACTATCCGTTGCGCACTTGCCGCACCAGTGTTCGCATCCGGATGGCGCGCCATTCGGCGTCGTCGTATGGTGCCTCCCAGCGCACCGCCATCAGCATCTCTTTCCAGACCTCGGGGGTCAGGTGTCCCCAACCTGCCATTGCGGCAAGGCTGACTACCGACAGCATCTGCAAGGCATCTGCAGCTCTCAAGGTGCGTTCCCTTCCAAGATTATGATACACCTGTTCTGCCTCTTCGTGCAACTGTCGAGCCTGAGATAACATCAGTTGCTCACGCGCACGTTGCTCTGCCTGAGCAATGGACTGTGCGGTGCCTGCCACCTGCGCGGCAACGGTTGCCTCGTCAATGCCGATGCTGTGTGAGTTGGACACCTGAAATAGCGCGCTGGCAGGCGTTCCCTCACCGTATAGACCGCGAATGGTGCCGCCCAGTTCCGCAGCGGCTTGCCACACCGTTTGCAACTGCCCCATTCGCTCGATGGCAGGCGTGTACATCATGACCGAGACACGCAGCCCCCACCCGATGTTGAGGGCGGAGGTGGTCAACCATCCGTAATTGTCGGAGAAAGCCAGCTCGTCTTGCAGTGCCAGTGCCTCCAGAGCAGCGCGTGCCAGGGCGATGCTCTCACGTAGTTGCAAGCCGGGCAGGATCGCCTGCACCCGCAGGTGGTCCTCTTCGTTGACCAGTACACTCACCGCACACACTTCATCCACAATCAGCGAGCCATACAGGGTATTGTCGCGCAGCGGAGGGCTGGCAAGGCGCAGGTCTATCCACCGCTGTCTTTCGGAGGGCTTCATGCGGTGCGTGGGCAGTATGGCGAAACGCCATGGGCTGAGGCGTGCCGCTCGCTCCACACGAGTACGTACCTGCTCCAGCTCCGCGCTATCGGCGCACCAGGGAAAACGCGCCCACACGAAGTTGCGAGCGTATCGGGCTCGGCTGCTGAGAATCACCTGCAGCGGCTGCAGTGAGTGCAGCCAGAAAGCATCTGGTTTTGTGGGTGCGGAGGGCGCGGTCAGGTGATGAGCGGTTTCGGGCAGAGGCTCACCTTCGTGGCCAAGCGGCAGTGACCACTGCTTCAGCCATTGCTCCACTGCTTGCGACAGGTAACGGTAGCAATCGGCGCAGCCAGCTACTCCCTGCGCGGAAAGCAGTGTGGTTTCGGTAGCGCAGCGCGGACAGGTGGTCAATGGCGAACGCTGTTGGTGGACGGCGGCTGGTTGCAGTAGCGCGAAATACGCCGGAGCCTTTTCAGGGGCAAGCCGCGCAAGGTATCGGCGGGTGCATTCTGCACACAACAGTCGGGGAGGACCGTCGGCATGCACCCGCCACTGCACGGCAAATCGCCCGCAAACCTCGCAGCGTTGCTCAGACAGGCGTGCCACTGCTCTGTGTGTGTTCCCGAAACGCGGCAATGATGCGATTGGTTATATCGCCCGGCTTGCCCGTGCCGATGGGGCGTTCGTCCAGAGTCACCATCGGGATGACTTCGGCGGCAGTGCCGGTGAGGAAAGCCTCGTCGGCGGTATAGACGTCGTACAGCGTCATCATCGTCTCGCGCACGGAGATGCCTATCTGCTCCGCCAGCATCATCACCGTGGCGCGCGTGATGCCTGCGAGGATGCCCGCAGAGGGCGGCGGCGTATGCAGAACGCCGTTTTTGACGATAAAGATGTTATCGCCGGTTGCCTCTGCCACATAGCCCTCGATATTGAGCATCAAGCCCTCGCCCGCGCCCACGCGGTTTGCCTCCATCTTCGCGAGGATATTGTTGATATATCGCCCCAGCGACTTGATGCGCGGGTCCAGACACTGCGCGGGTGGAATGCGCGTGGAGACCGTTACCACGTGCAAGCCGTTCTCATACATCTCGCGCGGGTAAAGAGCAAGGTCGGCGGTGGAGATGGCAATGGTCGGCTCCAGACGGATGTGCTTGGGGTCCAAGCCCAGTCCCACTCCGCGCGAAACAGTTACCCTGATGTAACAGTTGGTCTCGCTGTTCTCGCGCACGACCGATTTAATGCGCTCGGTCATCTCCTGTTTGCTGATGGGGATACCAATCATCAGCGCACGGGCGCTGTGATACAGGCGGTCCACATGTTCCTGCAGTTTGAAAATGCGTCCGTTGTAAACGCGGATGCCCTCGAAGACACCATCTCCATAGAGAAAGCCGTGGTCGTACAGGTCAATCTTTGCCTCTGCTGGTGAGACCATTTGTCCGTTCAAGTTCACAAAGCGTCGCATTCCCTTTCCCTCCTGTAACGGTTCCAGTATAGCGCAGGGAAGCAGGAGGCGTCAACTCCTGTTGTGGTGAACACTGTAGGCAAAAGGAGTTCCCCGCTATTCTCTACCGCTATGGCTCGCCATACGACACTTTATCGTCAAAGAATGCCAGCTGCACTGACGTAGTATCAGAAATGTGAGATTCCGAAGGCATGTTGTTTGCCAGAGTCTCGAAAAGGTTCAAAGCGGTCTCAAACCACTCGTAAGAGAGTTGCATATCCTCGGGGGTGCAACTTGCGGAACGCAAAAGTTCACCCACAAAGTGCAGGAATAACAGAGTCTTGCTTCCATTTCGATACGAGTCACCTGTCTGAACTGCCCTCTCTAGGGCATCGGATGGAGAAGGGGACAGTACGCTATACGGCAATGAGCGTTTCTGAGAGACGAGCACAAGGTCCATGTCGATAGCCTGCTTGTTGCGGATGTGGGGGTTTACCCGATACTCGCTTTGCACAGGGAAGTAGTCCACGATACGAAAACCTGCCGAAGTTAATGCCTCGAACACTGTCCACCATGCCTGTCGCTTGCTATGGTGGAACGTAAAGATGAGCCTTCCTGAATCCTTGAGCACTCGATGGCATTCCCTGAAAACTTGGGTGAGCAGTCTCCGATAGTCTGCATGGCCCTTTCCCATTCCCTTGTTCACGATAGCTTCCTGTTCCGAGGGTACGAGTTCGTATCTGAAGTGGGCATTGTCCACCAGCTGAGATAACCAGACATAGAAGAAATTGGATAGTTCTGAGTAGTGGACATTGTCGTAATAAGGTGGATCGGTAATCACAAAGTCCACCGAACTGTCCGGTATCTCTGGTAGGTGCGAGGAGTCCTGGCAAAACAGGAGTGCTCCTCTTTTGGTTTGCAGCAGTTGCTGGTATGAACTGACGAATTGAGCATGAATGCTTTCGCCTTGAGACATTACCGTAACTACTTGTCCATCAGAGCTTTTGAATTTCTCAAAAGGTTTGGTGCAATAGAGCTTGGCATTTTCATAGCGTTTGTAACAGTTGACAAAAGTTCCCGCTCCCTCCTCGAACGCTCCCCAGACAGCGTTCTCGACAGGCGTGGTCGTTAACGGCATTGCGTGATAATTGAACAGGTGATGCAACTTGCGGTGCGGATAGTTATATGGTGTCATCATATTGTTGTATTCGAGCATGTTAGACAATATCGTGAAGAAAGAGTTTCTATACTCTGCCTGCTCTATGGAACGGATTCCCTCGATAAGATAATTCAGCGCGATAATCTGGCGATGGTTGAACAGTTCCCGATAGTAGCGGTAACCGTGCTGCCTCCAGCGATGCGACGATGCCCCCGAGGGGGTCTGTTGATGGGGTACAACTAGCGACCCGCGGTGGCTATGAAACTCTTCTTCACAGCGCGCGATAATCCGTCGGTCGTCTTCGTCTGGAGTTTTGTATAGCCGAGTTCGACAGCGGGGACACCAGTATTCGATAGCTACCAGATGCTCAGCAAGGCGGTTGCCCGCCCGGATGGTATCCAGCAAAGAGAGGTCGGTATTCCCACAGTGTGGACAGCGATAGAAACCCTCGTTGTAATAGCCTTCGTAGGGTTCGAAGCGATAATCGCAGTTCGGACAGACAGCAGGTTGTGTGCCCCCCCATTCAAAAAGTCCCAAGCACGACGGACAAAAAACGGTAGCCGGGTTGCTGGGCGATAAGGGACGGTTGCGACTGTTGCCCTCATTCAACAGGGTGCGTTTGTGCAAGAACACCTCTTGGCGACAATGTTTGCAGGGGATTGTTCTTATCCAAAAAGCATATAGCGTTTCCGCAGGTTCTTGACAGTGGACGCAGCGGGTGCGATACAGGGCTTTGATACGCACGCCAGCGGACTGCTCCAGTTGTTGAAAGTAATGACGCAGCCTAGATATATCAACGGATTTCAGGCTTTCACGCACAATCCAGTAAGCGACTGGATTGATGTCGCATCCGATAACCTTAGCTCCCATGCGGTTGGCTTCTACCAGAGTCGTTCCTCCACCCATGAATGGGTCTAGCAGCGTTACGTGGCTTAAATCGTGTTCGGCGAAGTAGAAAGAGTCTGGACAAAGGTTGCCGTTCCTGTCCATGCGCAGCAGGTCTTTCCTGCGTTCGGGGAAAGCAGCCAATAACAATATGGCGCGAAAAAGACTTCCCGGTCTTCGCGCCCACCATTTGTGGATAGAGTAAACCGGCCGGTAGTACTGCCTTTTTCCCGTCTCGTCCTGCGCGAGTTTGCTAATCGCTTGCTCTATCGTTGCGTTAGGTACAAAACGTTGGTCAGAATCACGAGTTTTCTGCCCAATGGTCGGCTTCCCAGAAAGCACAGGGTTCGTCAGGCTTGGGGATTCGGTCATATCCACGCTCCTTGTAAAATGGTTCGAAAGTTTCGCTGAAAGGAAACTCCAGTTGCAGCTCCCTGTGCAAGCTATCTATTAACGCTTTGCCCAAACTATTCCGCCATGTGGGGCTAAGGGCTCGTTGATACCACGACACAAGGTCGCTTTCCCTGACGATGCCTCTCAGACGCTGCCCCAGCTGTTCACAAACCTGTCGGACTACCTCTGCCTCGGCATCTTTGCAAACGATAACTATCTCGTCCGCCCGAACCTCATTCGCAATATCCTCGGCAATCTCTTCCGACACAGAAATGTGCTTAACCTGTACGGCGGGACCGAAATTCCCCCATAAGTCTAGCCAGCGGCATTGGTCGCTCCAGCGCGATAGATGCCCGCATGGAACTCGCGCAGGGGCACCTGTGAGTCGATACCCAATACCACTCTTGTAAAGTCGCCAAACTCTTCCAGAAGCCGTGATTGCGCCATGTCCACAGATACCTGTACCTTGACGCGCAATTGTTGTAGCAAAGCGCTGAACAGCGCGTATACTACCAGCTCATACGCCTTATCGATACTGCGCCTTAAGCCTGATTCTGCACGAAACAGCGACAAGAACCGAGTTAGGTCGAACTGGTCTAAGCTTGCTTCCCTGACCCTCTTGACGTAGTCATAAACCCGCCTTATCGCTTTCTGGCGCAAGGCAAACCGTTGATAAATGTATCTTTCCACGACACCGTTAAATTGACTGTTCACCTCCGCCAGCTGCTTCAGTAGCGAAGGGGGCACTGCATTTTCCTCAAACAGATTATCCTGAAACTTTTGCGACGAAGTGCTAACCTGTCCGATAAGCATTTTGGTCACTGTATCTCGCCAGTGCTTAGAAGGGTTTCGGTAAGCCTCTACGTTATCTATCTGGTCAAGATTCATTCCATCCAGACCAAGACGCAGGCGATAGAGGATTTCCGCGACCTGTATCGGCTTGTACATAGCGACTCGCTGTTTGTTCAGGAACCGGTCCAGCCGCTCTTTCAGGGATTGTGTTTTTTCCATGTTGGGTATCCACTGTACTGCGCCACGGAATGCGAAAAAGTTAGCACCATCCCACATAAGCATCACGCAGCAACATGGTTATATCCTCAAATAACCGTATCGTCAATCCGTTAGGGTAGCACCGCACCATAGCAGGCTTTCCTACTTCTCCTGCGAAATTTCCCTCTTGTGAAGGTCTGGCTCTTACGGCTTGTGGGCGTTGTTCTCAGCGCGCTGTTGCTCACGCTGGCTTTCCCGCCGGTGGATTGGGGCTGGCTGGCGTGGGTGGCATTGGTGCCGCTATTGCTCTGTGTGCGTTCCGCTTCGCGCCCGAGGCAGGGCTGTCTCTTCGGGCTGGTGTGGGGCGTGTGTTTCTACGGGGTGTTGCTCTGGTGGATGCAGCAGTTCGTGGCGCGGTGGACGGGCAGCTTCTGGCTGGGGCTGGCGGCCTGGGGCGCGCTGGTGCTGTCACAGACGCTGTTCGCGGGACTTTTCGGCTGGGCGTTTACGCTGATAAACGTACGGGTGCGGGGCAGCTCGCTCCCACCTTTATGGACAGCCGGGCTGTGGGTGGCGATAGAGTGGCTGCGTGGCGCGGGGGGATGGGGCTTTCTGTGGGGGCAGCTGGCGGTCTCGCAGCACCGCTATCTTCTGCCGTTGCAGAGTGCGGAGCTGCTGGGCGCGTGGGGGCTGAGCGCGTGGATCATGCTGGTGAATGCCGCGATTGCTGAGGCACTTGCCCGACGCAATCTGCGTCGGCTTCTGCTTCCGCTGGAGGTGTCTTTGCTGTTGCTGCTGTTCGGATGGTGGCGTTTGGGTTTACTGCCTGCAGGTGAACGGTTGAACGCGCTCGTGGTGCAACCCAATGTGGATACCACGAGCCAGTGGACGCAGCAAATGCAGGATTCGGTAAAGGACGTGATGTCCCGTGTTTTGTGGGATGCCGTCGGGGTAGACCTCGTACTCTTTCCGGAGACGATAGTGCCCGATGCCACCGCTTATCCTTTCTCCGAGCTGATAGCCCGTGCGAATGCGCGGGGTGTCACTGTGCTTACCGGTACTTTCCTCGAGGAGGAGGGACGGAGCTACAACACAGTAGCCGCCTTCGAACCTGTCGGCGAGGTACAGTCCTACCGGAAGCAGCACCTTGTCCCGTGGGGCGAGTATGTGCCCTTCCGTCGCTGGACGCCGTGGGTGGAGCATTTTGGGGTGGTCAGCGCGGATGTTGCGCCGGGTGCGGAGCCGCTACTGTTGACGCAGTGGCGCATCGGCACCCCGATATGCTTCGAGTCCACCCTGCCGCGCATCGCTTGCGAAATGGTGCGGCGTGGGGCGCGTCTGCTGTGCGTGGTGACCAATGACACCTGGTTCGACCGCTCACCTGCCGCGGCGCAGCATCTGGCGTTTTGTGCGCTGAGGGCGGTGGAGACGCGCCGCTGGGTGTTGCGCTCGGCCACGACGGGTATCTCGGCGGTGTTCGACGCGCAGGGACGATGTTTGCAGCGCGCAGAGCTGTTTACGGAAGCCGTATTAAAGCAGAACGGGGTAGAACTGCGCACCGAAAGAACGCTGTACACCCAGCTCGGCGACACTGCTGCGATAGGCGTGCTGCTTGCGCTATGCATTGCGGGAGGCTGGCTCTCGGTATACAGGGAGGGATGAATCTCTCGCATACTTCAGGCGGGCATTACTGCTCCCAGACGCCCAATTATCTTTGTGCCCTTTGTGCTTTCGTAGTGGGGATTCGTAACCACCAAGACACCAAGGCACGAAGGTTTGAATATTTTCTCTGGGGGGCCGTAACACCTAGTTCGGCTCGTGAAGTGGTACAATGATAGGAAGAGGTGTGATTCGATGGGCGTTGTCTTGCGCGCACGCTTTGATGGGAAAGGTATAATCCCGGACGAACCCATTAACTTGCCAGAAGGCACAGTGCTGGAGGTAGAGTTCAGGGTACTTCCACCAGAGGAAGGGGCAGCCTCCGACTTTACCCCCCTGTACCGAATGATAGGCTTAGCAGAGCAAGGTCCTGTCGATGCTTCTGTCCATCATGACCGTCGCCCTGAGGACCTGATAAGTTGAGGGTAACTTGCGTCGACGCCGGATGTACAGTCCGTCCTTTTACTGAATAACCGGATTCAGCGCTTCCGATACCGTGAGGCTATCGCCAAGGCGGAAGCAGGAACGAAGAGACGTCATCCCGAACTATACCCAAACCATGTCTGAAGTGCAGGAAATCAAAACCGTTTGCCCGCACGATTGTCCGGACACCTGTGCCATGCTGGCGCGGGTGCAGGATGGTCGCGTGTTGAGCGTTCGGGGCAATCCGAACCATCCGGTCACGCGCGGCTATCTGTGCTGCAAAGTCGCCCACTATGAAGAGCGCGTCTACAGCGCAGACCGCGTGCTGTATCCCCACCGGCGGGTGGGCGCGAAGGGGGAGGGCAGGTTCGAGCGCATCTCGTGGGACGAGGCGCTGCAGACCATCGTCACCCGCTGGCAGGAGATTATCGCACGCTACGGCGCCGAAGCCATCCTGCCCTACTCCTACGCGGGCACGATGGGCATCGTGAACATGTCCGCGTGTGACGGCAGGCTGTGGAATCGCATGGGGTGCAGCCGCCTACTGCGCACTATCTGCTCCACCGCCGCCGAGGCAGGCTATGACTACACCATGGGCTGGTCGGGCGGCATCGACCCCGAAAGCTTCATCCACGCACGCACCATCATCGTGTGGGGTATGAACCCCGCCAGCACCTGCACGCACATGATGGCTATCCTGCGCGATGCCCAAAAGCGCGGCGCGACGCTCATCGTGATCGACCCGTTCCGCACACGCACCGCCGAATGCGCCGACTGGCATGTGCAGCTCGAACACGGCACAGATAGTGCGCTCGCTCTGGGCATGATGCATGTCACCTTTCGCGAAGGTCTGCATGACGAAGAGTTCCTGCGCGAGCATACCGTCGGCTGGGAGGCTCTGCGCGAACGGGTACTGAAGGAGTATCCTCCTGACCGCGTGGCGCAGATAACGGGCATCGCTCCAGAGGACATCGAGCGGCTGGCGGTGACCTATGCCACACAGCGTCCCTCCGCCATCCGTCTCGGCTACGGCATCGCCCGCAACATCAACGGCGGGATGATGGTGCGTACCATTACCTGCCTGCCTGCGGTCATCGGGGCGTGGAAGGAGCTGGGGGGTGGACTGTTGCTGTCCACTAGCGCGCATTTCCCACTCAACATGAAAGCCGTGAAGCGCCCCGACCTGTTGCGGGGCAACCCACGCGCCGTCAACATGAACCAGCTTGGCGAGGCGTTGTTGACGCTGGACGCTCCCCCCATCATGGCGCTCTACGTGTATAACTCTAACCCCGCCGCCGTCGCACCCAACAGCAACCGTGTGATTGAAGGGCTGCTGCGCGAAGACCTGTTCACGGTGGTGCATGAGCAGCTGTGGACGGACACCGCTCGGCTGGCGGACATCGTGCTACCTGCCACCACGCAGATGGAGCATCTAGACCTGCACACGTCCTATGGACACCTGTATGTGCAGCTGAACCAGCCTGCCATCCCGCCGCTGGGCGAGAGCCGCCCGAACTGGGACGTGCTTTCCGATCTGGCGCGGCGGATGGGCTACACGGAGGACTGCTTCCGCGATACGGCAGAAGACATTATCCGACAGGCACTGGATAGTGACCATCCCTACCTGCGCGGCATCACCTACGAGTATTTGCTGGAGCACGGCTTCGCCAAGCTGCGCACACCGTCCGACCCCTTTGCGCCCTATCTGCATGGCGAGGTGCGCTTCCGCACCCCGTCGGGCAAGGTAGAGTTCTACTCTGAGCGGGCGAAGCAGGACGGTTACGACCCGTTACCGGTTTATACCCCCGCCTGTGAGGAGGACGCAAAGGCGCAACGCTACCCCCTCAAACTGATGACGCCTGCCGCACACCACTTCCTGAACACCTCTTTCGCCAATCTGGAGCGGATGCAAAAAGGCGAGCGCGAGCCGAGAATCTGGATTCACCCGCAGGATGCCGCGACGAGAGGCATTCAGCAGGGCGATTGGGTACGCGCCTACAACGGGCGGGGAGAAGTGCTGCTCAAAGCGGTGGTTAGTGCGGAACACGCGCGCCCCGGCACGACCTGGTCGCCCTCGCTATGGTGGCATCGCGATAGCCCCGGCGGACGCAATGTGAACGCCCTCACCTCCGACCGCCTGGCAGACATGGGAGGCGGTTCCACGTTTCATACGTGCTTCGTGGAGATAGAAAAAGTGTAAAAGCCCCCTTCTCTCCAACGGGGAGAGAAGAGGGCAAGCGGGGTTATTGTGAACTGCTTGAACGGTCGTTGCTGCGGAGGCGATTGAGCCAGTTTTCCAGCTCACGTGCTGCTACTTCACGTCCACCCAGACCGAACGCCAGCGCCGCCGCAACGGCTACTGCGCCCATCAGCAAACCGAATGCAATCACCACAATTTCATCGGCGATGCCCATCTGACGCAGAGCGATTGCACCCACGAAGATGAGCACCACCGCGCGCGTTAACCCGGCAAGCAGGTTTGCCTGTCCCATTCCGCTGGCGCGCACGCAATCTCTTCCGAATGTGCCATAATCTATACTGTTATCGAGGGGGTGTTCGGAAATCGGTCTGTCCGGACACCGGTATACACCCACTGTAATCCACATTAACAGGGAGAGAAGGTATGAAGCGTACTGTCGCTCTCGCGATTCTTGCCGCCTTTTGGCTGCTGGTTACCGCGGTAGCCACTGCGCAGGATAAGGTCACCCTGCAGTACAAAGCGCAAAAAGGTCAGAAGATGAGCTATCGTCTGGAAGCCGACCTCAGCAGTGAGTTCGGCGGACAAAAAATCCAGCTGCTTATCAAACAGACCTCGGTAGATGAGATTCTCGACGTTGCCCCGTCGGGCGAAATCACCCGCCAGTCGGTGGATGAAGAGGTAGAGATGACCGTGAACGGTCAGAAGATGCCCGCTCAAGAGGAGTCCAACAAGCGGCGCACCATCACCGTCACCAAACCCGACGGCACGCTGGTCTCCGTCAGGTGGGAAGGGGGAAGAGAGCCGACCGAGGCGGAGCGCAAGGCGCAGATGCGCCTGATGCAGGCGACGCAGATGGTGTTTGCACCCAATCCCGTAGGTGTGGGCGATAAGTGGACACGGGAATACAAAGAGGATGCCGAAAAGGGCACGCCCAATGCCGTTGCCGAATACGAGCTGCTGGCTTTCGAAAAAGCCAGAGGCGTGGACACGGCGAAACTGCGCTACACCTACCGCGAGACGGGCAAGGAGAAGCCCATTACCTTGCAGGGCGAGGTATGGGTGGAAATTGCCTCGGGGGATACGGTCGTGCTCCAGCTGACGGCAGAGAACTTCCCCTTCTCGCCTTCGGAGCAGGCGCCCACCTTCAGCGGCACGTTGCGCGCCGAGCGCACCGGGGGTAGTCCCATCGGCGGAGTAGCAGCCGCCGCGCAACCGGCAGAAACCCCTAAAAAGAAAGAGAAAACCATCGAAGAGGTGGTCAAGGATTACGAGAAGATAGAGGGGCTGTTCACGCTGTACCGCAAGAAGGAAGCCGGTAAAGAGACCATCTACATGGAAGTGCGCGAGGACCAGCTGAACAAACTGCTTCTGTTGCAGGTGACGCAAAGCACGGGCACGGGCGGCTATGCCCTTGCCGCAGGCAACCCCATCGACGACATCCTGTTCAAGTTCGTCCGTCGTGACGACCAGCTGCTGATGGTGGTGCCCAATATCCAGTTCCGCGCCGATGAGCGGCGACCCATTGCCCGTGCGGTGAAGCGTTCCTTCGCCGATGCCTATCTGGAGGCTTTCCGCATCGAGGCGCGAAACGAGGAGCAGAAACGCCTGCTGATTAACGTCAGCGACCTGTTCCGTTCAGACATCGCGCAGATTACCCGGCTGGCGCAGGCGGCTGGCGGGGCATACAGCATCGACCGCGAAAAGACCGTCATCAGCGCGATTAAAAACTTCCCCAACAACCTGGTGGTGCAGACCGCCTATCACCTGGCGCGCACAGGTGCGGGCGGGGGAGGTTTGCCGTTCGCGATACCGGGCATGCCTTCAGGCGCACCGCTGGCAGACCCGCGCAGCCTGCCGCTGGATGTGACCTACAACCTGTTCTTCTTGCCCGACAACGGCTACATGCCGCGCCTGGCAGACCCGCGTGTGGGCTATTTCGTGACCGAGTTTCAGGACTTCTCGCAGGACAAAGACGACCAGATGGTGCGCTACATCCTGCGCTGGCATCTGGAGAAGCAGGACCCCAGTGCGCCGTTGTCTCCGCCCAAAGAGCCGATTGTCTTCTGGCTGGACAACGCCATCCCCGAAGAGTATCGGGACGCGGTGCGCGAGGGCATCCTGTGGTGGAACAAAGCGTTCGAGCGCATCGGCTTTAAGGACGCCATCGTGGTCAAGCAGATGCCTGACGACGCCGATTGGGACCACGCGGATATGCGCTATAACGTGATCCGCTGGGTGACATCGCCGTCGTCTGGCTATGCGGTAGCACTGTTCCGCGCGAACCCGCTGACGGGGCAGATACTCAACGCCAGCATCACCGTCGACGCCAACATGACGCGCTTCGCCCGCGCCGAGTTCAAGCGAATGATTAACCCGCTCAGCGCGTTCGAGCAAGAGCCGTCGCCTGCCAATCCGTTCCTGTGCAACATCGCGGAAGAAGCAGCGTATCAGGCATGGTTTGGCGCGACGGCGATGAAGCTGATGCAATCGCCCAAATCCACCCGCATCGCGGAGGCAGACTATGTGAAACAGTACATCCGCGACGTGGTGGCGCACGAGATGGGGCACATTCTGGGCTTGCGCCATAACTTCATCGCCAGCACCCTGCATTCGGCGAAAGAGCTGGCGGATGGCAATCGCATCCAGCAGCTGGGCGTGGCGGCGTCGGTGATGGACTACACGCCGGTGAACATCATGGCGTTGCACGCTCCGCGCGCGTTCTACTGGAACCAGGGGCTGGGTGTCTATGACTACTGGGCGATCGAGTACGGCTACAAGCCGAGTAAAGCCCGCACGCCGGAGGCGGAGTCGCCCATGCTGCGCGCCATCGCGCGCCGCTGTACCGAGCCCGGGCTGGCGTACATGGGCGACGAGTTCGCCGATAGCGTCGACCCGCTGATTACCCGCTTTGACCTGGGCAAGGACCCGCTGGAATACTGGGCAACGGTGTTCCGCGACGTCAACACCATGATCCCCCAGCTGCCCGCCAAGGCGGTGAAGCCCGGCGAGAACTACTACGAAATGACCCGCGCCTTCAATGGGCTGTTGTCCATGTACGCGCGCGCCGCCAGCGTGGTTTCGCGATACGTGGGCGGGGTGCATCTGCGCCAGAACCATCGCGGCGACCCCAATGAGAAGCCGCCTGTGGTACCCGTCAGTGCACGTGACCAGAAGCGCGCGCTGGCACTGCTGACGCGGTACGTTTTCTCGCCCACGGCGTTCAACTTCCCGAAGCAGGTGTACCTGAAGCTGGCACCCAACCCGTATCCCGACTACGCACGGATGGTCACCAACCGTCCGCGTCTGGACGCGCCGGTGCGCGATACCATCTCCGGCATCCAGACTGCGACCCTGCGCCGGCTTTTCAGTGAGCGCACGCTCAGTCAGATTGCCAATAACGAGTTCAAGGCGTCAAAGCCGGAAGAGACGCTCACCATGACCGCGCTATTTGAACAGGTGAGCAACGCGGTGAACGCGGAAATCATCAACGGCACGAACGTATCTGCCCTCCGCAGACTGCTGCAAAGGACCTACCTGCGCACCCTGGCGGACATGCTGATCAATCCCGATGCGGAGGTGCCCGATGACGCCAAAATGCTGGCGCGTTATCACCTGCGCCGGCTGAAGAGCCAGATTCAGGCAGTACGCAATCGTCCTCTGGATACCGCGACGCGGGTACATCTGGACGAGATGCTGAGCGAAATCGACCGCGTGCTACACGCACAGTACTCCATCGGTTCTACCCCCGAGCCAGCATCTACCACAGTTCTGCCGCGCTGATAAAGTCACAGCAGGAGGGTGTTCTGTCGGCGAAGTGTCAACAGCGCCCTCCTGCCGCGTTCCCAAATAACTCTTTACGCAAATAATCGTGATTGAACATACGAAGCGGAAAAAAGAAGGAACCGCTGCCGCCGAATTACTATACCGGTCCTATGAAGCCCAAGGGCACCGGCGCGGCGGGAGCGAACAACTAACTCCAGAATATCCAGAGAGCGGCTCCACCGCTCTCTGGATTCGTTTTGCCCCCTTTCCCTGCTCGTCCCCGATGGAGTATCATCATTACAGGAGGGATGAACCTATGTGCGGACGTTTCACGCTCACGCAGCCGGAGGCAGTCGCGCAACGGTTCGGCGTGCAGTTTGCGCTTTTCGAGTTCCCGCCGCGCTACAATATCGCGCCGTCGCAGCCGGTGGCGGTCATTATGCAAAACGGCGAGCGTCGGCTGGAAGCCTGCCGCTGGGGACTGGTGCCTTTTTGGGCGAAAGACCCGGACATCGGCAACCGGCTGATTAACGCCCGTGCCGAGACGCTGGCGGAGAAACCCGCGTTTAAATACTCGCTGCTGCGGCGCAGGTGCCTCATACCCGCTGACGGCTTCTATGAATGGCGTAAAGAGGGCAATCGCCGCGTGCCAGTCTATATCCGCCGGCGCGATGGAGGGTTGTTCGCCTTTGCGGGGCTTTGGGACGAGTGGCAATCGCCTGACGGCTCTCCACTGCGCACCTGTACCATTATCACCACCGAACCGAACGCGCTCATCGCCGCGGTCCACGACCGCATGCCCGCCATCCTGAAGCCCGAGCACGAAGACCTGTGGCTGGACGGCTCCCTGAAAGACCCGGCGCGGCTGCTCACCTTGTTGCAGCCCTATCCCGAACAGGAACTGGAGGCGTTCGCCGTCTCTTTTCGGGTAAACAACCCGAATCACGATAGCCCGCAGTGTATTCAGCCGGTGTGAGGAGGATGCCATGCAGCGCACGTATCGGATAGTGATTGGGGTAATGGGGGCCTCGCGGTGTGATGAGGCAACCTCCGAAATGGCGCGTCGGGTGGGTGCGCTCATTGCGCAGCGGGG
>Ga0209227_1000546_pt1 | contig 32519 bp, 28 predicted proteins | sample YNPBryantNP2012_FD_185815 | JGI IMG/M metagenome (GOLD analysis project Ga0209227, IMG submission 185815) | Anoxygenic and chlorotrophic microbial mat microbial communities from Yellowstone National Park, USA - YNP Bryant NP 2012 (SPAdes)... ...
TCGATACGCTGCGCATGTGGCGGATCAGATCACGCACTGGCTCGACCGTCCAGCGATGGGTGGTCAACAATCCCAACCCTGCCCCTGCCAGCGTCAGCAATTGGGTCGCCAGTATCTCGATTTCAGTTGGCGGTCCGCCCGATAATGCGATACCAATGCGAAAACCCAGATACCCCAATCCGAACATTCCTATCAGACGAACCAGAAAATTGAGACTGATTTTCATGAGCGTGAGCGCCAAAAGAAGAGACTATCATCTCACTGATCGCCAGATGCAGAAGCTGGCGTCGCAGTTCGTGAACCGGCATCAGGAGCGCCGCGCGCTGACCCATGCTGTGGTCTGGAGTCGCGCAGCGCAATTTCGATAGCGTCGGCCAGTGCACGCGCCATCACGACGCCCAGACCATCCACCCGTGGCGGATGTGCCGTTTCCGGGCAGAGCGCGCGGGTGAAACCGAGTCCCGACGCTTCCATGAGGCGTCGTTCCAGCTGCCCCGCACTGCGCAATTCCCCCGCCAGCCCGACCTCGCCAACCATGGCAAGGTCCGGGTGCACGCGCTGGTTGCGGAACGACGACGCAATAGCAACTGCAACCGCCAGATCGACGGCCGGTTCATCGATGCGCAGACCACCTACAATGTTAACATAAACATCCTGATTGAACAAAGGCAACCCGACACGTTTGGTCAGCACCGCCACCAGCATGAGCAACCGGTTCATATCGAATCCGTTGGCAGTGCGGCGTGGCTGAGCGCTGGCGCTGCTGGCGGTCAGCGCCTGGACTTCAACCAGGATCGGGCGCGTTCCTTCCATTGTCACTGCCACTGCCGATCCGGGCGCATCGGCGGTGCGCTCCGACAGAAACGCCTGGGAAGGGTTGGGCACCTCGCACAACCCCTGCGCAGTCATCTCAAAAACGCCGACCTCGTCGGTCGAGCCGAAGCGATTCTTGACGCCGCGCAGCAAGCGGTACTGGTGGAAGCGATCCCCTTCGAGGTACAGCACCACATCAACAATGTGTTCCAGCACGCGCGGTCCGGCGATGGTTCCTTCTTTGGTCACGTGACCGACCAGAAACATCGGGATGGCGTGATCTTTGGCAAGCCGCAGCAGCCGCAACGCCCCTTCGCGCACCTGACTGACGCTGCCAGCGGCGGAACTGATCTCGTCCAGGTACACCGTCTGGATCGAATCGACCACCACCAGTTGCGGTTTGAGCGCCGCAATCTGATCAAGAATAACGTTCAGGTTCGTTTCGGAGTAGACCAGCAGGTGTTCCGGTTCCAACCCCATGCGCGCTGCGCGCAGTTTGATCTGCTGCACCGACTCTTCCGCCGAAACGTAGAGCGCCAGACCGACATGCTCCGCAAAGTGGGCAGCCGCCTGAAGCAACAGGCTGCTCTTGCCGATCCCCGGTTCACCGCCGATCAACACTACGCTGCCGGGCACCAGACCGCCGCCCAACACGCCGGCAAACTCACTCCCCAGCACCGGCAGGCGCACAAAGCCGCCGATAGCGACATCGCGCAGACCCACCGGGCGGCTCTGCGCACCCGGAACGGCGCTGCGACTGCGCGGCGTCACATCCCGTCGCTCAGTCTGTTCAACCAGGCTGTCCCATGTTCCACAATCCGGGCATCTGCCCATCCAGCGCGATTGCTGTGAACCGCACTGCTGACAGACGAATACGGTACGCGCTTTCGCCACATTGCACCGCCTGACCTGCACTACACAGTAGAAATCAGCGATACTGACCTGTGAAGCCAGTAACGCTCATATGTTCCATTATATCACACCGGAACCGCGCTCTTTATCCAGATTGCTCCCTATCGCAGAAAAAAAATCGGAGCCGAAGCAGTCGCATCAACTACTCCGGCTCCAGGGCTGCGTGTATTCTACCTGTCGATCATCCGGAGACTTCAACCGTCTCCGTTTCCACTGTCTCCTCCACTTCACGCGCCGGGCGCAGGCGGAGGTACTGCTCGCCGTTGTCGAGGGTCGCCACATCGACCAGCACCCGATCCCCGGAGCGGAAGCGACCTTCCAGCACCCCTTCCGAGAGCGGGTCTTCGATCAGGTTGGTGATGATGCGGCGCAACGGGCGAGCGCCATACGCCGGATCGTAGCCGCGCTTCGCCAGCAGATCACAGGCTTCGTCGGTGATCTCGAGCATCAGATTGTGTTCTCTGAGTTGATCCTGCACCCGTTTGAGCATCAACCGCGTGATCTGCCGGATTTCATCGTTCGTCAACGCATGGAAGATGATCGTCGCATCGATGCGGTTGAGGAATTCGGGGCGGAACAACTGCTTGAGCGCATCATCCACCTTCTTGCGAATATCCTCGTTGTCCAGCTCGCTGCCGCTGCTGTAACCGGAGAACCCGATGCGCGACGCACGTCGGATGTGCTCGGTGCCGACATTTGAGGTCATGATAATAATCGTATTGCGGAAATCGACCCGCCGCCCCTTGCCATCGGTCAGGTGACCGTCCTCCAGCACCTGGAGAAGCAGGTTGAACGCATCGGGGTGCGCCTTCTCGATCTCGTCGAACAGCACCACCGAGTACGGTTTACGGCGTACCGCGTCGGTCAACTGACCACCTTCGCCATACCCCACATACCCCGGCGGCGACCCGACCAGACGCGAGGTGGTGTGGCGCTCCTGGAACTCGGACATATCGATCTTGATCAGGTGCTCTTCGGAGCCGAACATAAACTCCGCCAGCGCCTTTGCCAGTTCGGTCTTGCCCACGCCGGTAGGACCGAGGAAGATAAACGAGCCGATCGGTCGCTTGGGGTCTTTCAGACCGGCGCGGGCGCGGCGCACCGACCTGGAGATCGTCACAATCGCCTCGTGCTGACCGATGACGCGGCTGTGCAGATACTCCTCCATCTGGAGTAGACGCGTGGTTTCGTCACCCTTCAGGCGCTTGACCGGGATGCCGGTCCACATGCCGACAACCTCGGCAATATCGTCTTCGGTGACATAGGGGCGCTCCATCAGGTGCGCATCGCTGCCGATACCCAGTTCGGCTTCAATCTTCTGGATACGCGCAAGCATGCGCTCTTCCCGATCACGGAGATCGGCAGCGAGTTCGAACTGCTGATCCTCGATCGCCGCCTCACGCTCCTTACGGATCGCCTCCAGACCACGCAGCGCATCGCGCAGCGAGGGTGGGGTCGCCGAGCGCGTCATGCGCACGCGCGCTGCAGCCTCATCGATCAGGTCAATCGCCTTATCCGGCAGGAAGCGGTCGGGGACGTAGCGCGCCGAGAGGTGCGCTGCCGCCTTGATCGCCTCATCGGAAATCTGCAACTGATGGAAATCCTCATAGCGACTCTTGATGCCGCGCAGGATTTCGATGGTTTCCTCTTCGGTCGGCTGTTCGACCATCACGGGCTGGAAGCGCCGCTCAAGCGCTGCGTCACGCTCGATATATTTGCGATACTCGTCGAGTGTGGTGGCGCCAATCGTCTGCAACTCACCGCGCGACAACGCTGGCTTCAGAATGTTCGCGGCATCGAGTGTGCCTTCTGCGCCGCCAGCGCCGATAATCGTGTGGAACTCATCGATGAACAGGATGCAGCGGGTTTCCTTGATCTCATCGACCACCCGCTTCAACCGCTCCTCGAACTGACCACGATACTTCGTGCCCGCGACAAGTGCGCCCATATCGAGCGTCACGACCCGCTTCCCTTTGATGCTGTCCGGCACATCGCCTGCCACAATCCGCTGCGCCAGACCCTCGACAATCGCCGTCTTCCCAACCCCTGGCTCGCCGATGAGCGCCGGGTTATTCTTCGTGCGACGGCTGAGAATCTGAATGACCCGCTCGATCTCGTGCTGACGACCGATAACCGGATCGAGACGACCGGCTTCCGCCATCTCCGTCAGATCGGTGCCCAGAGCGTCGAGGTAGGGCGTCTTACTCTGGCGTTGCGATGACTGCGATGAACCTGATGACACCGTACCGGGTCGTTCGAGACCCGCACCGGCGCCCTGACGCAGCACACGCATCACATTCGTGCGCACCTGCTCGAGTGATACGCCGAGGATGTCAAGCACGCCGGTCGCCACGCCCTCACCGTTGCGCACCAGTCCGAGCAGCAGGTGTTCGGTGCCGATATAGTGATGGTTCAACCGCTTGGCTTCCTCGACCGCATATGCAATCACCTTCTTGGCGCGCGCAGTGAGTTCCAGGTCTTGCCGCGGCGGGCCCTCGCCATGACCAACAATGAACTCAACAGCATGGCGCGCCTGCACGAGTTTGACCCCTAACTCGTCCAGCACACGTGCTGCGACGCCTTCACCCTCACGGATCAGACCGAGCAGCAGATGCTCGGTGCCGATGTACGGGTGATTGAACGCACGCGCCTCCTCGGTCGCAATTTGCAGCACCTGTTTCGCGCGTTTTGTAAACTTATCGAACGCCCGATCGGACATGGCAGTTCTCCCTAGCGCTGTGGAATACAACCAGAAACCTGGAACCGTCTCTTCGCCGCGCACCAGGCGAGCGGCGCACTCACTCCCCGGCGGCGACTCCCGTATCGTCAGATGGCGGGCGCATACTCAAACCGATGCGTTTTCGCGCCGGATCGATCCGAATAATACGCGCCTGGACGACATCCCCTTCCTGCAACACATCGCGCGGATGCTGGACGTGCCCGTCACCCATTTCGGAGACATGGATCAGCCCCTCGACACCATCCTCGATCCGCACAAACGCCCCGAACGGCGCCAGTTGCGTCACCACCCCTTCGACCATCTGGCCGATCTGGTAGCGTTCGCCGACCGTCGTCCATGGCTCGTGTTGGGTGCGCTTCAACGAGAGCGCAATACGCTTGCGCTCATTATCGATGCTGAGGACGTAAACCCGCACCTTATCGCCCGGTTTCAGCACCTCGCCTGGATGCTTGATCCGGCTCCAGGAAATCTCGGAAAGATGCACCAGGCCATCGGCGCCGCCTATATCAACAAACGCACCGAAGTCGCAGACGGATGTCACGACCCCTTCGCGGATATCGCCTTCCTTCAGCGCCGACAGCAACTCGCCCTTGCGCCCTTCGCGCATATCCATTGCAGCCTGGCGTTCGGAAAGGATCAACCGGTTACGGTTCCGATTGATCTCGATCACCTTCAGCGTCAGCGTCTGACCGACCATCCGCGCCATTTCCGACTGCTTCTGGGTATCAGAACCGCGACTGATGCCGCTGACCTGTGACGAAGGCACAAAACCGCGCACGCCATCGAGATTGACCAGCAAGCCGCCTTTATTGTAATTGACAACCCTGGCTTCGATGACCTCACCGGTCTCGTAACACTGCTGCAACCGCCGCCAGCTCTTCTCCTGGCGCGCCCGATCGATCGACAGGGTCGCTCGCCCTTCCTTATCTTCCGACTGAACCACAAAGACCAGCAGTGAGTCGCCGGGCTTCAGCGCCGCGCGATCTTCTTCGGAGAGCGATTGCATCTCCTTCGCCGGCACCACACCCTCAGCTTTGGCGCCGATATCGACCAGAATCTCATCACGGCTGACCCGCATGATAATGCCGTCAACCGTGTCGCCGTACTGAAGATTGCGATAGTCGTGAGCAGGGTTGGCGAGGAACTGTTCCATCAGTTCCCGGTCGCTCCGTTGATCGGCGCCCTGACCGTTGGCGTAGTCAGCGTCACCGGGCGACTGAGCAGTACTCGTCGTATGGTGGTTTGTTGCAGCCTGTTCTTGCTGTTCCATGCCCTTTCCTTATCCCGGCGGCAAGAGGCGGTATGCGCCAGAGGGCGAATAGATGCGCGGGACTTTGTGGTATTATACGGCGTTCACATGCAAAACGCAAGCGTAACGGTGCGCAACCGCCCGCCGGACGCGGGTCAATTCGGCGTTGCCTGAATACGGCTTTTTTGCTATACTTGTCAGTTGGATTGATACGCTTGCTGCATTCATATGCAGAACGTACACCCGCCAGGTCTGGAAAGCGAGTTTCGTCGCCGTGGAGCAGTTGACCACTATCGTGGGGCATCTCGCTCCGGATCTCGATTGTCTGACGGCAATCTGGATTCTGGTGCGGTTTGGCGGCGCAGGCAACGCGGCGCTTCAATTTGTGCCCGCCGGTCAGACCCTCCATAATCGCCCGCCCGATGAAGACCCTCGTATCGTTCATGTCGATACTGGCGGTGGACGGTTCGACCACCACCGACCAGATGCTCAGGGAGTGTGCGCCGCCGAACTGGTGCGCCGCAGTGTCGCTCCAGACGATGAGGCGCTCGCCCGCCTGGTCGAGCAGGTCAACCAGATCGACCATGCATCCGCTCCGCGCGGTTCACAGGGATTTTTCAACGTCAACGCCCTCGTCTCCGGCTACAACTTGCTGTTCCCCAATCGCCCTCATCACGTAGCATACGCCATGCTCCCCAATCTGGATGCATGGTATGAACATGAGCAGCGCCAGATCCGCCTCGAGAAGGCGTTTGCGCGGCGCGTCGAGTTCGAGACGCCGTGGGGGCTGGGGATTGCGCTTGACGGCGATGATGGCGGGTCGAGTAAACTGGCGTATCGCCACGGCGCAGTGCTGTATGCGTATCGGAATGAACAGGGATGGATGGGCATCGCCGCCCGATCACGATCGAATGTCGATCTGTCGCCGGTCTATCACGACCTGCGCATCATTGATCGTGACGCCGACTGGTATTTGCATCCGGGAAAACGGATGCTGCTCTGTGGCACGCCCAAAGCGCCGCCTCGCTCCCTCTCGCGCCTGACGCTTGCCGAACTGGTGCGGGTGATTCAGGGTGAGGCGCTGTTTATGGAACATGCGTCGCCGGTTGCCAACCGGCGCAAGTAGTTTCGGCATGATCGTTCCGCCACAACTGGCGGTTGCTGCAAGCGAAAGCGCGTCTCCGCCGCGCTATCGCTTCTTCGGATCCATCATTCACAGTGTGTATGCGTACTCTGCTTGTGCTGTGCAATAGCGCATGGGATCGCATTGTAGCGCCATTGCATGCAATGGAAGCGTGGGCGCCCGCAGTGTGGGCGCCAGGCGATTGGAGCAATTGAAACGCGCCATGTATCTGGCGCATCAACGAAAGGGAAGAGAGCCTTATGGCGCATGTTGATGAACATGGACGTAACTCTGCTGGCATCCTCTCGAACGACTCCGGGCTTGATGCTGCGACACTGATCGACTATTACCGTCAGATGGCGCTCATCCGACGCTTCGAAGAGAAGTGCCAGGAAATGTATACCAGAGCGAAAATTGGCGGTTTCCTCCACCTGTACATCGGCGAAGAGGCGACTGCCGTCGGCGCGATTGCCGCCCTGCGACCCGATGACCATATTTTCACCCATTATCGTGATCACGGTCACGCGATTGCGCGCGGTCTCGACATTAATGCACTGATGGCGGAACTGTTCGGCAAGGTGACCGGTTGCTCGAAAGGGTTGGGCGGCTCGATGCACTTTGCCGATGCCAGCAAGAACTTCTGGGGCGGGTATGCGATTGTGGGCAGCCACCTGCCCCTGGCGACCGGTGTGGCGCTGGGAATGAAAATGCAGCGTAAAGACTCGGTCGTGATGGTGTTCTTCGGTGATGGCGCCACCAATGGCGGCGAGTTCTATGAGTCGCTCAATTTCGCGCAACTCTGGAAATTGCCGGTCGTCTTCGTCTGCGAGAATAATCTCTACGCCATGGGGACGCCGCTGGAAGTCCATTCGTCGGTCACCGAAATCTACCGCAAAGCGTGCGCCTTTGATATGCGGGCGGAACGGGTGGACGGCAACGATGTGCTGGTGATGCGCGAAGCTTCCCTGCGCGCGGTTGAGCATGCGCGTTCAGGCAAAGGACCGGTGCTGCTCGAGGCGATGACCTACCGCTTCCGTGGTCATTCGGCGCAGGATACGCAAAAGTACCGCACCAAAGAGGATATCGAACGCCGCCGGCAGAACGATCCGATTGTGCGGTATCGCACACTGCTGCTCAACGAGGGCATTGCCACCGAACAACAGATCCGCGATATTGACCGGATGATCGACGATCAGGTCGAAGCGGCGGTGCGCTTCGCCGACGAGAGTCCGGAACCGGGGCACGAATGGATTATGCAGGCAGGCGTGTATGCCGCGCCGATTGCAGTCGACCCACCCATCCACGGAGAATAACTATGCCAGTCATAACTGTCCGCGAAGCGCTGCGCCAGGCATTGCACGACGCAATGCAGGACGAGCGCGTCTTTATCATTGGTGAGGATATCGGGCATTACGGCAGCACCTATGGCGTCACCGCCGGATTCCTCGAACAGTACGGACCAGAACGCATCCGTGACGCTCCGATCGCCGAATCCGGCATTGTCGGCATCGCCATTGGCGCGGCAATGGTCGGCATGCGCCCGATCGCCGAAATTATGTCGGTGAACTTTTCGCTGCTGGCGTTCGACATGCTCTTCAACCATGCCGCCAAGATCTACAGCATGTTCGGCGGTCAGATGACGGTGCCGATGGTGCTGCGCACGACCAATGGCTGGACGCAACTTTCCGCCACCCACTCGCAGTCGTTCGATGTCTACTTTGCCCATATGCCGGGTCTCAAGGTTGTTGCGCCCGCGACGCCCTACGATATGAAGGGAATGCTGAAGGCGGCGATCGAGGACCCCGATCCGGTAGTGTTCATCGAGCATACGTTGATGTACACCGTCAAGGGTGAGGCGCCGGAGGAGAGTTATACGGTTCCGCTGGGTAAAGCGCGCCTGGCGCGCGAAGGGCGCGATATTACCGTCGTCACCTACTCGCGCATGGTGCACCTCTCGCAGCAGGCAGCCGACATTCTTGCCCGCGATGGCATCGAGGTCGAAATCGTTGATCTGCGCACGTTGCGCCCGCTCGATATGAGCGTGGCGCTCGAAAGTTTCAAAAAGACCAACCGCGCTGTCGTCGTAACCGAAGACTGGCAATCGTTCGGCACAAGCGCGGAAATTGCGGCGCGGCTGTATGAATATGGCTTCGATTATCTCGATGCGCCGATTGCGCGGGTCAACTTCCGTGAAGTGCCCATGCCCTACTCGAAAAATCTGGAATTGCAAACTGTCGTGACCGTTGATCGGATCGTGCATGCGATCCGCAAGACGCTGTCGTAGTGGAGAAGCATATGCCCGACATTACTATGCCCAAAATGGGCTTCGATATGCAGGAGGGCACCATCGTTCGCTGGCTGAAAAAGCCGGGCGATGAGGTTCGCCGTGGCGAACCGATTGCCGAAATCGAGACCGATAAGGTAACGATCGAAATCGAGGCGTTCGAGTCTGGCACTCTGACGGAGATTGTCGTTCAGGAAGGGCAATCTGCGCCAGTCAATGCAGTCATTGCCCGGCTTGACGGCGGGAATGGTTCGCAGGCGCCTGCGCCGGTCGCTGCTGCGCCAGCAGTTTCTCCCTCTGCCGGGGTGTCGCCTCCGCCTGCACCGCTTCCCGAAGCACCGGCGCCTCTGGCAGAGTCTCCGGCGGACATTGGTGACATCCGCGCGTCGCCGCTGGCGCGTCGGCTGGCGCGCGAATACGGCATCGACCTTCGCCAGGTGCGCGGCAGTGGTCCGGCAGGACGAATCGTAAAGGAAGATATCGAGGCGTATCTGAGCGCTCGCGGCGGTGCGCCCGCCCCTGCGCCGGTCAGCCCGCCACCGCCCGCCCCTGCGCCGGTCAGCTCACCCCCGCCCGCCCCCGCAGCGGTCAGCGCGCCACCACCTGCCCCCGCAGCGGTCAGCCCACCCCCGCCCGCCCTCGCAGCGGTCAGTGTGGCGCAACCCGCAGCGAGCGCGGTTGTGCCGTTGAGCAACATGCGGAAAACGATTTCGCGCCGGATGCTCCAGAGCTGGCAGCAGTTCCCCCACATTTTCGTCTCGATCGAGGTCGATATGGGAGCGGCGCTCGCCCTGCGCGCCCAGGCGAATGCCGGACGCGCCAGAGAGGATCAGGTCTCGGTCAACGATATGGTGGTCAAGGCCTGCGCCGTCGCACTCCTGGCATTCCCGAACCTGAACGCTTCCTACAGCGACGAAGGGATCATCCTGCATCCGACTGTGAACATCGCCATCGCGGTGGCGCTGGAGAGCGGACTGATGGCGCCGGTCGTCGCCAACTGCCAGGATCGGTCGCTTGGATCAATCGCACGTGAAACCAAACGTGTCGTTGCGCTGGCGCGCGAGGGGAAGATCACCCCCGATCTGTTGCAGGGTGGCACATTTACAGTCAGTAATCTGGGAATGTACGGCATTCCCGAATTCACGTCGATCATCACCCCGCCACAGGCGGCGAGTCTGGCAGTCGGCGCCATTCGCCGCACCCCGGCGTTCAAGGACGACAGCGACGAAGTTGTGGCAAAACACCTGATGATGCTGACCCTCTCAGCGGATCATCGGGTTACCGATGGCGCTGAAGTCGCCCGGTTTCTCAACGAACTCAAACGACTGCTCGAACAACCGCTGGCGTTGCTCATCGGGTAGAGGCAGGATCGAGGGGGAAGGAGAGACGTTGCAGCGCAGCGTCTCTCTTTTCGTACCCGGTTGTCGCTACGGAACCTGCGTGGTCTCCAGCGCTCGCACGATGTCGGTCATCGACAGAACGCCGACGGGCCAGAAGCGCCCGTCATTCCGCTCTTCGACCACCACAAGCCGGTGGATGTGATTGCGGTTGAGCAGCTGAATAGCGCGCTCAAGTTCCATTTCCGGCATACAGGTGATCACGCTCCGGGTCATAATTTCGCCGACCGGACCGCGCATCACGCTTTCAAACGACGACCCTTCCTTCCACGCGCGCAGCAGGTCGGTCTGTGACACGATGCCAGCCAGGTAGCCAGGACCATCGACCACGACCAGCGCATGGATGCGATGCTGCTGCATCAGTTCGATAGCTTCCTCGACCGGCGTTTCGACCCGGCATGAAATGACGCCGTAGTGCATCACATCACTGACTCGTTTGTTTTCCACGTGAATCTCCCTTTCCACTGCACGGCCGCCACCGGCGAACCTGAGTGTTCACCGCTCCTGCGCCGTGCGTTCGATGGCTTCTTCCTGTGTGGCGCAGCGAACGCCGCCCGCGCTTATATATCCTATCACGCGCGCCGGGTTGCCGACGACAATGGCATGGGCTGGCACATCGCGCGTCACAACCGCGCCAGCGCCGCACAATGCCCACTCCCCGATGGTCACCCCGGTGACGATGATCGCCCCTGCTCCAATCGAGGCGCCACGCCGGATGAGTGTCCGCCCTACCACCCAATCTGCCGCGCCTTTGAGCGACCCATCGGGATTGATGGCACGTGGAATGCGATCATTGGTGATCACAACGTGGGGACCGATGAAAACCCCATCTTCAACGGTGAGACCGTGGTAGAGCGAGGAGTTGTTCTGAATTTTGACGTGGTCGCCGATGACCACCTCGAAATCGATATAGACATTCTTGCCGACGATGCACCCCTTGCCCAGCCTGGCGCGTTCACGGATCTGCGCGCCATGCCAGACGCGCGTTCCCTCGCCAATCTCCGCCTGCGGCGATACTTCGGCGGTTGGATGAATGAATGCCATACGATACTCCCGAATCGTTTCCGGCGCAGCGTCGCCATCGAACGGGCGACGGCGGTTCATGTCTCTTCAACAGCCGCGAGAATATGGTCAATCGCCACCCGCCCCTGCGATGCGACGGCAATCGCAACGACATCAATGCGCCATGGCGTATCTGCCGGAAGGTCATGGGCTGCCAGAAACAGGCAGGCAAGCGTCATCAAGCGCGCACGCTTGGCGCCGGTGATCGATCCGGCCGCCATTCCCGGATCGACACCCCGACGCGTGCGCACTTCCACGAACGCCAGCACACCGTCACGTTGTGCCACAATGTCGATCTCGCCAGCCGCGCAGCGCCATTTTTGCGCCACAACCTGGTACCCATGCTGCGCCAGGTACGCGACTGCCACCGCTTCGCCCCAATCACCGAGACGCCTGCGCCGCTCAGCCATGCCGCCTCATGGATAAATGCCGCGGATGCGGGTGGCCTCGGCAACGCGATTAACGGCGATCAGGTAGGCGGCAGTTCGCATATGAACGCGACGCTCGTGCGCGACACGCAGCACATGGTTGAACGCGCCCACCATGACGCGCTCGAGTTGGGCGTTGACTTCGCGTTCGGTCCAGAAGAACTCCTGCAATCCCTGCACCCATTCAAAATAACTGACCGTCACACCGCCAGCGCCAGCGAGGATATCCGGGATGACGAACACCCCGCGATCATACAGGATCGCATCGGCGTCGGGGGTCGTTGGTCCATTGGCGGCTTCGCCGATGATCCGCGCGCGGATCCGGTCGGCGTTGCGCGCCGTGATCTGCGTGTGAATCGCTGCCGGCACCAGAATGTCGCACGGCAATTCAAGCAATTCCGCATTCGTGACCTGATCGGCTTCCGGGAAACCGGCGACCGTGCCGGTGCGCTGTTTGTGGGCAACGACCGACGCCAGCGGCAAGCCGTTCCGGCGATAAATGCCCCCCTTGCTGTCCGACACGGCAATGATTGTCGCTCCCATTTCCTCCAGCAGACGCGCACAGGTAGCGCCAACATTGCCAAACCCCTGAATGACAATCCGCGCGCCAGCGATCGGGAAACTCAGCGCCTCGGCGGCTTCGCGCAGCACATACGACAACCCGCGCGCCGTCGCCTCACGCCGCCCATAGGAACCGCCGATATCGATCGGCTTGCCGGTGACGACCGCAGGAACCGTGTGCCCGCTATGCATCGAGTAGGTATCCATGATCCAGGCCATAATCTGCGGATTCGTACCGATGTCCGGCGCCGGAATATCACGATCAGGACTTATCAGAATGCTGATTTCAGATGTATAGCGGCGGGTCAGCCGCTCGAGTTCACCCATCGACAGCGTGCGCGGATCGACAACGACCGCGCCTTTTGCACCGCCGTAGGGAATATTGACCGTCGCGCACTTCCATGTCATCCACATGCTCAGTGCGCGCACATCATCGATCGTGACATGCGGATGGTAGCGAATGCCCCCCTTTGCCGGACCGCGTGTAATGTTGTGATGGACACGGTACCCGACGAACGTTTCGATCCGACCATCATCCATCTTGACCGGAAACGTCACCGTCAGTTCGCGTTGCGGAACTCGCAGGATGCGGCGGAGACCGGGTTCGAGTTGCAAGAGATCGGCTGCAATGTCGAACTGGCGCTGCGCGCTGGCGAGCGCGCTTTCCTGCTCCATAGTCATACTTCCTGTCCTCCTCGTTGAGCGTACTCTATCAGGACAACATCGTCCGCCTGTGCCACACGTTGCGTAGTATAGCACGATAGATGCGGGTAGTGGAAGATTTGCAAGGTTAAGAGTTGTCAAACCAGAGCATGCAGTCCTGTTACAGAATGTTCACCCGGCGACGCATACAGCACACCTGATGACGCTTGTGGTATGATACCTGCATCGGCAATGATAAGCGACAGAGACATCTTGCGATGGTTGCCAGTTCTGCTCACGATATTGCGCGCGCGCTCATCGACGCGGGTGCGGTTCTCATTCGCCCGCACAAGCCGTTTACCTTCGCCTCCGGTCTCCGCTCGCCGATCTACTGCGACAACCGCATTCTGCTCGGCAATGTGGCGGCGCGCCGCATTGTGACGCGCGGTTTCGTCGCGCACTGTGCCGACGCTGGTATGGTGGCCGGTCCGGCGACCGGCGGCATCCCGTGGGCTGCGTGGGTTGCGGAGATGCTCGGCATACCGATGGCGTATGTCCGTAGCACAGCGAAAGGGCATGGACGCGGGCGCCAGATCGAAGGCGCAGCAGTTGGCGGTCAGCAGGTCGTTCTGCTGGAAGACACTGTCAGCACCGGCGAGAGCGCACTCCAGGCAGCCGCAGCGATCCGTGCCGAAGGCGGCGTTGTGATGCGCTGTGTCTGTATTTTCACCTGGGGATGGCGTGAGACGACAGCGCGTTTTGCCGCGACAGACCTTGATCTTGTAGCACTGGCAACCCTCGCCGACGTACTCGACATTGCCCAACACACCAGGCGCCTGACGACAAACGAGCGGACCATGATCGAGGCGTGGGCGGCCAACCCGCAGGGATGGTCGCCGCCGTCGGATGGATAGGCACAGGTTGCCAGCAATGAAATCCACGAGTGTCGCAGGCTCAGCACCGACGGTCAGGCATCACCATACGCCAGCGCTCTCCGTCGTCTGGCAATCGCGCTGGGGTCTCCCAATCGGATATGCTGTCTCATCAGAGGCGCTGGCGCTCGAACTTCTCTCGCGCGGCGTTGAACTGATGTATCGCCCGACCCCCTGGCATATGCCGGGGGTGATCCGCCACCCGGCGCTGCGTGCAGCGGCGGCGCGCACGCCACGCGATGATGCGATCCAGGTCAGCTACGATCAGGCCGATCTGTTCTTCACCGATCATCCAGGGTACAAAATCGGATACACCATGCTGGAAGTCGATGGTCTGCCGCGCGAATGGGTCGCCGCATGCAACGCGATGGACGAAATCTGGACGCCAGGCCGCTGGGGGGCGACAGTGTTTGCCGATGCTGGCGTCACACGCCCGATTGTTGTGATGCCGCTGGGGTACGATCCGGCGCGTTTTCGTCCTGACGGACCGGCGCACCGCATTGCCGGACGCTTCACCTTCCTCTCGATCTTCGAATGGGGGGAGCGCAAAGCGCCGGAGGTGTTGTTGCGCGCGTATGCAGCAGCCTTCACGCGACGTGATGATGTGCTGCTGGTGTTGCGCGTGAACAATTTCGATGCAGAAGTCGATGTCGCCCGACAGATCGCCGCGCTTCGGCTGCCTGGCGATGCTCCGCCGATCGTTGTACTTTACAATCGTCAGATCGGCGACGATAGCCTGGGATCGCTCTACCGCAGCGCCGACTGTTTCGTATTGCCGACCCGTGGCGAGGGATGGGGATTGCCCATTCTCGAAGCGATGGCGTGCGGGTTGCCGGTGATCGCCACCGACTGGAGCGGACAAACCGAATTCTTCCACAGCGGGGTCGGCTACCCGTTGCGTGTACGTCGGCTGGTCGCCGCCCACGCCAAATGCCCCTACTATCTGGGATGGCGCTGGGCAGACCCGGATGAGGAGCACCTGATTGCGCTTATGCGCTATGTCTATGAACACCCTGGCGAAGCGCGACAGGTTGGCGCACGTGCGGCGCAGGAAGCAGCGGCGCGCTGGACGTGGGCGCACGCAGCAGAGCGGATCCATGCGCGGTTGCTGGCAGTGGCAGCACCGGTTTGACGCTGTGCGTAATGTCGATTACACTTAGCGTTACTCCCGAAACGTGCGTTGTTGTGTACAGGAAGAACTGCTGGTAAAGGAGGCTGTCTATGATGCCGCCACGAGCATTTCTCATGCCGGCGCAGGTTCTCATCGGCTCCGGTGCAGTCGAACAGATCGGCGCAGAGTGTCAGAAGCGCGGTTGGAAGAAAGCCCTGATCGTTTCCGACAAGATCATGCTTGGGCTGGGGCTGGTCGGCAAAGTCGAGCAGTATCTCGCCGAAAGCGGAATCGCCAGCACGGTGTACGCTGGCGTCAACACCGAACCGGTGGTGGAATACGTTCAGGAAGGCTTGCAGACGTATCGGGAAGGCAACTGCGACTTCGTCGTCGCGGTTGGCGGCGGCAGCCCCATCGACACAGCCAAAGCCATCGCAGTGCTGGTGACCAATCCCGGTTCCATCGAGCAGTACAAGGGTATCGGGAAAATCGCCGCACCCGGCGTGCCGGTCGTGGCGATTCCCACCACAGCTGGCACCGGTAGCGAAGCGACCGTGTACACCGTTATCACCGATCAGAAGACCGATGTGAAGATGTTGATCGGCAGCCCGTATCTCATGCCGACAATTGCCATTGTCGATCCGATGCTGACGGTGTCGTCGCCGCAGAGCGTGACAGCGGCGACCGGAGTCGATGCGCTGGTGCACGCTATCGAAGCGTATGTGTCGGTCAGGCGTCAGCCGATGACCGACATTTTCTGTCTGTCGGCAATCCGGCTGATTTCCCAGAATATTCGCCAGGCATGGGCAAACGGCAACAACATCGAAGCGCGTGAGCAGATGATGCTCGGCGCCTTCCAGGCGGGAGTCGCATTCAGCAACTCGTCGGTTGCGCTGGTTCACGGCATGTCGCGACCGATCGGCGCACACTTCCATATTGCGCACGGCGTTTCCAACGCCGCACTGCTGGCAGCCGTCACCGAGTTCAGTCTGATCGGCGACCCGGTACGCTATGCGCAGATCGCCGAAGCGATGGGCGAACCGATTCAGGGTCTCTCGATCATGGAGGCTGCGGATCGCGTCGTGCACGCCATCCGCCGTCTGGTCAGCGATATCCGCATCCCATCGCTGAAGCAACTGGGGGTCGAGCGTGAACGCCTGATCGAACTCGCGCCTTCGATGGCAGATGCAGCCATCGATAGCGGCAGCCCGGCGAACAACCCGCGCAAGCCAACCAGGCAAGAGATTATCGATCTGTATATCAAGGCATACGATCAGGAGTGAACGGCGCGTGACCGCCTGATAGTCTTTGAGTACATAATCCGCTCTCGCCCGCGCAGGCGGGCTTTGCCTCGCAGAGCCGAGGGCTTATGGTCTTTGAATACATAATCCGCTCTCGCCCGCGCAGGCGGGCTTTGCCCCGTATAGCCGAGGGCTTCAGCCCCACGGCTCGTTCGGTAGGCGGATTATAGCAGTTCTCACAAAGGCTGAACCTGTTGGACGAGGTTAAACACTCCTGGGAATTGCGCGCTCCACGCGATGACCGAAATAAATTTCGGTCTACACTCCGCTGGACGCGGGCGTCTCGCACGACACGGCAGACCTGGACAAGGGTCAACATATCTGAGAACTGCTATAAATTTTCAATCTCCATTAGCCCCACGGCAAGAGGCGCATACCGGATTAAGTGCTCAATCTCCATCAGGCGGCGCTGAGCCACATCAGGTATGGCTTCTGCAACAGACCCCTCACGTACCAGACCAGGCGCTGCGGGAACGGATGACGCGGCGGCAGTGCGTTATGTGCTGCCGCGTTTCCATCTGATCCTCGATGCCGTGATGGTGATCGCGGTCGCCATCACGTCGTTCGTTTTCCTCAACCGCCCTCTGGATCTGCGGCGTTCGGTGATCATTGGCGCCAGTGATCGTGGCATTGCGACGGGCTTCCACGGGGCGGAGATAAGTCAGGCGGACGGGCGACCCTTCCGATGGACAACCGCAGAAGCAACGGTTCGACTGCCAGCGCACGGTGTGACCGACCACCTGCTGATGTTGCGCCTTGCTGCGCCGACAGGTGTGTCCGCTTCCACGTTCCAGCCGGTTGCGGTCGATCTGAACCGCACCTATCTGGCAATTCTGCCGGTTCTGCCAGCGCCGCGCGTCTATCGACTGCTGGCGCCGCGTCATCGGATGGCTATCGCCGGGAATGACATCACGCTGCGTACCGCCACCACGCGCGTACCCGGCGATCAACGCGATCTGGGAGTGGTTGCGTTTGCAGTAACATGTGCAGCGCTCAACGAGACTGCCTGGTTGCCGCCTGTGCAGGCGGCAGCAGTGACCGGCGCTGCCTGGGCGCTGTTGATTGCGCTCCGATCATCCGGCATTGGCGCGCTGCGATGGATTGTTGTTGCACTGTTCACACTGATCAGCCTGAGCATGCGCCATTCCGATCTGCGCTTTGCCCATCGTTGGGAAGCATTGCTGCTGACCCTGGGGCTGGCAACGGTCTTCGCCCTCTTCCTCTTAATTACTGCGCGATGGAAAGGTTCCGAAGCAAGCGTTGAACGTTCAACGTTCAACGCTCACCATTTAGCCTTTCCCTTGATCATCACCGGCGTCGCGACCCTTCTCGCTGTGCTGCTCCTTGCGCCGCTCACTCCCGATCCTGCACGCTTCATCCCCGGTCCGCCCGGCGATAACCTGGAGTACGTCTGGAAACTTCAGTGGTTCGCCGATGCGCTCGCTCGACGACAGTCGCCGACGTTCGTTCCGCACCTGTTCTATCCAACCGGGTACGAACTGGCATATTCCGAGTTGACGCCCGCCCACACACTCCTGGGTCTGCCGCTGACATTGCTTGCAGGACCGACGCTCACGTACAATGTTCTGCTTGTCGTATCGTTCGTCCTGACGACACTTTTGACCGCATTGCTGGCAGAGCGTCTGGGCGCCGGGCGCCTGGGCGCCTGTGTGGCGGGTATTGGCGTTGGCTTCTGCCTGTGGCGATACCAGCATACCCTGGGGCAAATGAACATGATTGGCACGCAGTGGGCGGTTCTTGCACTCTATGGACTGGAAGGCTTCATCAGGCGACGAAGCGCCTTCGATGCGGCGCTGACGGGAACAGGCGTCGCACTGGCGGCGTGGTCGTCGTGGTACTACGGACCGACGCTGTGGCTGATCATGGCGCTCTGGTTGGTGATGCGCTGGTCATGGAAGGAAACGCGCGCGCTACGAACGGCATGTCCGGCAGCGCTGGCGGCGCCGCTCGTCGCACTGGCGCTGATCGCACCCTATGCCCAACCGACCATCCAGGCGCTGCGTGGCGGCGACACTCGTCACGAGTATGCGTCGCTTCTGTCCCTCTCCGCGCGTCCGCTCGACTACCTGACTCCCAGCCGGTACCATGCGATCTGGGGCGCATGGTCAGCGCAGACTGCGCCTGATACTGCTGGCGCACAACTCGTGGCGCCAGGGTTTGCGCTGCTGGCGCTGGCAGGCGTTGGGGCATGGCGCTGGCGACGAAGCCCGATCATGTGGACGCTGCTGATCATCGCGGGGGTCTGTTTTGTGATGAGCCTGGGACCGGAGTTGCACCTCGGCGACCGGACGATCCCGCTTCCGGCGCTCCTGGCGTATGAGTATATACCGGTGCTGCGCAGCATCCGCGCCTGGTCGCGCATGGCGTTCTATGTGCAGATATGCGTGGGTTTGCTGGCGTCCCTCAGCCTGACCGGTTTCGCGCAACTGCCACGAGGATGGCAGGCAGTCGGGCTGATGATGGTCTGCGGCGTGCTCCTCGAAACCCTCCATCTCACTCCCTGGAGCACCTCAACCCTGCCGCGACCGGTCGACCGGTGGCTGGCGGACCGGCCAGGATCGGGTGCAACCCTCCAGGTTCCCGATTCATTCTCAGGACCTGTCGAGTACTACACGCTCTTCTCACAACGCCCGAGCCTGACCGGCTACGGCACATTCCAGCCGGCAGGCGCAACCGTCGATATGGCACGGATGCGCGAATTTCCTTTTCCACACGCCGTGACGACTATCCAGCGACTGGGAGGCGAGTATGTTCTGGTTCGCCGGAGCGCGATGGACCGTGAGTGGCCCGGATGGCGCGAACGCGCCGCGCAGCGACCGGAACTCGTGCAGGTCTATGAGGATGATGAGTTTACTGTGTATCGTATTGTGACAGGATCACACCCATGAACGCCGATACGCCGCACCCTGAACCGATCTTCCTCGTCTCCCCCGGACCGGACGATGAACCACTGGCGGCGCAGATCGCGCGCGCGTTGAACGAACGTCGCCTGGCGCCTGATAGCCTGCCATTGCTGACCGATGTCGCGCAGGGCGACCCGTACCTGGCAGAACAACTCGCGGCGCTGCAGGCCCTATGGGAAATCCAACCGCAACCGCCACGCGGGTTGCTCGACCGGCTGCGTCGCCGGATTGCCTGGTGGTTGCTCGAACCGGAACTGCGCCAGATCAATGCGGTTCATGCCACCCTCACCCGCCTGATCGACAGCCTGATCGTCCTGGCGGATCGCGAGCGTGCGGCACGACGACGAATAGAAGAGCACATATATTAACACAAGTTAACGAAAATCTTACAAGAACTTTACAGCCAGCGCGCCCAATCACCTCGACCTGCACGCTAGAATCACAACTGCTCCGGGAAGTATGTAATCTGCACTACACACCCAAGCAACCGCCAGGGGCATCTATTCTGATTCTAGAAAGGGAGAGAGCCGTTATGGGTGGACGCGACGAGCAGGACAAACTGATCGTCCGATCGGTCGATGGCAAGGGTGAGCACTTCGAAGACGTTCTGGAACAGCATCTGAGCCGCCGTTCTTTCCTCAAGGCCGCCGCAGTCACATCAGGGCTGGTAGTCGCCGCCACAGCAATGGGTGGTGTCGATATGGCTGAGGCACAGACGCGCCCGGCGCCGCTGCTGCCGAAGTTCGGCAAAATTTCGCCAACCAAACCGGATGTGGACGAGATTGCCGTACCGGATGGGTACTATGCAGCAACGCTTATCCGCTGGGGTGAGCCGATCTCTGCCGACGCGCCTGAGTTTGATGTCTGGACGCAGACGAAGGAGAAGCAGGAGAAGCAGTTCGGCTATAACTGCGACTTTGTTGGCTACTTCCCGCTGCCGTCATATACCTCGAACAATTCGACGCGCGGTTTGCTGGTCGTCAATCACGAGTACACCAACCCGGAACTGATGTTCCCCGGCTACAATGTCGATAACCCCAATCCAACCAAGACGCAGGTCGATGTCGAACTGGCAGCGCATGGCGTATCGGTTGTCGAAATCGCGCGCGGTCGCGATGGTCGCTGGACGGTGGTGCGCAATTCGCCCTACAACCGTCGCCTGACCGGGTACACGCCGATGACCATCAGCGGTCCGGCAGCCGACCACGAATGGTTGAAGACGAATGCTGACCCGACGGGGCGCAACATTCTCGGCACGCTGAATAACTGCGCTGGCGGTAAAACACCGTGGGGCACGATGCTGACTGCCGAGGAGAACTTCCACCAGTACTTCGCCAACCTGCGCGGGTTGCGGGATGGCGACTATCGCAAGGCGATCCACGCACGCTACGGGATGCCGACTGGCGCATCCGAGCGCAGGTGGGAGAACTTCCATGATCGCTTCGATATCGCCAAAGAACCGAATGAAGGGTTCCGCTTCGGCTGGATCGTCGAGTTCGACCCCTACAATCCTAAATCAGTGCCGGTGAAGCGCACCTGGCTGGGGCGCTTCCGCCACGAGGCGGCGACGATTGTGATCGCGCCCAGCGGTCAGGTTGTGGCGTACTCCGGCGACGATGCACGCGGCGAGTATGTCTACAAGTTCGTCTCGAACGGGCGCTACAACCCGCGCAACCGTGAGGCGAACTTCAACCTCCTCGACGATGGCATGCTGTACGTTGCGCGCTTCAACGCGGACGGCACTGGCGAGTGGCTGCCGCTGAAGCACGGCTTCGGTCCGCTGAACGAAGGCAACGGTTTCATGTCGCAGGGAGACGTGCTGATCAAGACGCGCAACGCTGCCGACGCGCTTGGCGCAACCAAGATGGACCGCCCGGAGGACATCGAAACCAACCCGGCCAACAAGAAGGTCTACATCATCCTGACGAACAACAGCCAGCGCGGCGTCGGCAGCGGTCCGCCGGTCGATGCCGCCAACCCGCGCGCGAACAACCGCGCCGGTCACATTATCGAACTGACCGAGGAAGGGAACAACCACGCAGCCACCCGCTTCACCTGGAATATCTTCATCCTGGCAGGTCTGCCGACCGACGAGTCGACCTACTTCGCCGGGTACGACAAGAGCAAGGTCAGCCCGATCGGCGCGCCGGACAACATCGTCTTCGACCTTGCTGGCAATGCCTGGGTTGCTACCGACGGCGCCGCCAGCGCGATCAAACTGAACGATGGTCTGTTCGCCATCCCGGTTGCCGGTTCGGAGCGCGGCCACGTGCAACAGTTCTTCTCGTCGGTGGCGGGCAGCGAGGTGTGTGGTCCAGAGTTCACGCCCGACAACCGCACGCTGTTCCTGGCAATCCAGCATCCGGGCGAGGGCGGCACCTTCGAGAAGCCGATCAGCACCTGGCCCGACCGCCAGGGTCTGCCGCGCCCAAGCGTGATCACCATTCAGGCGTTCGACAGCCGCCGCATCGGCCAGTAGTCGCAATCAGGCGCAGAGACAGCAAAGGGGGGAACACGGTAACACGGTGTTCCCTCCTTTGCTTGTAGTACGTAAGCGCTCACATTTCTCTGGGAGCAAGGGCATCTTGCCCTCGTAGACGCGACGAGGGCGGGACGCCCTCGATTCCAGGTGCGTGGGTTACCCTGGGTGTGCTGTTATTGTGGTAAACCCTCTACTGTCTCACACGACGCTGCTGGCAGGTAAAACGCAGAGTATGCCCTTCAATTCCTGCCACAGCTTATGTATATGCGTATTTGCGCCACACATCGTGACGTTCGAGTTCACCAAGCAGCGCGAACGCCACATACTGCGGCTGGCGAGGAACGGTCAGCAGGGTCATACCGGCTTCTTCCGGCGTGCGCCCGCCTTTGCGGTGATTGCAGTCGCGACAGGCAGTCACCACATTTTCCCAGGTCGTCTCACCGCCGCGGGAACGCGGCACCACGTGATCGACTGTCAGGTGGGCGCGACCAGGCTGCGCCCCGCAGTACTGACACGTTTCCCGGTCGCGCAGCAGGATGCTGCGCCGTGAACAGGGGAGACGCATGCGACGCGGTATGCGGATATACCGCACCAGCCTGATGACCAGCGGAACTTCGAGGGAGACGCCGCGCGCGCGAAGACGCTGCTGGGCAGCTTCGACCAGCTCCGCTTTATCCTGCAGCAAGAGAACGATCGCGCGACGAACAGAAATGAACTGTAGCGGCTCGTAGCTTGCGTTGAGAACGAGAACTCGTTGCCCCAAGCCCTTCCCCCTTTCCAGAAGCTGCAAAGCCAACTCATTGCGCTCTGGCGAAGGGGGAATGCCCTACGCTCGAGCGCGTATCACATCGGCGGCGCTCGCAGAGAGCACCGCCCTGAAGGAGCGTGTGACGCATCGCCGGACAACAGTGCAAACAATAGCCGGGTCTTCGACAATCGCTGCGCACAGTGCGCTGCGGTCGATTTCGGTGTGCATCTTGTCGCTGTTGTGTCGAAACGTCACGTTTGATAAACCCTTAATAATGACGCTATTTCGTGCAGTCATAACGCCTGACTGTCGTACTTATAGAATACACGATATTTACGGTATCTGTCAAATACGAGGATACGAGCGCTATGGTATAATCACGCGCCAGAAATCGATCCTGCACGAGGATTGCATGTGGCAAACGATCATCAGCAACGATCTGGAAGCGGTACGACCGCTCGCGAGCGCATTGCAGCACGCCGGCGTGCACGGCGCACCAATAGCTGGACTACGTTTGTGCTGGCAATTGCGGCGCTGGCGCTGCTGGCGCTTTTGACCGCCGGGGTCACGGCGCTGCGTCAGACCGGTCGCGTTCTGGAGCGTCTCGAACAGGAAGATCCACGCCAGCGCGCAACGACCAATCCATTGCCGGTTCCAACCACATCCCAACCCTCGAACCCCAACGCAACCATTGCCGCAACGGCTCCGACAACGTCCGACCAACCAACATCAGGGTTGTTGACCCGTCCTTTTACCGTGCTTCTGCTCGGGGTTGATCGTCGTCCGAACCCCGAAGAGGGGGTGCGCAGCGACACGCTGATCCTGGTGCGGGTCGATCCGCAGACGCGCACTGCCAGTATGCTCTCGATCCCGCGCGATTCAGTTGCGCCGATCCCACACCTCGGTTGGGCAAAGATCAACGCCGCCTATGGATATGGGTACGCCAACGCCACTGCGCTCTACGGCGCAGCAACCGATCCATCAGCGGCTGGCGGCGCACTGGCGGCTGAAGCGGTCGAGCAATTCCTCGGCGTCACGGTCGACTACATTGCACAGGTCGATTTTCGCGGCTTTGAGCAACTGGTCGACACGGTCGGCGGTGTGCTGATCGACGTACCGGTCCCGATCCTCGACGCCGAATATCCAACCGAAAATTATGGCGTTGAACGGGTCTACATTCCGGCCGGGCTGCAGACCCTTGATGGACGCACTGCGCTGATCTATGTTCGCACGCGCCATGGCAGCAGTGATTTCGAGCGAAGCAGGCGGCAGCAGCAGGTGTTACGCGCGCTCCTCGATCAGGTGCGCGCCCGTGGATTGCTCGACAACGCCGCGCTGCTCCCGCGCTGGATCGAGGTCGTCAGTGAGCATGTGCGCACCACCCTGCCGGTCTCCGATCTGCGCACGGCAGCCGAACTGGCGGCGCTGGCGCGTGACCTCGACGGCAACCGTGTGTTGCAACTCTCGATCAACCCCAACGATGTGGCAATCGACCGCGAAGACGGCTCGGATATTTACTGGAACCCGACCGATCTGGCGGCGCTGGTGGCGCGCTGGGAGGCTGGACCAGACCTGAGCGTTGCACCATCGGTCACAAGCCTGCCAACCCAGGCTGCTGCACCTGATGCACCGCCACTCGATCCGGCGCAACCAACGCCCACCCTGCTCCCCGCCGTCGCCGAGCCGGACACGGTTGTCCAGGTGCTCAACGGCGCCCGTGTCGAAGGGATCGCCGGACGTGTGAGCGCTTTCCTTGCAGATCGCGGGTTTATCATTGCCGATCCGGAAACAGTTACTCGCATCTATGAACATACGGTGATCATTGATTACAGTGGACGACCGGAAACGCGCCGCCGCCTGGCGGAGACGCTGGGCATCGAAGCGCGCTACATCCTGGCGCCAGCGCCGCCTGATGCGCCGCCGCCGGGGTATAATGTCGATATTGTCGTGGTTATCGGGCGTGATTACCGCCAGGAGTGGCTGAACAACGACGGGAGGTGAAGGAATCCATGACAACACCGCAACTGGCGATACCGTATCTCGAAAGCGGCGATCGGCTCACGCGGGCGGAGTTCGAGCGACGCTACAACGCCATGCCGGATGGCTTCAAAGCCGAACTGATCGAAGGAGTTGTCTCCGTGGCTTCACCCGTCCGCTTCGCAACGCATAGCGAACCGCACAGTCGGATAATCACGCTCCTCGGCGTCTACGCAGCGGCAACCCCTGGCGTCCGTGTCGGCGATATTGCAACCGTGCGGCTCGACTGGGAGAATGAACTCCAACCTGACGGGCTGTTGCGCCTCGAAAACGGCACATCAACCATCGACGCCGATGGCTGCGTCTGTGGACCGCCGGAGTTCGTCGCCGAAATTGCCGGAAGTAGCGCTGCGCAGGACGTGCACGCCAAACTGCGCGTCTACCGGCGTCACGGCGTGCAGGAATATCTGGTGTGGCTGGTCTTCGAAGAGCGGATCGTCTGGTTCGCGCTCGACGAAGGCGAGTACCGGCAGATACCTGCCGACCCCGACCATATCACCCGCAGTCGCATCTTTCCCGGTCTCTGGTTCGACCTGCCCGCGCTTCTGCGCGGCGATATGGCAACCGCACTTGCGGCGCTGCAGCAGGGGATCGCCGCTGCCGACCACGCCGCGTTTGTCATCCGCCTGCGATCCGGTGAGTGAACGACACACTTATGACCATTCATACGCCCGATTGGGTCAAACATGCCGTGTTCTACCAGATCTTTCCCGACCGCTTCGCCAGGAGTGAGCGGGTCGCCAAACCGAACAACCTCCAGCCCTGGGACAGCCCTCCAACACCAGAAGGGTACAAAGGCGGCGATCTGCTGGGCGTCGTCGAACGGCTGGATTACCTGCAGGATCTGGGGATCACGGCGATCTACTTCACGCCGATCTTCCAGTCCGCCTCGAACCATCGCTACCACACCCACGACTACTATCAGGTCGATCCGATGCTCGGCGGCAACCGGGCATTCCGTGAGTTGCTGGAAGCGTGCCACCGGCGCGGCATGCGCGTCGTGCTCGATGGCGTCTTCAATCACGCCAGCCGCGGCTTTTTCCAGTTCAACGACATTCTCGAAAACGGACCCCACTCCGCGTACCTGGACTGGTTCTTCATCGAGGGATGGCCCCTGCATCCGTATGATGGCGCGCGCCCGGCAAACTATCGCGCGTGGTTCAACAACCGGGCGCTGCCAAAGTTCAACACCGACAACCCGCAGGTGCGCGAGTTTCTCATGCAGGTCGCCGAGCACTGGATCCGCCAGGGCATCGATGGATGGCGCCTCGATGTGCCGTTCGAGATCACGACTGAGGGGTTCTGGCAGGAATTCCGCCAGCGGGTGAAAGCCATCAACCCCGAAGCCTACATTGTTGGCGAAGTATGGCGCGATGCGCGCCAGTGGTTGCAGGGCGACCAGTTCGACGGTGTAATGAACTACCTGTTCGCCGGTCCAACAATCGCGTACACTGCCGGGCCGCGCGTCGATCCGGCGCAGGTGGTCGGAAGGGATTATGTCACATCACCGCCGTTGACCGGCGCTGAGTATGCGCGGGTGATCGACGACGTGCTGCGCCGCTACGACTGGGAGATCCAGTTGACGCAGTTGAACCTGTTCGACAGCCACGACACGGCGCGCCTGCTGACTATCGCGCGCGGCGACCGCAGCAGTGTGCGCCTGGCGACGATCCTGCTCATGACCTTTCCCGGAGCGCCGTCGGTGTTCTACGGAGACGAAATCGGACTGGAGGGGGGCATCGATCCGGATGCCCGTCGCACGATGCCGTGGGATCGCCCGGAAACCTGGGATATGGCGGCGCTGGCATACCACAAGCGCCTGATCGAACTGCGTCACGCACTGCCAGCACTACGCACCGGCACATTCCACACGCTCTACGCCGATGACGCCGTGTTCGCCTTTGCGCGCAAACTGGAGGACCAGACAGTTATTGTCGTGGTCAACAACGATAATCAACCGCGCCGCGTCTCCATCCCGGTCGCCGGTATGCTTCCCGACGGGTATGACCTGACCGCTCGCTACGGCGCCTACCGCAACCGTATCATTCATGGTACACTTGAAGTACAGGCGCCGGCTCGCGATGGACTGATCCTGGCATGACATTCGACCTCAACCGGTTCCGCGCGACACTCGATGCCGCGCATATGCGCAATGACGACCCGACCACGCTGGTGTTCGACAACTACCTGCGCTGGAAGGGTATGCCCGCCTTCCTTGTGCGCCCGGTTTTCAAGAATGACGCGCCGCCAGCGGAAACGTTCGTTTCACCGCACTTTACCGTGCTGGTATACCGGGCAAACCCGCTCTATACGACGCTCTGCACCCTCGGCGCCAGTTACCGCGCCATTCCCTTCAGCCGCGCCAGTTTCGGCGATGAGCGCGGCGTGCGTTATGAGTACATCATGCATGCTGCGCCGTCGCACGAACAGCACGCCGCTCAACTCCTGGCACTGATCGCCGAATACCCGTTCATCCACACGATCGAGATCGGACCCGGATATATTCTGCCTGTCGGTGAACCGGTTGTGCCGGGATCGTCGATGGAGTATCTGTACTTCACTTACCCGTATCTTGATGATGGTCGATTGTACGAAAGCGATCCATGGGGACAGATCGAACGTCCCGATCTGTTGATCCAGATGCTGTGGGTACTTCCGATCTATCGATCCGAAGCACAGTTTATTCGCGCAAACGGCATGGAGGCGTTCGAGCAGCGCTTGCAGGAACGTCATTCGCGCATCTACGACGCCTACGATATGCTGCGTTTACCGGTTGTGGAGCACGCACCATGACACAGCGCCAGGTCGTCACTGCACTACTGATTATCCAGATCCTCGGAACAATAGTACTGGCCACCGGTCAGGTATTGCGCGATGCCTCCAGCATTATTCTGCCGATGAGCATTGCCATTGCAATCCTGCTGATCGTCTTGCTGTGGGCATACCGACGCGGTTGGGAACCGGCGCGTCCGATCGACATCGTGATTGTGACGGTTGCAGTTGGCATCGCCACACCCGACGAGTTCGTCGTGCAGCGTCAGGCGCTGATCGCGCTTGTGCCGATGGCGCTGGCGCAGGTGCTCGGCGGGCCGCGCTGGGTGGTCGGCAGCGCGCTGGGGATGCTCGCTATTTTCACCCTGCGCACTGGACCAGAGCAGGGTTTCGTGACCATCTACACAGCCGATCTGCGCACTGTTGCCATCTTTATTTTCATTGTCGCCAGCATGGCGCTGAGTCGCATCATCGCTGATACCGCAGTGCGCAACGCGACGAAGCAGCAACAACGGGCTGAAGAGGCGTTTGCGCGCATCGAAGCGCAGGCGCAGACCCTCCAGGAACAAACACAGGCGCTGCAAGCGCAGAATCAGCGCCAGCAACGGTTGCTCGATCTCGTGGCGCAACTGGAAACCCCGGCAATTCTGCTGGCGGAAGGGGTGCTGCTGGCGCCGGTCGTCGGACCGATCGATGATCAACGGGCGCAATCGTTCGTCGGGCGGTTGCTCGAAGCTGCCAGCCTCCAGCGGGCGCGCCTGGTGATCATCGACATTGCAGGCGCCTCGAATGTGGACAGCCGCGCGGCTGCGCTGCTAGGGCAGGCAGTGCAGGCGCTGCGCCTGCTCGGATGCCGTGTGGCGATCAGTGGCATCTCGGCGGAACTGGCGCACACCCTGGTGACTGCTGGCGTCTCCTTCGATGGCGTACCCACGGTGCGCACCCCGCGCGAAGCAATCGAACACTACCAGATGCTGATCGAATTGTCGTAAACAAACACGTTTTCCCCCGTCTGGCAAGCATCTGTGAAACCACAAACGCGATCAGCGCTTCGCGCCGTAATCAATCGCATCAGACGCCGTGCATGACACGGTTGCGCAGTCGCTACCAGAGATTAATCTTTTGCGGCTTGTTTGTATGCAAAATCTTGCATATACTGCCACTATGCAATCACGTGAGACAACGTTCATTTCTGAGGCGCTCATCTTCAAGGCGTTGATGCATCCAACGCGGATTGCACTTCTGGAAGCGCTTCGCGAAGGTGAGCAGTGCGTCTGTCGTCTCGAAGAGACGCTCGCCATGCCGCAGGCGTACATCTCGCAGCAACTGGCAGTCCTGCGTCGGGTCGGGCTGATCGCCGACCGCCGCAGAGGGTTGAACATTTTCTACCGCATCGCAAAGCCAGAAGTGCTCCAGATGATCGACCTGGCGCGCACGATGGTGAACAGCGATGCTCACAGCATCAGCGCAGGAACGCTCTCCGCCTGCGCGTGCGCACGACGTTCTGATCGCATATCGACCGTTCTCGATAGCACTGATTAGCAAGGAGGTCTCGGATGGTCTCGGTCAAGATCCTTGGGTCGGGTTGCGCCAATTGCAAACGTCTCGAAGCGGTTGTGGCGAAAGTGATCGCCGAACGCGGCATCGATGCCGCAATTGAAAAAGTGACCGACTATGCGCACATGATGCGCTGGAACATTCTGCAAACCCCAGGTCTGGTCATCAACGACACGCTGGTCTCCGCTGGCCGCATTCCCAGCGAGTCCGAAATCGCCGCCTGGCTGACGCAACAGTGAGCGTTCGTCGCGGCATTGCCGGGCGCTGCGACCACGCAGAAGCCCTGCCACTGGAGTGGCGCCACGTATGGCGACAAGGATGCAGGGAGATTTTTGCCCTTTTTTACGTGAGGTTCTTTGCTATGGCACAGGTTCTTTCATCACCAGCAGAACACGCGAGAGCCGCAGATCGTCGCGCCTGGCTGATTGTGACCGGAGCGGCGATTGTCTGGCTCGTGGCGTACAGGAGCATCCAACCGCTGGCACACTGGCTGACCTATGGGGTGATCGGTCTTCAACCAGGATCGCACCTGGGAGAGTCGGTCGCCTTCTTTCTCTACGATGTTCCCAAGATCCTGCTCCTGCTCAGCGGTATGATTTTCGTTATCTCGACGGTCCGTTCCTTTTTCAGTCCTGAGCGAACGCGCGCGTTGCTTGCGGGGAAGCGCGAGGGGGTCGGCAACCTGCTGGCAGCGAGCCTGGGTGTGGTGACGCCGTTCTGTTCCTGTTCCGCCGTGCCGCTCTTTATCGGTTTCGTTGAAGCGGGCATTCCGCTGGGTGTCACCTTTTCGTTTCTCATCGCCGCCCCAATGGTGAATGAAGTCGCTCTGGTGATGCTCTTCGGTCTCTTCGGCTGGCAGATCGCGGCGCTCTACATGGCAGCAGGGTTGGCGATTGCCATTGCGTCGGGGATGGTCATCGGGCGTTTGCAGATGGAACGGTATGTGGAGGACTTTGTCTGGCAGATCCGATCCGGCGGCGGAGCAGTTGCCGCCACCGACCCGACATGGTCGCAACGCTTCGCGCTTGCCTGGCAAAGCACGCGCGAGATTGTCGGGCGGGTCTGGCTGTATGTCATCATTGGCATTGCCGTCGGCGCCGGCATTCATGGCTACGTGCCGGAACAGGCGATGGCCGACATTATGGGACGCGAAGCGTGGTGGTCGGTTCCGGCGGCAGTGCTGCTGGGGGTCCCGCTCTATGCGAATGCCGCCGGTGTGATGCCGGTTATTCAGGCGCTGATTGCGAAAGGCGCAGCGCTCGGAACGGCGCTGGCGTTTATGATGGCTGTCGTCGCCCTGAGTCTGCCGGAGATGATCATTCTCCGACGGGTGCTCAAGCCGCGCCTGATCATCACCTTCATCGGCATCACAGCGGCGGGCATTGTTGCTATCGGGTATCTGTTCAACCTGGTGATCTGAGCGGCAGTTGCGGCGGGAAGATCCGGGTGCGCCTGGAGCACAAGACGCGCACGATGACGCTGGCGCTGCGTTCGACCGAAACAGGTACACCGTCGTTGCCGCATCCCATCGCTCTGTCCGCCCAACCGCGCCCGTGAGCCAGCCGACCACGCCTGGCTCACGGGACGCACCGTGAATGCGACGAGCGCTACACCGCCTCTCCCTGCGGCAGACCGGCAATCACCAGTTCGGCGGTCGCCAGGTTGGTGGCCAGCGGCACATTGTAGAGATTGCACACCCGCAGCAACCCCTGAATATCCGGCTCGTGCGGATGGGCGTAGAGCGGGTCGACCAGGAAAATGACCCCATCGATCTCACCCTGGGCAACCCGCGCTGCGATCTGCGCATCGCCACCCATCGGTCCCGACAGCATTCGTTCGACCTCCAGGCGCGTCGCTCGCGCGATTCGCTCCCCGGTCGTTCCGGTGGCGATCAGGCGACACCCGGCAAGCGCATCGCGGTGGCGTAACGTAAAGAGCACGATGTCGTCCTTCTTGCGGTCATGCGCAATCAGCGCCAGCGTTGGTCGTCGTCCGATCACGACTCACTCCCTCGGACAAACTCGATGAAACCGTCAGTATCATACACCACTCAGGTTGCAGCAACGACGCTGTAATCTCAAGCCCTGGAAACACCCCGGCGTTCGCAGTACGCTCATGGCAGAAACTATCTGTTGTAGGACACTGCCATGATGACCCGTCGCCAGTTTCTCAAAGCATTGATCACCACATGTGCGACTGCCGCCGTTGGAACAACCAGCCATGCCGGTGAGCGTTCAGTATACGAGGTCTATCTGCCACTGGTTCAGGTCCCCGCCGCAGCGCCGCCCGAACCGACCGAACCGCCCCTTCCGCCCACACCGGTTCCACCTCCCGATGACGATCTTCCACCCATCCTCGATGATGCACCGATTGTCGGTCGAGCAACCGGTACGGCAGAGATGGCGATCGCCTGGTTGACGCCGCGCGCCGATCCTGGTTATACCCCCTTCGATATTGGCGTCATTGTCCAGGCATACCGCTCCATCGGCGACGCAGCCGGCATAGACTGGTTTCTGGCGCTGGCGCAGATGGCGCACGAAACGGGTCACCTGACCAGTTTCTGGAGTCTGCGCCCGCAGCGCAACCCGGCAGGCATCGGCGTCACCGGCGAGTGGCGCAGCGATCCGCCGCCCGATCCGAGTGGATGGGCGTACAATACGCAGCGGCAACGCTGGGAACGCGGCATCAGTTTCCCGACATGGGTTGACCACGCTATCCCGGCGCACCTGGGGCGATTGCTGGCATACGCCCTCACCGATGCGCAGGCAAACGAGACGCAACGTGCGCTGATCGCTACAGCCCTTGCAGTCCGACCACTCCCTGCCGACCTGCGGGGCATTGCTCCGACAATTCCCGGTCTCAACGGTCGATGGGCATCACCCGGTACGACCTATGGACAGTCGATCATTGCACTTGCACGGCGGATGCGGTACGGACCGGCGAGCATTGAAGAGAACACAGGTTATAGCAGTTCTCACAAAGGTTGAACCTTTTGGACAGGGTTGAACTCTCCCGGAATCGCGCTTCCCACGCGGTGACCGAAATAAATTTCGGTCTACTCTCCGCTGGGCGCGGGCGTCTCGCGCGACACGGCGGGTAGGAACAATGATCGATGAATCTGAGAAATGCTGGCGGACAGGGTTGAACTCTCCCGGAATCGCGCTTCCCACGCGGTGACCGAAATACATTTCGGTCTACTCTCCGCTAGGCGCGGGCGTCTCGCGCGACACGGCGGGTAGGAACAATGATCAACGTATCTGAGAAATACTGTAAAACCCGGCTCTCAGTCCTCAGTTCTCAGTCCTCAGTTCTCAGCCCTCAGTTCTCAGTTCTCAGTTCTCAGTCCTCAGTTCTCAGTTCTCAGTTCTCAATTCTTGGTTCTTGGTTCTTGGTTCTCGGTTCTTGGTTCTTGGTTCTTGGTTCTCGGTTCTCGGTTCTCGGTTC